>PVMK01185480.1_pt1 | contig 11391 bp, 10 predicted proteins | sample 1853481 | NCBI WGS metagenome assembly PVMK01 (sample SAMN08533507, study PRJNA380276) | Marine sediment metagenome, whole genome shotgun sequencing project. | reverse complement strand
ATCCGCCGGTCTCGACTCGATCCTGGTGAGATTGGCTCCGCGGAGACCCAGCTCCGTCAGCACCAGAGCGAGCGCACCGGGTGTGTGGGCTGTGGTGAATACCAACGTCGTCTTGTCATCGTCCTCGTCAACGCTTGGTGGACCCGGGGCAAGAACGACGAATCGAGTCGTGTTGTGGTCGCGGTCCATCGTGTCGGTGGCCAGAAGCTCGAGCCCATGGACGTCGGCGGTCCATTGAGGTGCCAGCGCAGCGACCGTCGGGTCGGCGAGCTTGGCGACCTCTCTGACTGCACCGGCGGTGTCGCGGCGCGGAACCTCTTGAACCCCTAGCTCAGTCAGATAGTATTCCGCCTGGGCCAATGCTTCCGGATGGGATCGCACTTCGCGGATGCCTTCGAGGGTTGCGCCTGGCAGGCCGATGAGGGCGTGGCGAACCTCAACGAGGTGCTCCCGGACGATGGCAAAAGCCTGATGCTCCTCGTCACCGGGGAGGCGATCGAGAACGGGCAGCACGCTTCCCGTCGTCGAGTTCTCGATGGGGACCACAAGCCGATCGATCTCGATCGATTCGAGCGCGGCGAAGGCCGCGGCGAAGGTTGGATAGCCGACCGGCTCGCCGAGCTCCGATACCTCGGTCACCGCGCGGTGGCTGTAGGACCCTTCCTCTCCCTGGTAACCGACGCGCATCCTCAGTACTCCCGGTCGCTAGCCCAGCCGACGCGGTACAGGTGCTGAGGCTCGTCGAAGCCGCGCAGCTCGATGGCTCCGACGTCGCTGAACTCGAACCCCTTCCCTGCCACCAGCTGGCGCACCACGTCGGACACCTGGATCTCGCCCCCTTCGGCTTGGGCTCCAATGCGGGCAGCAGCGATGACCGCGGTCCCAAACAAGTCGTCGTCCTCGGCGATCGGCTCCCCCGCGCTCATCCCGATACGGATCAGCATCGGATGCTCCGCGGACACGTTGTGTTCGGAGAAGCGGCGTTGCAGGTCGATAGCGCATTCGACAGCCGCTATTGCCGAGCCGAACGATGCCATGAAGCCATCCCCCATCGTCTTCACTTCGGTACCGCCGTGGCTGCGAAGCTCGTCGCGCACCAGCACCTCATGGCCCCGCATCACATCACGGGCAGCGACATCGCCAAGCCGCTGATTGAGGACGGTCGATCCCTCGACATCGGTGAAGAGGATGGTGCGCAAGGCACCCTGGCTGAGCGGCACATCGCGGGCAACGGGGTCGGCGCCCAGAAAGGAGTTGATCTCCGAGATCACCTGGTCGGCATCCCCGAGATACGGAGCAACCGATGTCCCCTCCATCATGGAAAGTCGAGCGCCGGGAACACCAGACGCCAGGACGCGCGACCGCTCCAGAGAGGCGCTCGCTGAACCGCTGACAGCAAGCTCGCGTCGTTGCATCACGAGAGTCGGGCTCCGCACCTCAGGCAACGATCCGGTGACGTCGTACTTCGTAGTCGACATCAGCGACCGATAGGCAACCTCGGGTGTGGTGCACTCGTGGACGAGCCTGGCGAAACGCGCTGCCGCCTCGTTCTCGGTCCACCCGAGCAGCAAGCGCGCCACCGCCTCGGAATAGAAATCCCACGAGTGGTTGATCATGGGTCGCGTCGCCTGAGTCAGCGGCGACTCGGCGAAGCGGGCGCCGTCGGCATACGAGCAGAACAACAGGAGGTGTTCGACGCGTTCGTGGTTTCGCACCGCATAAGTGATCGCGGGCGGCCCCGAGTGGAGCCCTGCGTACAGGTCGAATCGGTCGAAGCCACCGTCTTCGACAACGGCCTCGAGGTCGAGAACCTCGGTCTCCATCGACATATCGTCAACATCGCGCGTCGATAGCCCAAAGCCCCGGCCGTCGTAGCGCACCAGGGTCCGACCGGCTCCGAGCGACTCGTACCAATCGCGGAGCTCGGGGATCGTCCACTCCAGCTGGAGATGGCTCCATGGCAGCGAGGGCATGGCGATCAGCGGCGGGCCCTCGCCCATCGTCCAGTAGGCGATGTCGATGCCGTCGGCGGTACTGGCATATTGAATCGGCGGTTCCATCGGTGCGTCACCGTACACGAAGCACACCGTCCGTATCCTGTGTCCATGGCGCCCACCAACCCCGACGTCGACGACTGGTTCGCCGGCCAGCAGGACAACCCGCTGGCCGACTCCCTCCAGCTCGCTCGCGAGATCATCATGGGGGCCGACGATCGGGTCGAGGAGTCGATCAAGTGGAAAACGCCGATGTTCGCCTATAAGGGCAACATCGTCAGCTTCACCCTCGGCGCCAAGAACTTCGTCAGCCTGATGTTCCACAGCGGCGCATCGATTCCCGGCGCCCACACTCGGCTCGAAGGCGACGGCAAGCAGGTCCGCACCATGCGCTTCGACGACGCCGACGACCTTGCCGCCGGTCGGGAGGATCTGGGAGGGTGCTGAGCAATCCTCCGGCGGGCCGTCGCGGCCGGGAGACACCGAGTCTTCGCAACACTCGAGCGAGCGGCGGCCCTTGGTACTCGTCATTGTTCAGCACCCTCCTGGAGGCAGTGATCCAGGCCTGGTGCGATTCGCGCTAGCGCCCGCCCATCTCGGCGAGCTGGCGCTTGAAGGCTTCGATCTCGTCCACCGGGATGATCGTGTCCTCCAGCCACCCAGGAAGCCCGGACATCAACGACGGATCGGTGTTGATCCCACCCATCGTCTTGGCGTATTCCTGATCGGTGACGACGTATTCCCAAGGCATGACGTCGGTCTGGCGTGTCACCACCTGCTCGGGGGTGATGTTGACCACCGTGTAGTCCTGGGCGAGCGTGAACGGCCCGTCGTACCCGGTCCGCAGCCCATCGAGGATCGGCTGCGGGGTTCCCGGGGCCACGATGGCGTGAAAGCCCATCGCTATCGCCGGCTTGGTCGCCTCGAAAACCTTGGCTGCGGCCTCTGGCGAGGTGTGCTTGGTCCAGGCCACGATCTTGGCCTGCATCTCGGTCCATCCCATGTTTTCCACGTACGTCTCCGGTGGGTTGAAGATCTCGTGGATCAACAGGTCGACGTCCTGCGCGGCCTCAACCGTCAGCGTGGAAGGCTCACAGTCCCCCGCGTAGACCACGCTCAACCCGGCATAGTCGAGCCGGTAGCCGACGGCGCCAAAGATCCCGTGCGGCACCGGGAACGACCGAATCGTGGCGCCGTTCCCCTCGAAGACCACCTGCGGCTTGTCCGCGGTGAACCGGTGCGGCTGGATGTCGAAGCCGCGGGGGTCGAGGTTGCCGATCTTGGTGTGGTCGTGCCATCGGGCGAACTGCTTCAAAGCATCGACGATGGACTCGATCGTCTCGTCCTCATCGGTGCCGTCCGGCCCGTGCAGGTTCATCGGCTCCAGCCGCCCGTTGGATTGCCCGAAGTCGTAGTAAGCAGGCAGGTCGCCGATGTGATCGAGGTGGTAATGGCTGATGAAGAAGTTCACCGCCTTCGAGTACGGCACCCGCAGCGTGTTGAACGCAGTGTTTGTGCCGGTGCCGGCGTCGAAGATGAACACATCGCCGTTGCCGAGCTCCATGAGGAACCCGGCGCAGCCTTGGGCTCGCCGGGCCGGGTAGCCGGTACCGAGTGCGGTGACTCGGATTTCGTCGGTGCGCAGATCCTCTCCCCCGGCGGTGAAGCGATCCGGGTACGTCGACAGCTCGGCGCCATCGTCCTTGACCACAACGGCGTCGGTCGTCAGCGGTGTGCCGGTATAGGGCTCTGGCAATGTCTCGGCCACGGATCCTCCTCGGTCTGTCCCAATCGACACTAATCAGCCCACGTGCAGCTGCAGCCAGGCCCAAGGCTGGCCGTTAACTTGACAGCTTGAATCAACAGACGAAAACAACCGAGCCGGGGCTCGTCCCTATCGTTGCTCTGTCTTTGCTGGTCATGGTGGCCTTTGGCACGCTGTTCTACGCCTACTCCATCTTCATCACCGAGGAGGCGGCGGGATCCGAGTACTCCATCTCGCTCCTGTCGGTGGCGTGGACCGGAGCAGTCCTGGTTGGTGGTGGGTTTGCGTTCCTGGTCGGGCGCCACGCCGACCATCACGGGGTGCGCGGCATCATGGGGTTGGGCACCCTGGTTGGTGCAACCGGGCTGATCCTGCTCGGCGCCTCCCAGACCGGATGGCAATTGGTCCTCGTTTCCTGGCTACTCATTGGACCTGCCGGTGCCATGACGTTCTACGAGCCGGCCTTCATCGCCGTTGACCAATGGTTCGGTCTGGCCGGCAGCACCCGGTCGCTCGCCCTACTCACTGTCATCGGCGGGCTGGCCGGTCCGATCTTCATCCCCCTCACCGGCTTTCTCACCGTCTCGTTGGGTTGGCGTTGGGCGGCGGTCGCCCTCGCTGCAATCCTGCTCATCGTCGGCCTCGTCACCACCATCTTCGTCTTCCCGAGCCACATGGGTGAGCGACACGAGCGCCACGGGGCAGCGCCGCACCTCGGCCTGGTTGCGCTGTTCAAGGACCGCCGCTTCGCGCTCTTCACCGCGGCGACGTTGCTCACCTTTATGGCAGTCCAGGCAATCATCTTCCACCGCATCGCCGTCTTCGAGCAGGCGGGGTTCACCATCACCGTGGTGGCATCCTGGGCGGCATTGTCCGGGTTGATGAGCCTTCCCGGCCGCCTGATCGCCCCCTACCTTTCCAACCGGATCCGTCCGTTGCTGGTGTCGGCCGCAGTCACCCTGGTCATGGGGGCAGCCACCGCCTTGGCCGCCGCCGCCATGACGCAGTGGCAGATGGCAGCCCACTTCGTCGTTTTCGGCGTGGCGTTCGGGGCGGCGACACCGATGCGAGCCGTTGTGATGGGCCGCTGGTATTCGGGACCTGGGTACGGGCGCATCATGGGTGTCCAGTGGACAATCGTTGCCACCGTCGCCGCCGCCGGTCCCCTGATCGTTGGACTGCTCCGCGACGGTTCCGGCTCCTACGGCATCCCGATTGCGCTGACCGCGGGGCTCTTTGTCCTGGCCGCCATACTCACCGCCGTCTCGGAGCCATCACCGTGATTGCCGCTAGGAAGGCGTTGAACAATGACGAGTGCCACGGGCAGCCGCAGGGCCTGGTGGTGGGCTGACCCTGAATCTCCCGGGTGCAACTGCCCGCTTGTGGATTGTTCAACAGCCTCCTAGTTGAGGACGGTGAACGCCCATGCCCCCCACACCACCGCCATGGTGAGAGCGATCGCCAGCTGTATTGCCGCTGCTTTGAGCACTTCGACCAGGAGTACCCAGGCTGTCCCTCCGGCGCTGCGCAGGTCGCGCTCGACGATCACGGCCACTCCGAGCGTCCCCACGACGACACCGATGATGGCTCCGACGATCGGGATCACGAAGAAGCCGACGATGGCACACGCCGCGATCACGAACTGGCCCCACCCCGGTATGCCGGCCTCCCCGGTCTTCTTCGCCGGCAGGTAGTAGACGATTGCAGTACCGGCCACCGCCAGGGCGGTGATTGCCACCATCGCCGGCCAGGCCCAGCCGTTGAAGCCGACCAGGAATCCGTAGACGAGGGCGGCAACCCAGATCAGCCAGAGCCCAGGCAGAACGGGCAGGACCACACCGGCGATACCGACCGCGATGACAATTCCGACCAGGACCGTGGCCGCCCAGTCGGTCAATCGCCGAGGACCTGCTCTTCGAGGAGCATCGCAAGGTCCTTGACGGTGACCTGTTCCTCCCGGCCGAGCTCCTTGATGCCGTCGTCGAGCATCACGTAACAGAATGGACAGCCGGTGGCGATGATGTCGGCGCCGGTGGCGACGGCCTCCTCGGTACGCTCGATGTTGACCCGCTTGCCCGTGCTCTCCTCGTACCACATCTTGCCGCCACCGGCCCCACAGCACAACGCGTTGGTGCCGTTTCTCGGCATCTCGACCCGGTCACCTATGGCGTCAACAACGTCACGGGGAGCGATATAGACGTCGTTGTGCCGGCCCAGGTAACAGGGGTCGTGGAAGGTCACGGTCTGCCCGCTCGACTTCGGCTTGATCTTGCCGTCGGAGACAAGCGACATCAGCAACTCGGAGTGGTGAATCACCTCGTAGTCGCCGCCGAACTGAGGGTATTCGTTGCCAAGCGTGTTGAAGCAATGGGGGCACTGGGTGACGACCTTCTCCACGCCAAGGTCGTTGAGGGTCTCGATGTTCTGTAGGGCGAGGCCCTGGAAGACGTATTCGTTGCCGGTCCGGCGTGCCGGATCGCCGGTGCACAGCTCCTGGGGCCCGAGGATGGCGAAATCGACCCCCGCCTCATGGAGGAGCTTGGCCGTTGAGATCGTCACCTTGCGGTTGCGGTCGTCGAATGAGCCGGCGCAGCCGACCCAGTACAGGTATTCGGCGGTCACCCCGGGCTCACCAAGCACCTTCACCTCGAAATCGAGTTCTTGACGCCAGTCACCACGGGTCGTCTGGTCGGCTCCATATACGTTGGACGAATTCTCCAGGCTCAGGTACGTCGAGCCCAGCTCGGAGGGGAACTCGGCCTCCATGAGGGTCAGGTTGCGGCGCATGTCGAGGATCTTGTCGACGATCTCGAGACCCGCCGGGCAGGCTTCGTCACAGGCCCGGCATGTGGTGCAGGCCCAGAGCTCCTCCGGTGTGATCCGCTCGAACACCAGGTCCGATGAGACGGTGAGCTCGGCCTCGACGCTCACCGGAGGCGATATCCCGTAGGTGTCTGCTGCGACCTGGCCGAGCTTGAGAATGATCTCGCGCGGGTCGAGCGACTTGCCGGTCAGGTTGGCCGGGCACACCTCGGTGCAACGTCCACAGATGGTGCAGGCATCGGTGTCAAAGAGTTGTTTCCAGGTGAACTCCTCGACGCGGGCGGCTCCCACGGTCTCGATGTCGGTGGCCTCGAGCAGGTTGGGCATCTCACGCATCGCCCCCTTTGGGCGCTCCCGAGGCAACAGAGCGAGGTTGACCGGCGTGGTCACCATGTGGCGCAGCTTGGTGATCGGCAACATCACCAGGAACACGACGAAGAGCGCGGCATGTGTGACCCAGAAGATCTGATGGACTCCGGCCGCCGAAGCCTCAGGGATGAGTTTGCTCAACGGGTATCCGACGAAGGACCAGACCTCGAAGGACGGCTGCCCTTCCAGGGAGATCCGAGCCGCCTCGGTGAGGAGCCCGGTGATGCCGATGGCGGCCAATACCCCCAAGATCCAGCCGTCTTCGGGCCGGGTCTTGGTCCGGACCCGCCGCGGGCGCTGGATGTAGCGGCGGATCGCCGCCCAGGTGAGCCCGGCGAGAAACGTCAGCCCGGCGAGGTCGAGCACGAATGAGTAGCCCTGGTAGAAAGAGCCGTGGAAGAATTTGAGCCCGCTGGGGGCGAGGTGGTCGAGCTCGAGGATCACGGTCCCCATGAACAAGACGATGAAGCTCCAGTAGATCAGCGAGTGCATCACCCCGGCCTTCGGGTCCTCCATCACCGTCCGCATCGTCAGCGCCCCGACGAGCTTCTGAGAGCGCTCCCTCCATTGTCCGGTCCTGCGCTCCCAGGCGCCGCGCTCCCAGCTTCTAGCCCGCTGGGCGAACAGGTACAACGAGACACCGAGGAAGGCGGCAACGGTGAAGTAGAAGAGCGTGACGACCGCAGCAGGGATGTTGCCGAAGACCTGGCGTCCCACCGCAAAGTCCGGCTCCTCGGGGAGGGTGCCAAGCCAGCCGAGGAGCAGCGTCCCGAGAACCGCCAGGACGGCCAGGACGGCGAGACCGACACTGGGCCGAAGCAGCCACGGGCTCTGGTCTTCGGGGGCTTCGGACGCTTCGGTCTCGGTCGCGGTCATCGGCGGCGAGTGTAGAGAGGAAGTCCAGCCGGATCTCTGAGTCGCGGCCGGTCGCCCTTAGGGAGGCGTTGAACAATGACGAGTGCCAAGGGCCGCCGCTCGCTCAAGTGCAGTGGCTCGGTTTCTCCCGGCCGCGACGGCCCGCCGGAGGATTGCTCAGCACCACCCTCCTAACCGCCGCCGTTGAACCAGTGTTCGGGGTCGGTCGGCGGAATCCGTGTCGCGGTGATGGCTCCTGTCTCCGCAGAAGTGTCCACAAATCCACCCTCCGGCCAAATCTGGGCACTCACAGCGGTGCCGCTTCGACCGTGACCGCTGTTACCCCATTCGACGTAGCTGACGATGGCATCGGCACTATCGAAGGCGTTGCCGAAGTAGAGGCCCACTTCGCCGCTGGCCGGATCGAACGTGCCAAGCTCGGCAACGCCTTCGACTGCGATCGCATCCGACGGCGGATCGAAGATGTCATCACGGCCCGTGACACTGATCGCAGCCATCTCCCCCGGCTGTACTGCGACGTCGGGGAACTGGAAGTAGGACGGCCGTTGACACAGCCAGTAGCCGGCGAGAGACCCTGCTTCGTCGCCAACGTTCTGGACGACGACCTGTCCAAGGACGCCGAGACCGACCCGGACTATCGCGAACCTGGCACCGGATGAGGCGGTCGGTGCCTCGGTGGTGGAGTCCGGAGCGGTTGTGGCGTCGGGCGCCCCCGTGGTGGTCGTTGCTTCGGCCGAGGTGGTGCCAGTGTTTCCTGCCGAGCCGGTGGTCTCTGTTGTTGAACCACCGCACGCCGCCAGGATGAGGATCAGAACGGCCGAGCCGGCCAGCCATCGCATGAACCGAGCCTACGCGGCTATGAAGGTCGATTCCAGTGAAAACCGATAGCCGGGATTCCGGTTGGGATCGCCGGCTCAGATCCACTCGTCCACGGTTGCAGTCAACCCGCTCTCGGCCTCGCCGGTATTCACGACCCCGGCGGGCTCGAGGAGAAGCAGCTCGCACACCCCGGCGGCAATTGGGCGATGCTCGACGCCCTTCGGCACCACAAACAACTCACCTGGGCCAAGGGTCACGGGGGGCCGGTGCCTGAGCTCGATCATGAGCTGCCCGGACATGACGAGGAAGAACTCGTCCGTGTCGGAGTGTTCGTGCCAGACGAACTCACCCTCGACCTTGACCACCTTGACGTGGAGGTCGTTGATCGCAGCCACGGTCTTCGGTGACCAGCGGTCGTCGAAGCCGGCGAACTTCTCATCGAGGTTTACCACGGAATCAGGTGCGGCCATCGACTTTCCCCTCAACGCCTTCCTAGCGGGTGACCCCGACGACCAGCTCCATCGCCACGCCGCCGAACTGGTCCAGTTCGGTCCGGGCCTCGGGACTTGTGATCGGTGACAGCATGATGATCTCATCCAACTGTGCATGCTCGCCCAGCTCGCGCTGGAAGCCATGTTCGACCATGGCCTGCTCACATGCCCGCACCGCGTCGTCGCCGGCGTGGACCTGATACAGCAACCCCCGACCACTCTCTTCGTCGACGAAGTACTCCCATGCCAGGGTGCCTGGCAGATTCTCTTGGATGAACGCGGTAGCGCGGTGCGCGGCGACGCGATCGATATTGTGCACGGTGAGCAGGGCCAACCCTCGAGATTCGCTCACGAGAGCCCGACCACGTTGCCGTCGGCATCGATGTCGACGCCGTGTGCCGCCGGGGACGAGCCAAGTCCCGGCATGCGGCTGATCAGCCCCGCCAGCGGCAGTATGAACCCTGCGCCAACCGAGGCCTGCACCTCACGGACCCGCAGCGTCCAGCCTTTGGGAGCGCCGAGTTTCGATGCGGTGTCGGTCAGCGAATACTGAGTCTTGGCCATGCAAATCGGGAGATGGCCCCACCCCAGGTTCTCGTACCTGGTGAGCTGCCGGTCGGCAGCGGCATCGAGCTTCACGGTGTCGGCGCCATAGATCTCTGTGGCAATGGTCTCGATCTTGTCGCGCAACGGCATCTCATCGGGATACAGCAGCGTGAAATCCGACCCCTCGCCTGCAGCTTCTGCCACGGCGTTGGCGAGATCGACCATGCCGGGCCCACCTTCGGCGTGTGGCTGTGAGATCGCCCAACGCACTCCCTCATCGTCGGCCACTTTCGCGATCACATCGTGTTCCGATGGATGGTCGGTCGGGAACGCGTTGATCGAAACAACCGGCGTAACCCCATGGCGGCGGACGATTCCAATGTGGTGACGCAGGTTCGCCGACCCCTCTTCCACGTCTGCTGGGTTCTCAGCGAGCAAGGCATCTGGGAGCGGCTGGCCCGCCTTGATCGTGTAGTTGCCCGAGTGGTATTTCATCGAACGCACCGTGGTCACCACGACGGCGGCGTCCGGGACGAGACCGGAGGCGCGGCACTTGATGTTGAAGAACTTCTCAGCACCCACGTCGGCTCCGAAGCCGGCCTCGGTGATCAGGTAATCGCCGCCGCGGATCCCCAGATAGTCCCCGACGATCGAAGAGTTGCCGTGAGCGATGTTGGCGAAGGGGCCGGTGTGCACGATTGCCGGGGTGCCCTCCAGGGTTTGCAACAGGGTTGGTGACAGGGCGTCCTTGAGCAGCACCGCCGCCGACCCGGCGGCGTCGATCTGGTCGGCAGTGACCGGGTGGCGATGCCGGTCATAGCCGATCAAGGTGCGTCCGAGCCGCCGGCGGAGGTCCTGGAGATCGGTCGCCAGGCCAAGCATTGCCATGATCTCGCTGGCTGCGGTGATGTCGAACCCGGTCTCTCGGGGAACCCCGTTGATCTTGCCGCCCAGACCGGTGACGATGTTGCGCAGGGTGCGGTCGTTGACGTCGAGCACGCGCCTCCAGGTCACGTCGTCGGGCCCGATCGACAGCTGATTTCCCTGATAGATGTGGTTGTCGACGAGAGCGGCCATCAGGTTGTTGGCCGCGGTGACGGCGTGGAAGTCACCGGTGAGGTGGAGGTTCATCTCCTCCATCGGGACGACCTGAGAGTGGCCGCCGCCGGCGGCACCCCCCTTGATACCGAACGTCGGGCCAAGCGACGGCTGACGAAGCGTGACGACCGCTTGTTGATCGATGTATTTGAACCCCTGGGCCAGCCCGACCGCAGTCGTCGTCTTCCCTTCACCGAGCGGCGTCGGGTTGGTTGCGGTTACCAGGATGTATTTGGCGCGTGGCGAGCCCATAGCGTCGATGGCGTCGAGCGAGATCTTCGCCATCTGTTTGCCGTAATGCTCCACGGAGCCCGACGGGATCCCCATGTCGGCGGCAACCTCGTCGATCGGCCGGAGCGTGGCGGCACGGGCGATCTCAAGGTCGGTCGGCATCGGTTGCGCCACCGGGCTACGCCTCGAGTCCGGTGGCCTCGCCGGTTTCGGTCGCCTCGCCGCCCGTGGTCAGACCGAGCTCGGCCTTGAGCTCTTCGAGCTTGGCATCGGCCGCCGTCCGATTGATGGCCTCGCGCAGCTCTGCCTCTGATCCCTGTGGCGTCACCTCGTAGATCTCGGCTTTGGCCATTGCCTGGGCCTTGCGTCGCTCGATCTT
>PVMK01128250.1_pt1 | contig 11392 bp, 12 predicted proteins | sample 1853481 | NCBI WGS metagenome assembly PVMK01 (sample SAMN08533507, study PRJNA380276) | Marine sediment metagenome, whole genome shotgun sequencing project. | reverse complement strand
TGTCACCCATCCGAAATTTTCGAATAGATCCGCTTAAACGTCAAGGGCGGAGATTAATGACCACCCGGCGGTTCTTCATACGCTCTTCGACGACATCGTTTCCGGCAACAGGCAGGACCTCACCAAAACCGACAGCGCTCATGCGACTGGTATAAACCTTATACTTTTCAATCAAAACATTACGTACATTGTCAGCACGACGCTGAGAAAGGTCCTGATTGTATTCTGTCGTGCCCTGATCATCAGCGTACCCTTCAATAACAACCGGGTACACAGGATATTTTTTTATAAATTCAGCGGCTTTGTTCAATTCATGATAATGGAAAGGCGTTATCTGATCCTTGTCGAATCCAAAGAGGAGGTTAAGGGTCAGGACGGCGACTTCTTCAGCAGCTTCCGGGCATCCGTTCCGGTCTACGTCTACCCCTACAGGAGTATCAACACAGGCATCCAGGTAGTCCTTGACGCCGTCACCATCTGTATCAGCTGGGCAGCCGTCACTATCAACGCGAACGCCTGGCGCTGTTCCGAGGCACTTGTCCTGCGAATCAAGCACACCGTCACGATCACTGTCCACAGGAGCCTTCACTTCCTCCTTGACCACTGGCTCTGGTATAGGATCTTGCCTGGCATGCGCTGCAGAGGCGCCACCGAACTGAAAAGTCAGACCAGCCATGGCCTGAAAGTGATGTCTCCAGTTGGTATCATCATGTGTTGAACCCTCGCTGTCAGACCGGTAATCCAGAAGGTGCCGTGCATCGAGACGGAAAGCGGTCGACCGGCTAAGAGAGTATTTGACGCCACCACCGTAGTAGCCAAAGACGTCCTCATCATTCGAAGAAGTATTGTCAATGTCATAGACCATGAGGCCGGCACCAAAGGAGAGATAGGGGGTGAGAACCGTTTCAGGCCGGAAATGATAGAGAGCACCGAGACTGACTGTCCAGATATCAATATCGACTGAATTTGCTGTGTCCGTTTCCGTTGGCGTGTATCTGAGATCAGCCTCAAGGGCCCATTCCGGAGACACATTGTAACCGAGCCCCAAACCGAATACCGCGGCATCGTCGAGGTCCATACCGCCGTCTATTACGTGGTAGCCAACCATCGGCGACACAGTAAATGCACCGGACCGACTCTCGGCTACGGCGTTACCCCCAGGAAACAGACTGTAGACAGTCGTTAAGAGGAAAAGCTTAACAAAGAGACGAAACATCACAAACCTCCCTGGGAGCCTGTCCGACAATCCATGATCGGCTGCAAACCCAGCTGTTTGGCCCATATTTCAGCTCCTTTTCGGCCCATAGCTACTGCTATGAGCTCTCAAACGAGCCAAAATCTGTTCTCAAACTTCTGAGTTTTCGCTTCGCCCCTTATTGTCGGACAGGCACCTATGATTCATATCAACAGCACAAAAGAAGCAATTATTATAAGCTCAAAACAGCGCTTTACAAAGAAAAATAACAAGTTAGTGTCCATCCGGAAACTCCGGATGGACACGAGTGCAGTTTTCGATTTGAAAACGAGCAATTTTTCGCACGGTCAAGGAAATCAATCATTTGAGCGGAGGCGTAGTTCTTTACGCCGCACAATCAAATGTGCAGATTGACGCAGAGATTGCGGAAAAGGGCCGTTTCCGGACGAAAACAAGTTAGCAGATCTCAACCGGCTCAATGACGCCCGATGCCAAAATACTCAAAACCATCTTCTTTCAAATTGAGAGGGTTGTACTGGTTACGACCGTCGAAAATAATCGCCTGTTTCATCATTTCTTTCATGGCACGAAAATCCGGATGACGAAACGGCTTCCACTCTGTCACCAGGGCCAGAGCGTCAACCTGCTCGAGAGCCTCATACTGATGGCGAACAAGAGTCACACAACCATGCTCGAACCAGTGAGGCGGAAGTTCCGTACGTGCCGCCTCGAGAGCTTCGGGATCATAGGCCAGCACCTTGGCCCCTGCTGCAATCAGTTCACCTAACAGGACAACAGCTGGAGCTTCACGAATATCGTCTGTGCCGGGCTTGAAAGCCAGCCCCCACAAGCCAAAGGTCAGTCCGGAGAGATCTTCACCAAAGCGAGCTGTGATTTTTCGAAAAAGGACGTGCTTCTGATCCTCGTTGCGCTCATGCACTGCCTGCAGAACCATTGGCTGATAATTGTTTTCTTTAGCGGTATGAATGAGAGCGCGAACATCCTTGGGGAAACATGAGCCACCATAACCGCAACCGGGATAGATGAACGAGTAGCCAATCCGACTGTCTGAACCAATACCGAGACGCACATTCTCTACGTCGACGTCCAGACGGTCACAGAGGTTGGCAATCTCATTCATGAAGGATATCTTGGTGGCCAGCATGGCGTTGCCGGTGTATTTAGTCATCTCGGCATCTTTGACCCCCATAAAGAGGATTCGATCATGGTTTCGGCTGAAGTCCTTGTAGAGTTCACGCATGACATCACGGGACCGATCAGAATCCACACCAACGACAATACGGTCCGGTTTCATGAAATCCTCAACTGCGGCACCTTCCTTGAGGAATTCAGGGTTACTGACCACATCGTACGCAACCTCAGCACCACGCTCTTGCAGTTCCCGGGCAACAGCAGCTTTTACCTTCTCTGCAGTGCCAACCGGCACGGTTGATTTGGTAACGACTACAGCATAATCAGAGAGGCTGGCACCGATTTCACCGGCAACAGCCAGAACATACTGCAAATCGGCAGACCCATCCTCACCGGAAGGCGTACCCACAGCAATGAAAATGATCTCTGCTTCCACCATCGCTTCGGCGAGCGACGTCGTAAAAAGTAAACGCCCTTCCTCGCTGTTGCGCAACACAATCTGTTTAAGTCCCGGCTCATAGATCGGCATCCAGCCATCTTTGAGTTTGGCAACTTTTTCAGCGTCAACATCGACACAGGTCACACAGTGACCCATTTCCGCAAAACAGGCCCCGGTAACGAGGCCGACATATCCAGTTCCAACAACTGCAATTTTCATTTTTAACTCCGCGGCGCGTAGCGCGTGGCGCGTGGCGCGAAAAAGATAAAAGTCAAAGGCTCAACCTCTACATCAAAAAAGCTTCTTGGCACAGTATCCTCGCCACGCGCTACCCGCCACGCGCCACGAGTTCCTCCTCCCACTCCCACGCTGTGCGTAGAATAACCTCCAGATTGTCGAAGCGCGGCTGCCAGTCGAGTACTTTACGAATTTCCTCACAACCGGCGATCAACTCGGCCGGATCACCCTCACGACGACCTGTCTCCACGACCGGGAAGTCAATACCAGTGACCTCTTTGGCCATGGCAACAACATCTCTGACGGAAAAACCATGACCATAACCGCAGTTGAAGATGGCGGATTGAGCACCGGTGAAAAGATAGCGCAAAGCGTCCAGGTGTGCCTGAGCCAGGTCCGCAACATGGATGTAATCACGGATACAGGTACCATCCTCTGTCGGGTAATCAGTGCCGAACACTTGTAATTTTGGAAAAATCCCCAGCGCAGTCTTCAACGCCCGGGTAATCAGGTGCGTCGGGTTGGTGTAATCCTGGCCAAGACGGGTTTCGGGATCAGCGCCAGCCACGTTGAAGTAACGTAAGGCGACATAGCGAAAATCGGCACTTGCCAGAGCAAGATCGGCCAGGAAGCGCTCGGTCATCATCTTGGAGGCACCGTACGGATTGATCGGCTGCATGGGTGCATTTTCAGTCACCGGCAACTGCGTCGGGTTGCCATAAACAGCCGCAGTTGAAGAGAATATCATCTGCCCTATTCCGGCAACGCGAAGCGCTTCCAGGAGATTCAGGGCATTAACCGAGTTGTTGCGATAGTACTTGAGTGGGTCAGTGACACTTTCACCGACCTCGATCGAAGCGGCAAAATGCATGACCGCGTCCGGCTTGAATTCTGTCAGGGTCTTTGCCAGCAGGTCCTTGTCTGCAAGGTCTCCAACCACCAGTTCACCGGAAAGGATTGCGGTCCGATTGCCGGTCGAGAGGTTATCATAGGTCAACACGTTGTAACCTGCTTCACCCAGAGCCAGAACGACATGGCTGCCGATGTAACCAGCGCCGCCGGTAACAACGACACGTGTCGGTTGCAGAGATTTATTCATAGCCGAACTCCTTCATCATACGCCCGGAACTGGTCCAGTTCTTCTGTACCCGAACAAAGAGTTCGAGGTGCACCTTAACGCCCAACAGACGTTCAATCTCTTTACGCGCGCCCTGACCGATATGGCGGATCATTGTCCCGCCCTTACCAACCAGGATGCCCTTATGCGAATCACGTTCAACATTGATCACGGCACCAATACCGACCATGTTGCGCGCAGGATTTTCCTGAAATCTCTCCACCACGATAGCGACACCATAAGGGACCTCGTCCTTGGTGCGCATCAAGATCTGCTCGCGGATCATCTCAGCAACGATAAAACGTTCCGGGACATCCGTCAGCTGGTCCTCGGGATAGTAACGCGGCCCCTCTGGAAGCAGAGCGGGAATTTCAGCCATCAATTCTTCTACACCATCGCCCTTCAAGGCTGAAATTGGCACAATCGAAGCAAAAGGACAGATCTTGCGATAAGCATCAATCAATGGCAGCAGTTGATACTTGGGAACCGTATCGATCTTGTTAATGACCAACAAAACCGGATTTTTGCTCTTTTCAAGGAGTCGGGGGATCATCGGATCTTTGTCAACATGACGATCGGCCTCGACCAGCCAGAGGACCACATCAACATCAAGGCAGGCCGAACGGGCCTGATCTACCATGTAGCGATTCAAAGGGGATCGCGCTTCATGAATCCCCGGGGTATCAACATACAGTACTTGAGCATGGTCCAGATTCTGGATCCCCAGAATACGGTTACGGGTCGTCTGGGGCTTGGGTGTGGTAATCGCAATCTTCTGCCCGACAATACGGTTTAGCAGAGTTGACTTGCCAACATTCGGTCGACCGATAATTGCCACAAATCCAGAATGAAATTTTTGCTTTTCAGCCATACTGTTCTCCAAATGCCAGCAGATCAATCAAACCTAGCTCTCGCCCATTCACACCCAGAGAACCACGTTCCACCGCTTTATCAGCCATGACACGAAGTGATGGTCTGTTCGTTTTGAGCCATTGACGATTCTCACCACGATGACCAAGGACATCACTCAGGTCACCGGGGTTGACACTGAAGTGATTAGCGCCGATGTGATTGACGCTGAGTTGTTCGTTGTTTGAGCAGACCTGAAGCAGGGCTCGCCGCCAGAGACGCGAACGAACCAATTGTCCAAAAGCAGGGTGATAAGGCCCGGCCAGAAGATTTTCTTCCAGTTGCGGGTCAGCATGCAGCCCCAGGCGGATAACCGGAATATCAACGCGACGACAGAGATGCAGCATGTCGGCACAAACATCAACCGCTTCATCCAGAGCCCAGGGCTTGTAGCCTCCAGACTTCCAGAGATCGGCCAGTTCCGTACCATCAATCACAACGGTCGGATATATCCTCACGAAAGAGGGTTCAAGCTCCAACGCCTGCCGCAACGACATCAAGGCTTCGTCAGTATCGCCGCCTGGCAGACCAGGCATCAGCTGGGCGCCAACCTGAAAGCCGGCACCCAGACAACGCTGTATTGCAGAGACATTGTCAGCAGCAGTATGCCCTCGTCCAGCCGCCGCCAGAACAGAATCGTCGAAACTCTGGCAACCGATTTCAACGGTCGTTACACCACAGGACTTTAATCGATCAATGCATTCGTCATCAAGGGCATCGGGGCGCGTTGAAATTCGAACACCTGAAACTCGTCCGCAAGCAACAAAGTGTCCTGCGGTTTTTAGATAATCAGCCTGCTGCGTCAATGGCAGTAGCGAGAAAGTACCGCCATAAAAGGCAATCTCACTATCGTCATCGGCACCCTGTAAAGGCAGAGCACTCTCAAGCCAGTCATAGACGGTATTGACATCGGGGATGACAGTCACTTCGGGAACAACAGTCACTTCAGGAACGACAGATGGGCTGGTGGACCGATCCTGGGCACAGAAAAGACAGCGATGCGGGCATCCTGCATGGGGGATGAAAATCGGGTAAATTTTCACGAATTATTATCCAGCAAGGTTAAAGCAGCTCGCGCAGCGGCTTGCTCCGCACTCTTCTTGGTGCGGCCCTGACCGGAACCATGGGTACGATTGTCAACCAGCACGTCGACATGATAAACGCGTTCATGGGCGGGGCCGGCTGCCTCTACCAGTTCATAGACCGGCAATTCACGCTGTGTCGACTGCAGAAACTCCTGCAAACGGCTTTTGAAATCCTGGCTCTCGTCAGTCGAAGCCTGCTGTAGCAGAGGCAAAAATAAAGGCAGGATAGCTGCTTTGGCTGAATCAAAACCGCCATCAGTGAAGATGGCACCAAACAGAGCCTCCAGGGTATCCGCTAACAAACTTGATTTATTGCGACCGCCGCTGCGATCTTCTCCCTTGCCAAGCAGCAGATCGGAGCCGATATCGAGCGACCAGGCCAGACGTGCCAAACTGGGCAAAGACACAACCTCCGCCCTGATACGGGTCAGTTCGCCTTCACGTGCATTTGGCAAACTTTTCATCAGGTATTGGCTGATGACCAGATCGAGTACCGCATCGCCAAGGAATTCCAGCCGTTCATTATCCGGCATACCCTCAGCATGATATTCATTGGCATAAGATCTATGGGTCATGGCTTTAATAAGCAGAGCACGATTCTGGAAGGAGTATCCCAGAGCCTTTTCCAGTCTTTGCCAGACCTCATTTTCGGTAACGACAGATGTTTTCATAATCGCAAAGAGTAATATTCAGATTGAAGTTATGTGGCGGCCCAGACTGAAGGATGTGGCCGCCCAGACTGAAAGATGTGGCCACTAGGCCTTCAAGCCGATCGCATAAAAGTGAGTCATACTACACTACCTGCCTACATATATCAATTGCACCAGGTCATGGATCATTATAATATGCCGAGTCGTTTAATACACTTTAAGATCACACTTGAACTTTTACCATAGGAGCCTGTCCGACAATCCATGATCGGCTGCAAACCCAGCTGTTTGGCCCATATTTCAGCTCCTTTTCGACCCATGGCTACCAGACGGTGGCAAAACGCATATCATCCGCCGTTGATCGCTTTCTTGCTGTCAGCGACCTCAGCCCGGACAGCCCCAGGAGATCAGCATGACTTTTGACCAGATTCTTGGCCACGAGCATCAGAAGGAAATCCTGCGCAGAGCGCTGGCCAATGGCCGGATTGCGCACGCATATCTCTTTTCCGGGCCGGATGGCATCGGCAAAAGGCTCATGGCCATGGCCCTGGCGCGTGCCATCGTCTGTCTCGAACAACGCGGTTGTGGCAATTGTAGAGCTTGCCGTAAAATTGACCATCAGAATCATCCCGACCTGCACATTCTTGAACCGGACGGCAACTCCATAAAAATCGAACAAATCAGGACGTTACAAAGAGATCTGAGCCTCAAACCGCTGGAATCACCTCGCAAGATATGCATGATAGAGCAGGCAGATGCCATGACAGTCGGTGCTGCAAATGCCCTGCTTAAAACCCTCGAAGAGCCGCGCGGAGACACGCTTCTGATACTCCTGTCTGCACAACCGAATCGTCTCCTCGAAACGATACGCTCTCGCTGCCAGTCGCTGCCTTTCACCAGGCATCCGAACAGCCGGATTCAGGCAGAACTGGAGAAGCAACTGGACATCGAACCGGCAGAGTCTCATGTTCTTGCTGCTCTTTCGGAGGGGAGTTTTAAAAAAGCCTTCGGCAAAGATCGTGACCTTTACCTTGAGCGACGCACGGGAGCTGCTAAAAACCTTGACGGGGTTATCCCCAGGCAGTATCTTGCCCATTCTGGATTTTGCTGAACAACTGGCAGCAGACAAGACCGCCCTGCCCGATATTCTGGAGATTTTTCAGGCTTTTTACCGGGACGTTCTTATGACCATGCATGGGCGTGGCGACGAAGACCTGGTCAACCTGGACCTCAAGGAGAAAGATCCACAGGGTATCAGGTCGCGAGAATATCTCCACAATTCTCGATAAACTGGAAGCGTTGCTCGAAATCCACCGTCAGCTGGACCGCAACGTGAATCGCCAACTGGCCATGGAGGTTCTCCTCCTTAAGCTGGCGGCCTGAGCATTACACAAGCTATTAATATTACACAACTTATATAGTGACCTCATGATACGTATCGTTCCACTAAAATTCCAGCAAGCCGGTCGTCAATACAACTTCAACGCGCTCTCTCTGGAACTCAAGTCAGGCGACAAAGTGATCGTCGAAACCGACCGTGGCCGTGCCATGGCGACAGTGGTTATCCCACCGCGTGAAGTACATGAGAGCGAAGCACACGAGGGGTTGAAGACTATTCAGCGTCTCGCCACAGAAGAGGATCTGGCGCTGGCAGAAACCAATGCTGCCCGCGAGAAAGATGCCCATCGTTATTGTAGGGAACGAATTCATTCCCGCCAGCTGGCGATGAAACTGGTCCGTGCTGAATACGCTTTTGACGGTTCTAAAATTATCTTCTTCTTTACTGCTGACGGTCGCATCGATTTCCGTGAGCTGGTCAAAGACCTGGCCCATCATTTTCACACACGAATCGAAATGCGCCAGATCGGTGTGCGCGATGAAGCGAAGCAGGTCGGTGGTCTGGGCATCTGTGGTCGCGAACTCTGCTGCTGCAGTTTCCTCACGCAGTTCAGCCCGGTTTCCGTAAAAATGGCCAAGGAGCAGGGATTAGCACTTAACCCTTCCAAAATCTCCGGACAGTGTGGTCGCCTGCTCTGTTGTCTCGGCTATGAATTCGAAACTTACAAAGAATTAAAAAAGGGCATGCCGAAGTGCGGCAAGAAAATCACGTGGCAGAACAACGAATGTACGTCACATCGATAGACATCCTGCGTCAACGGGTGACTTTGCGCGACGGCCAAGGTAACTGCTGCTGCGTATCCATGGAAGAGACTCCGGACAGGTCAGGCCAGCCAACCGGCCACAGCAGGAGAGAACCTTCAGGAGAGACTCTTGCCAACCGTCTGAACAAGGGCCGACCACAAGGACAGGGCCGACCGCAAGGGCAGAAACAACGCAAGCAACATACTGCCAGAAACCAAAAACCGGCAAAGAAAACAGCTGAGGAAGAAGAAAGCCCAAAGAGCGGCAAAACAAAGAGCAGCAGAACAAACAGACGAAAAAAGAAGCCCCCGACGGCAAAAGCCAAAGCAAGCGTCGCCGACGCGGCAGGCGCAGACCTCGTAGTGGCAACAAACCCGGCCCAGGCAGTCCGGGTTCAAACAATCCTAATTCAAACAAACCTAGTCCAAACAAGCAGGGGAGAATAGTCATGTCGGCTGATAAACGCTTTTATCTGACAACTCCGATTTATTATGTCAATGACGTTCCCCATATCGGCCACGCCTACACAACCCTGGCTTGCGATGTGCTGGCACGTTACAAACGCGCACGCGGGTATGAAGTCAGTTTTTTAACCGGCACCGATGAACATGGCCAGAAAGTCGAGAAGGCCGCCCATTCTAAAGGTGAGACCCCCCTGGAACTGGCTGATCGCGTCGTCAAGCGCTTTCAATCCCTTTGGGAAAAGCTCAACATCTCAAACACCGACTTCATCCGTACCTCGCAAGAACGCCATAAACTGGCCGTTCAGGAAATTTTCCGCACCATTGAGGCCAAGGGAGACATTTACCTTGGCGAATATGAAGACTGGTATTGTACACCCTGCGAAACCTTCTGGACCGAAACCAACCTGCTCGACGGCAACTGCCCCGACTGCGGACGACCGACGGATAAGCTCAAGGAAGAGTCCTACTTCTTCCGTATGAGCAACTATCAAGACCAGATTCTGGCGCATATCGAGCAAACCCGGATTTCATCCAACCTAAGACCCGACGCAACGAGATTCTCAGTTTTGTGCGCGAAGGATTGCGCGACCTCTCTATCTCACGCACGACCTTCTCATGGGGGATTCCGGTCCCGGACAACGACAAGCACATTATCTATGTCTGGTTTGATGCTCTGACTAACTATATCAGCGCTCTCGGCTACCCTAACGACAGTGACGGTAACTTCGAAAAGGTCTGGCCATGCGATGTCCATGTGATCGGTAAAGATATACTGCGTTTCCACACCGTCTACTGGCCAACTTTCCTGTTGGCAGCCGGCATCCCTTTACCCAAGAAAATTTTCGGCCATGGCTGGTGGACTGTCGAAGGCCAGAAAATGAGCAAGAGTCTGGCCAATGTGGTCGAACCAAATATGCTCATCGACAAGTACGGCGTTGATGCCATCCGCTACTTCCTGTTGCGCGAAGTCCCCTTTGGTCTCGATGGCGATTTTTCTCACAGCGCCCTGGTGCATCGGATTAATTCCGACCTGGCCAATGATCTTGGCAACCTGGTCAGTCGCTCTACAGCAATGCTCAGTAAATACTTTAAGGGTGAGCTGACAACTCCAGGTGAAACAATAGATATCGACAAAGCGCTACAGGATAAATGTATCCGGCAAATTGGTGTTGTCGACAAGCAGATGGAAGCTCTGGCCTTCAATAAGGCCCTGCAATCAATCTGGGAAATGGTTCGTGCCGCCAACAAGTATATCGACGATTCTGCCCCCTGGACTCTCGCTAAAGACGACCAGCAACGCGAACGGCTCGCTTCGGTCATGTACAACCTGCTTGAAGCAATTCGCCTGATCGGCCTGCTCGTCACCCCCTTCATGCCGGAAACCGGTGCCAGGATCTGCACCATCCTCGGCATTGATCCGCAAGACCAGAAACTGGACGAGCATGACAGTTGGGGATGGCTGAAACCGGGTACGATGATTGAGAAGGCAGCGCCTCTTTTCCCCAGGATAGAAACCTAAAAGCCGGGACGCGGGACGCGTCCCTTGTTTCTAGCAGCCTGTCGGACAATCAGGGCTGAAGCGAAAATTTGGATGTTTGAGACCAGATTTTGGCTCATTTGAGAGTAATAGCCGTAGCTATTGGTCGAAAAGGAGCTGAAATATGGGCCAAACAGGCGAATTTGCAGCTAGCTCATTGATTGTCCGATAGGCTGCTAGTCCCGCGCTACGGAAATTTTTCATGAAAAAGTTACAGTCCCGGCTTGTCGACTCCCATGCCCATCTCGACTCAAGGCCTTACTCTGGTGATCTGGATACAGTCATTGAACGCGCTCGTGACAATGGCATCGGCCATATTCTGACGGTCGGTTGCGATCTGGAAAGCTCGCGCGCCAGTATTGACCTTGCCCTGCGCTACCCCGAAATCTATGCCAGCGTCGGCATACATCCGCATGATGCTAACACTGTAAATGACGCTGTTATCGATGAATTGGCACGCATGAT
>PVMK01125744.1_pt1 | contig 11392 bp, 6 predicted proteins | sample 1853481 | NCBI WGS metagenome assembly PVMK01 (sample SAMN08533507, study PRJNA380276) | Marine sediment metagenome, whole genome shotgun sequencing project. | reverse complement strand
TCCAGAAAACGCCCATTGGCGGTGTTGCAGAGAGTAGTTACGTCGAAACCATCGCCCGTCATAATTGCGGTAAACCCAGCTCGCTCTGCCGCGGCTGTCCCTGAGCACAAAGTAATCCTTGATCTGGCTTTGCGGGTCATCGTGTAACCACCATTGACTACTGCAACGTTCAAGGAAAACCCGTTGTCGGGCGGCAGGCACTTGGATCTCATCGGCTGCCTGGTAATAAAATAATGGCCGTTGACTGGAGCTGGCGGACCACTGGTATTCGTCGTAACTACTCTCTGCAACACCGCCAATGGGCGTTTTCTGGAATGATTGCTCCGGGTAAAAATTAGCCTGGCTGCGATAAGATTCGATTGGAATCGATAGCTTGTTTTGCAGATCGAACAGGTTTTGATGATTGATATTGCCATCCTCACTGGCAAATAAATCCCATAGTATCGGTGGCAAATGGATACGCTCGCAAACTTCCACGCGCCAGCCGATAAAAGGCATGGATTCGGGTAAATCCAGATCATGGTCGCGGGCCTGTAGCTTGCCGATCAACTCGGCATAAACATACCAGGCCTGGTACAGGGCCGTTTTAAAGTCGGGTATTTCACGGTGTAACGAATAAGGATGCCTGAATGAGAGTTCGACATCGATCACCTGGTAGTTAAACAGCGTAATTTGCCAGAGCATGCGGTTGATATGTTCACTGTCATCACGGTTAAATTGTTCGCATAACCGTTCGAAATCTTCGCGTAATAGAACCTCGATATAAGGCCACTGGTTAACAGGGTATTCGAGGTCACGTTTGACGGCTGGTCGCACCGGCTGATCGAGCGCAAGCCAGGGGAAGCCATGCAGTTCGGTCGAATTATCAAAAGTCCAGCGCCAGGCCTTACCCAGCCAGCCTTCGAAACGCCGCGTAATGGCATGATGATCCGCCTGTTGCAAGGCGAAAGGCCCGGCAAGGCCAATGCGATTAATAAATCGTCTAAGCTGGGATTGCCTGGCCCGAAAAGAATCGGTGTTAAAACGTTTCGCCCCTGTAGTTTCAAGATGGATGGCCAGGACCTGCTGTGGCGCAAACCAGCAATCCCAGCCGAGTGACTTGAAAATGTTGCGGTTTAAGCGGCTTTGTAAAAAACAAATACCCTGTGATTTCTGCCGCAGCTGGTAAGCCAGGTAAACCAGGCATTGCCAGGGGTGGTTGGCAAATACAGCAATATAATCATTACCGTAATGATGAGCGAGAACCCGTTCAAACAACTGTCCCAGTGTGCAGGCGCATCTTTGCTGTTGCGCTAACCAGAATTGCCGGCAATGGTCGACCCGGCATATCAGTATCTGCCCTGACCACTGCATCACGGTCGGCGACAATGCGTATGGGTTAGAGCTTGACTGATTTGAATGAATCGCCACATAGGCAGGGAAATTATCTTCCGCCGACAACTGATCGAGTCGAATGACGCTGTTAGCCATCGTCGGCGTACACTTCGCGCAGGGGTATGCGTATTTTGCCCGTGGTACGACCCTTGATCACGTGCAGCGAAAATTCATCGTTGCCGCTTTGCCAGGTATTGATACGTAAACTGGCGTATGGATTGCCCTGTTTTGGACTGAGGAAATAATGGCGAATTAAAAATACGATTTGTTGATGCTTACGTGCCTGTTGACTGACAAACGCAAGATCACCACTGGAAAAATTTTTAGGTGAATCGATGATGATGCGTTTAAAAGTATCCTCCAGAAAAATCGGTCTGAGTTCACGCACTGGTTTTGCTGAACGAATAAAAAATAACCGCTGTAGATCGATACCGTGACTGATCCAGCTCGATGCGAAAACGCCGAGGCCGTGATGATGATAAATCCAGATGCTGGTTGGAATAGCATGCTTCAAAAATTGCACCGGGATGAGCCTTCCATTCAAACCCGGCGGTATACCCCATTCGATCAGGTCACCTGGCTTGATTGATGCAAAATGGCTGTCGAGAGATTCAATGCCCGAGCGCAGTAGTGGGCCCTCGTGTGGACGCGGGCGATTTAGCAATCGTGCCGATACTAAATGCTCGGAGAGGCATGAATCGGCAAATTGCGCAGGGATTGAGGCCATGATCGGTGTATCAGGATCTAGGTCTTGCGGATAACGCCGACTAACTTGCCGATGATCTGCAAATGTCGGGCAGACACTTCACGTATAGCAAACTCAGGGTTAGAGGGTATTAACTGGCATCGGTCCCCCACCAGCTTGATACGCTTTAAAGTGATCTCGTCTTCGATGCGAACGGCTAGAATGTCACCCTTATTCGCTTCCGACTGTAATTTGATCATCGCGATATCGCCATCGGTAATTGAATCGCCCGACATACTTTCGCCGGCGACACGAATTCCCTGTATATCGCCGCCGCCAAAAAAATCACGATTGACCGAAAAGGATTCACTGCTTTCATCAAAAATCGGGGAAGGTGTGCCAGCCGGGATTCGCGCGGCCAGCCTGAACTGCTCGGGCCTTAACTCCCCAAACCTGAAATTCTGTTGCTGCTCCGCTGCCTGACTGGCAAGCAGGTATTCAGACACGCGCTGTGAGCGTTGCCTGATATACCCCTTTTTTTCGAGCGCCTTGAGATGGAAGCGGGCGGTGGTATGTTTAAAGCCGAATTGACTGGCAATTTCGCGCAGCGAAGGAAAAGGCAGACCCTGCTCCAGGGTCTGTCGCGTATAGTCATAAACCGCCTGTTGGATAGCTGTCAGAGTTTGCATGCGAAGAGTGTAGTATACAACACTGTTATATGCAACAATGTTGTATACTTAGAACTTCCCCTCACCCCCGCCCTCGACAATTGCTCCTGCATTGTTCTACCACCTACATCCATGTAGGCGTCTCCCCGAAGGGGCGAGGGAGCACAACAGTGCGGGCTTCGGGGTTTCGAGTGCCCTTTTGTGTGCTGGAAATTCTTCGATTTCGGTGGGTCTACGGACAGGGATGTCCGTAGAGTGAACCCGAGCATGGATGCGAGTGTTCGCGTGCCTGCCTAAATCGATTAATTTCCAGGGAGCCGCAGGCCGCACAATTGGGCTGCCTTTGCTTTGGTAACTTTCTTTGGGGCAAACAAAGAAAATTACTCGCGCACTTACTCAGTAGTAGCTACGAAGCGCATAAAGCATTTGTGCGTGAAACAATAGTAAAGAAAGTGCTAGCTCATAAAATGACCGGAGACATCTTAATAAACCATATAACCAATATATTGATATCAGATAAAATACCCAACATGCAACCCGACCTCCCCAAGGATTATTATCTCGACAACGTAATCATCCTGTTCGAACACGTCGAATCCCTGTATGCGGATATCCTCGAAGTGGAGCATCTGAACTTTTTACAACAATTTGCCTGTCTGCCGGTGAATGCGAAAAAGCTCTATATCCGCCTGTTAAATCGAACCCATCAACTATTTCGTCTGAGCAAACTGGATTACCCGGAAATTTCGAAGATGAAGCAGGCAATAAAGTCGCTTGAGGAAAACAGATTCCTGCAAGTCAATCCCGCCATCGAGCATCAGGATCTAATTGCGTTGTTCAATAAATCCGAACTACTCGCGTTACACCCGGATCCGACCGGATTACGAAAACTCAATCGCACCGCATTCGATGCAGTCTTACTGGAACAGACCGAGCAAGGTTTTATCGAGCAACTGACACAGAGCGACGCCATATTACAGGTTCAACAAAAAAACAGTTACAGCTTGTGCCAGATGTTATTTTTCGGCAACCTGAATCAATCGATGACTGATTTCGTATTGCGCGATCTGGGCCTGAATCAATACGAAAGCTACGCCATCGATATCGATAACCGTCCCTATACCAGCAGCCTGGAAATACAGCAGCACTGGTTACTGCACGAACTCGATACACTGCTCTATTTATGCGACCCGGCTGACACTGTTACCCTGCAAAGCTGTTTTAAAGCCGTGCCTGAAGACATCGATCCGGCATCACCATTGTTTCGAAAAGGCGAGCATATCCGGTACGAGGTAGCGCGCCAGTTTGAACGGCTGCAGGATATAGCGCTGGCACTGGAGCTTTACCAGCAATGCAGCCTGCCGCCGAGTCGCGAGCGTATCACTCGCATTCTGCACAAACAGGGGCAAACAACCGAGGCGTTAAAGCATTGTCAGGCAATCATCGAACAACCCTGCAACGAGGAAGAAGCCCAGTTCGCCCTGTCCTTTGGGCGACGTCTGGTGCAGCGCCACAAGATCGAGAACCAGCCGTTATTCAATAACAGCGGCCCGGTAGCCGAACCCGGCACATTCAAGCTCGAACTGGAACAACAGGATAGCGTTGAACTTGCGGTGGCGGATTACTTTCGCACCGAGCATGGTGATAATCAGTGTTTTTACCTGGAAAATTCGCTGTTCAATGGCGTCCTCGGCCTGCTCATCTGGGATGTGGTGTTTGCGCCGATCCCGGGTGCTTTCTACAACCCGTTCCAATATCGCCCTGCTGATTTTTACGCGCACGACTTCCTCCAAAAAAGAGCCGCACAAATTGATCGTATCTGGTCATCGATCGCAGATAACGAAGATATATGGCGCCTGGCTTCTAACTGCTGGCGGGAAAAATTCGGCCTGATGAACCCACTGGTCAACTGGCAGGTACTCGACCTCGACATAATCGAACTTGCGCTGCAGCGAATTGCCCATTCGCACTGGATCAAAATATTCGAACGCATTTTACTCGACCTGCGCAATAACCGCGCCGGGTTTCCCGACCTGGTATTGTTTCCTGCCGCCGGCGACTATGATCTCGTGGAAGTCAAGGGACCCGGGGACAGCCTGCAAAAGAATCAACAACGCTGGATGCATTACTTCACTGAACAGGGAATCCCACATTCGGTCGCCTGGGTTCAGTGGCAGAAACGCGATGAGTAAAACTATCAAACTGGGAATCCGCCAGTTGGTCGAATTCAGTTGCCGTAGCGGAGACCTGGGTTACGAGGCCCAGCCGGCAGTGAGTGCTATCGAGGGCATTCGAACCCACCAGAAGATACAACAGCGTTACCGTCAACAAGCGAGTGCCGAATATTCACTCAAACACATCATTAATATCGATGAATACGAGGTCGAGCTCAGTGGACGAATCGATTTACTCTTCGCCAACGAAACCCCTCCCCGGGTCGAAGAAATCAAGACTGTTCATCGATTCACAAAAGAAACCCAGACAGCTTATGACGAACCCCACTGGGCACAGGCCAGGTGCTATGCGGCCTGCTATGCCGTAGACCAACAACTCGACGAGGTCGTCGTCAGCTTAAACTTCGTCAACCTGTTCAGTCATGAAGAACATCGCGAGATAAAGACTTATCGAAAAACTGAGCTAAACACCTGGCTCGACCAGGTTTTGCGGCGCTATCTCGACTGGCATCGCCTGATATCACGCCAACGTGAAAACACCGTGGCAAGCGCGCACGATCTTGCCTTTCCATTCGAATCATTTCGCCGGCAACAACGCGGCTTTGCTGCTCATGTATACCGCGGCATACAACAAGGTCAGCGCCTGCTCATCGAGGCGCCCACCGGTTCGGGCAAAACCATCAGCACCCTGTTCCCCTCGGTTAAGGCCATAGGCAAGGACCTGGCCGATCAAATCATTTACCTCTCGGCCAAGACATCGGGGCAGAATGAAGCGATCAAAGCGATCGATGCAATGATAGACAAGGGTTTGCAGACCAGTTACCTGGTGATTCAGGCGAAGGCGAAATGCTGCGCCTGCGTCAATGAGCAGTGCGAGATCACCGACGAGGGAAAGTGCAGACGAACACTGGGTTTCTTCGATCGCCTGCCCGCGGCGAGAGAGGCGCTGATTCAAATTCGTCATCTTTCCAGCCAGTCGATTCGAGCCGTGGCCGACGAATACCTGCTTTGTCCCTTCGAGCTGTCATTACAAATGTTGCCCTGGGTCGATATCGTGATTTGCGACCTCAACTACATCTTCGATCCACTGGTACAACTCGGCTATTTTAAAACCGGTGGTAAACGCAAAATCCTGTTAATCGACGAAATGCACAACCTCGTAGACCGCGCCCGCGGCATGTACTCGGCCAGCATCAATCGCATTCAGATCAAGCATTGCGCCCAGGCTGCCAACAACACCGCGGTAGGTCGCGCGATCAACGGCGTCGCCAATGCGCTCGACAAATGGGGGCGCGAACTGGAACAAGAAGAGACCGTGAGCAGCGATGTGCCTGTCCTGTTGACTCGTGCAGCCAGTCGCTTCAGTGAAAAGCTGGGAATCGATTTATTTAACAACAAGCAGGTTGCCAGCGAGACACTGGAGTTTGCCAAGGCCATTTTCCGATTCCAGTGTATTAGTAATCTTTACAACGAACATCATCGAACAATTAGTAAAAAACCCGTACGGCAACGAGAGGTAAAACTGTTATGTCTTAACGCGTTCGAGTACCTGCGTCAGATTTACCCCCTGTTTCATGCCGTATGCGGATTCCCCGCGACCTTATCTCCGCCCGGCTACTTTCTTCAGGCGCTGGGTCTCGAGCAGGACGCGCAGGCAATTCGGATAGATTCCAGTTTTCCGCCGCAACACCTGCAGGTCTGTATTTGCAGCTTTGTTGATACCCGGTACCGGCAACGCGATGCCTACATTTCGAAAATTTGTGAATCGATTTATGCCTGCTACCGGTCCAGGCCCGGCAATTACCTGGTGTTTTTCTCTTCCTATCATTTCATGCACAAGGTGCACGAACAGTTTGAACGGCGCTACGCCGATATCGATACCATGCTACAGATCAGGGCTGCCGATGATCGCCAGAGAAACGAGTTTCTCGAACATTATTTCGAGCGCGATAAAACCCTCGGATTTGCGATTATGGGCGGCGTGTTTGCCGAGGGCATCGACTATGTTGGATCGTCATTAATCGGTGCGATTATCGTCGGCCTCGGTATGCCGCAGGCGAACACCGAGCAACAGTTAATCCAGCAGGATTTCGACAACATGCAAATGAATGGTTTTGACTTTGCCTATCGTTTCCCCGGTTTAACCCGGGTGCAACAAAGCGCCGGTCGGGTAATCCGCAGTGAAAGCGATCGTGGCGTCGTGGTATTAATCGACAATCGATTTCGACAGGCTGCCTATCGGCAGTATTTACCACCCCACTGGGCGACCCAGGAATGCAGTGATGTCGATGCACTACAACAAGCACTAATACAGTTTTGGAACAGTCAGACAGCGTAGGATGGGTGCAACCCATCATATTGATTTAATTGGCCGTAATAATGCTTGCGAATCATTTTCTGATGGGTTGCACCCATCCTACATGTTGTAATTATCAGCCCCACTGGCAAGCCCGCGAACAATTTTGGGATAATCAGTGATTCATTTTTGACGTCACACTATCGATCTTGTCCTGCATACTCTGTTCGCGATCGGTGCGTGTGCCCAAACGGATCGTGGTGCCAATACGCGGTACACCCATGCCATGAACTGTTTCGTGACACAGCTTGATCGCGGCCATGACTTCATCCCAGTCGCCTTCGACGTTGGTGCCGTAGGAATGCATCTGGTGATTCAGGCCCGCTGCCGCAAATATCTTTTCGCATTCGACCACGTACTTAGAAACCGACACACCCACACCCATGGGTACTACGCAAATATCGACTAAAACATTCATAACTATTTCCGCATTAATTTATTTTCAGACCACAGTATATCCCAGGACGCCTCTCACCGGATGCGATCAGTCGTAACCGGTTAGTTCCATGTACCCCTCGCCAGCTGGCCGACCATCCTCATCTTCGATCAGAACCACACCTTCCCAGTAAGCGAAGCGCGTACCCATCCACTGCGCATCGTACAGGGGTTTTACGCGCCATTGCCGATCCAGTTGCGGCAGTTTGATCGACCATTCGAGCGGCAACTCGATAGATGTTTGTTCATCGATATTGATGCTGCGCTTCGACAAAACTGTCATTTCTATATCGGCCCCTTGCAAAGTCCACGTTTCACCATCGGCGCTAATCCAGGTACCACTGAGCCAGTGCCCGCCATCATCCTCGCGCAATTGATAGAGCATGAGTTTATTGCCATCGCTAAAATGGAGTGAAAACCAGTCCCAGCCGGTTTGATTTTGGGCCAGCGGTTGCGAACTCCATTCACGATCGAGCCAGGCCTTGCCCGACAGGGTGATTTCTTCATCGTCGGTCCGTAATATCCCACTAATGTTAATATCTGGCTGGCTGTAGTAGTAACTTGCCTGTCCCTGCGCCGACTTTTGGCTATATCCGCGATCACCATGCAACACCCAGTGCGAAGAACTTTCGAGTTTCATCTCGACGCGTGTATCACCCACACTGAATTTTAGTTCCGCGGGAAACATCGACGCCCCGCTAGCCTGCCATTGCCAGTCATCCAGCCAGGCGTTGAAATTGCCCTTGTTTTCAACCCCGGCCTGGCCGATGCCGCCGCGCGCGAAACGTTGTTCAAAACTGTGGCCCTGCGGCGTACTGATGGCCGCATGCGCCATCCATAATTGATTGCTGTCCCAGCCCTGGGTATCGACCTTTGCATCGAGGGCCTGCCGGAACAGGGTCCATTGCAGTCCCCAGTGTTGACCCTGGTCGTCTTTCAGGTTTGCGGTGATATACCACCATTCGAGACGGAAGTCTGGATGCGGGTAATGATCACGTGGAAACTCGAGTAACTTTCCGGGCCTGACGCGGGTAAAATCCTGTGCCTCGCCGCGTAACACCTGGTACCTATCCTGCGTATGGCCTGCCGGCAGATACAGGACCAGCAGTATTAGCACAAGGTAATTTCTCATATCGTCGTGCCCAGTTGCGCCAGTGCTTCGGGCAAGCGGCGACGCAATTGAATCACCGTCAGCATCAGGCTAAAACCGACCACGGCCAACATCAGCAAACCCAGTTGCCAGGCGGGCGCCATTTGCCATTGCATCGGCATACTCCAGCCAAAACTAACGATATTGAGTTTATGAATCAGTATCCAGCTCAATAGCGCGCCGAGTGGAATTGCCAACAGCCAGACGATGCCGGTGAAAATGAGTAGCGGGCAGGCTATTATCAGAAACTGTTCACTCGCGCTCACACCGAGTGCGCGCCATTGGGCAAACTGCGGTAGGCGCTCCTGTAATATCGCCAGCAAGGATGCTAGTAAAGCGATAACAGCAACGATCAGGGTCAGCGCATTCATCACCGAGGTAATCGCAAAAGTTCGATTGAAGATATTAACCGACAGCTTTCGCACCTCGGCCTGTGATATCCAGTCACCCGCGCGCGCACCAGCCCGACGCAAACTGTCTTCGGCGAGGTGTATCGGACTCTTGCCTTCACCTGAATCGGGTTTCAGCCATAACGCGAGGCCGCGTGAATAAGTCTGCTGCCAACGTTGCTGGACTTCCTCATAGGGCAGGTAGAACTGGAAGTATGGATTACCGTAATCATAAAAAAATCCGACTACCTGATAGTCTCGGGGCCCATCATCGGTATCCAGTTGCACGGATTCGCCAAGCTGCAATCCACCCAGGTAATGAACCTGCTCGTTGGCAAGCACTTTATTTGCCTCGAAACGCCAGCTGTGCAAAGCCTCGGCCGGGCTGTCACCGAGCCACTGGGCAAGCGGGAAATTTAAACTGTCCGGTGCGCGCGTATCGGCACCGCGCAACAAAGTGGGGCGGTCTTGCCAACGCGTTGTTAAACCAATACGCGCATGACTATCGAGCAGCCAGCCCTGTGCCGCTCCGGATTCGAGCAATGAGCCATAGTCGATATGGGCACCACGCACATAGATATCAGCGCTTTGACGAATTTCGAGCCATCCGATAAACGCACCACGAAAACTGTCTACCAGGGTTCCAACACCCAGATTAGCGGTCATCGCTAACAATAAGGCCATCATCGCCGTGCGCAAGGCCGGCAACTGCGACCAGCCGTCACTCACCAGCCAGCGTCCAAACAACGATCGTTGCGGGATAAAGCCCGAGATCAATCGTAAACTCAGGGCCAGTAGTATTGGCAACATCCATGCTGCCGCGAACAACAGTAAGCCAAGCAGGACAAAGCCGTTGTCGGCACTGTCCATCCGGGGGTACAAAAACGCCGCGACAATCAATAGTAACAAGGCTGCCAGGGCCAGGTTACGTCGGGCACGCGTTTCAGCAGACTGCTGTGTACCGGTCGAGCTTGCCGGTAAAACCTCGTTTTTCAGCTGTTGATAAAGCGGCCAGGCCAACGCCCACAGCAAGCCGAACAGGGTAATCAGCCAGGCTTTGATCAAAGTTGAAAACTGAAGCTCGATCACCGCGGCCAGGGTCGCGTCATACAGGTTATGTAAACTGGCACTCAGGCCCGGCAGTAATACCTGGCCCAACTGCATGCCTATCAACAAACCGCAAGCAGTGCCGATAAAACTCCACAGCAAGGTCTCGATTAGAACCGCAACAATCAGCGTCGGCACCCCGACTCCCATTAAACGCAGGTTTAGAAAAGTATCCCTGCGGTACCAGAGTGAAAATCGGACCGCGTTAAATACAATGAAAAGGCCAACCGCGAACGATAGCAGGCTCATCGCTGTCAGATGCGTGTGTAGACTATCGGTTAACTGCGCCAGGTCCAGATGTTGCTGATTTTCAACCAGTGTCAGATCGTCGGGCAACAGGGATTTGAGCGCATCTATTTTTTCAGGCGTAATATTTCCAACTGCAAGATAACTGAAATTCCGATTTTCGAGCAGACTGAAAGCCGCGCTAATATCCATCAATAGACGCCGTCCCTGTAATTGACGGCTTTGTATCAGGGCCGGGGGCAGCTTTCGGCCATCCCTGAGTAACAGCGAGTCACCCTGCTGCAGATCAAGCTCGCGCGCAAGCTGGGCCGGCACCCAGACCTGGTAAGGTGCCCGGATGAAGTCGAGCCAGCCAGATGCCGAGTCGGTACCAATATCAAACGCGTCATTATCGAGCAGGTTACCCGGCAAGGCAAAAAGGTCGGTGGCAATAATGCTGATCGGTTCACCCTTCCGGGTACTGACCTCGGCTTCTATGAGCGGGAATACCTGACGCAGGCCCGCGCGTCGTAAATCAATATAGACTGCCTGGGGAACACCTCGTTCAGACTTACTACGCACCCAGAATCTGGCCTGCGCTCCGAGCACTGAATTTGCCTTCGCATAACTCGCCTCGGCATGCTGATTAATGATTTGAACCGCTGACCAGAGCCCTACCCCGGCGATTAAACCCACCAGTAAAAACAGCGTTTGCCAGGGATGTCGCCAGTAATGGCTGAGCAACGCTTTTTGTACCCAGTAAAATCTATTGGGTAACATTTTATAAATCACCAAGGGTACCGTCGTGCAACAGTACCGAACGATCCAT
>PVMK01179402.1_pt1 | contig 11393 bp, 5 predicted proteins | sample 1853481 | NCBI WGS metagenome assembly PVMK01 (sample SAMN08533507, study PRJNA380276) | Marine sediment metagenome, whole genome shotgun sequencing project. | reverse complement strand
TAGACTTTCGGTTTGAGGGTGCGTGGGTCGTAGTAGAACGTCGGCGTGGGGTCGCCGAACGGCCAGTTTTTGCTTACGAACTCGTTGATTCGGAAGCGCGCTTCGCCGTGGATGTCGGCTGTATGCTTCGCTTCTCCCTCGAGGTTGAGCAGGAATCGGGCCTGGACGCCGTGGTCTCGCATTACCTCGTACAGAGGCGCGAAGAGATCCTCACCGTGATCGACGGCGTAGCCTGCCATCCAGACTGACTTGCGGGCGGAACGCAGGAGATCGCGAAATACGACCTCGGTGCTTCGGGCAGCGGCCTGCGTACCCTCGGGACCGGTCCAGACCAGTTCGACGGGCGGTAACCGTTTTCGTTCGCCGAGAATCGAATTGCATAGAAGAAGAAGAGACGGACGGTCGAGGCCCTTCAGTACTTCGATGTGCGGCGCGAGACACGAGAGGCCGAGACCCAGGACTCCGGGAACGCTCAACGGGACGCTGAGATCGCCGGATTCTACCTCGGCGACGAGGAGCTCTAGGTTCGCTGTGCTCACATCAGACAGCATCAAACTCCCTCGAAGAACGCGAGCTCAGGTTTCTCGCCGATGACCGGCACGACCAACGCGCGGTCAAGGTAGCGGTTGTACCGCTCGCAAGATGGCTCGGAGACGAACAGGCAGCCGTGGCATGCCGCGCCCTCCAGCCAGCGTTCGGTTGGGTCGTTTTTGGGCTTGTGTGAGGCGCAGACCGGGTCGTTCGAACAGAGGTTCGCCATGTCGAGGGCAACCTTCAGGTGGTCCTCCAGTCGGCGGCCCTGCTCGACGAGACCGCCAAGGGTGCCTTCAGAGCCTGGTGTCCCCGTGTAGAGCAGGATGCCGGACATCTCCGTCTTGTCGTCTCCGTAAGGTCCGCAGTAGATCCGCTCTCGAATCGAGCTTGCCGCATAGCCGCATTCGAGCGAGATCGCGGTGATGAGCAGGTGCGAGAGTGAGTGCAGCAGGCAGAACCGAGCCCCGAGAAATGGCGGGACCTTGATCTTCCCGTCACTCCGAGTTTGGGCGTTCCGCTCGTACCACTTCTGGAAGCCGTCATGCAGTATCTTTGCGCGCTCGACGACGGCCGGGCGGTTGCTCCATTCGGCTATTGCGGTCGGTGACAGCTCCAGGCAGACCCCTGCGCCCTGCACGGTGGTCGCCGGAAGCCAGCCCTTCCCCGAGCTCAGTGGCGCCTTGCGCACGTTGATGTCGTACTCCCCTTGGTTGTCCTGGCTCGCCGGTTCGAGGCGGGTGAAGCCATATTGGACGCGGACTTCCTGAAGGCGATGAGCGAGCGCTATCAGGCTGATCTTGTCCTGAAGGCCGGTCGACACGTCGATGCGCCGGGCCACGAATTTCTCGTCCTCACCGAAGTCTTCTCCGGTGAGCTCATCGGGCGCATCGGTGAGTTGCTGGTATTCCGCTGTACGCGTCGGAAGCCGCGCTGCCGCTTTCCCCTCCCAGTGTTGTTCGAGTGCCTGCACGACCGCCTCGACATCGTATTTTGCGATGAGAGCCTGGTAGGCTTCCGCTTCCTGCAGGTTCGCTCGAAGCAAGGCGGGGCTAAGGCCCTTGAGCTGCTGCTCAACGTGCCGCACTTCATCATACAACTCGTTCGCCGGGTCGGGGACAGAGAGGGCCGAAATGACCATCGGGAAGTAACCGTTGCTTGCTGTTCGGACCAGCAAGCGCAGGTCCTCTTTGCATGCCTCGCGCTCGCGAGCACGAGGCAGCCAGGGCCGCTTTCCGTCGCAGCTGATCGAGAAGTCTTTCGCCAGCGCGGTCGAGAGCTGAACCCGATGCTGGCAGGATTCGCAGACGACGAAGATCTCGAAGAAGTCTCCAGAACGCCCCTCATCCAGCGAGAGTTCGGGGGCCGGGCACCGATCGACGCCGATGTGGGCGAACTCCACCCAGGGAAAATCTTGGAGGTGGCCGTTTGAACAGGCTCCGACGAAACGGACCGGAACGGTCACCGACTTCTTGTCTCGCTCACACTCATGATACCGGCGACCGTCGCGGCGGGTCGAGTCGCTAAGGTCAATACGGTGCACTAGACGCCGACAGCCTTGGCAGACAAACCAAGCAGGGAACTCAAGAACGCGAATGCCCTGATGTTGGTTAGGTTCCCGATCGTCTCCATCCGGCGGACGTCGGAAGTAGTCTCGGTTCTCGAGGTCGAGGCTGTAGTGCTCGGCGAGGCGGTCACGTAGGCGGGGCTCTTCGATCGAATCGATTCCGAGGGATGCATCCCAGGAATCGAGGCCGCAGACCACGACGGCATGTTGGACGAGGTCGATCATCGATCCGGCCCCGTAGACGCCCACTAGATGCGATTGTCGGACGTGGCCATCCGGCCTGCGCTCGGCCTTGCCTGACTTCTTGGAACGACCGAATCGAGCCATTAGGAGCGCCCCTTTTTCGAAACCCCTGGCTGTGCCAACCAGAGGTGCACGGTGGGTTCGACATCGCGCATAGATGTGGGCGCGCAGAACTTCTCTTCGCCTGGCTCGGGATCCTCCGGTGGGTTCAGGGCGATGTGAAGGAGCGGCGTTCCGCTCTTGGAGACGTCGAAGGGGGAGTACGTGCGCTGCGTTGCCCGATCGTCCCGCGCTGAACGCACTAGCGCCTCCCAAATATCTAGACGATTCCGCGCCCAAGAACGGGTTCGCCTCGAACTTTCTTCGGTGGTGTTTTTTGCGCCCGGTTGGCGCGAGGCGCGATTCACGAAGTCTGCCACGAGTTCATCCACTTGAGGTCGGAACTCCGATATACGGCTGGCATCTTCCGGACGCGTGAGCTCCGTCAGCTTGAGACGTGCCGTGGCGATAAGCGCGCCCGTGAGCCCGCGTTCAAGTGCGCGACTTGCAAACGGGGTCACGCTTTGCGCTTCTACGAATCGGTAGAAGCTCTTGTGATAGGCCACGAAATGCTCGTAGTGCGAGCGGTCCCGCGGGCGCGCCATGTTGAAGCAGGTGACAACGAGGCCAGGACGGTCGCGCTCGCGGCCGACGCGGCTGGTGGCCTGAATGTACTCGCTGGTCGTCTTCGGTTGGCCGGCGACGACCATGAGGCCTAGTCGGCCGATATCGACGCCGACGGAGATCATGTTTGAGGCGAGAAGTACGTCGGTGCTTTCGTGATCGGCGTACTTCTCGGCGAGTCGGGCCTTACTCTCGGTGATGCGCCCGGTCGATTCGCGGCTCGTCAGCTCAAGGGGTTCTGAAATCGTGCGGTCCGCGAACCAGGCGGGAGGATTGGCAATCTCAACAGGCAGCCTCCTAGAGCGAAGGCTCGACTGGTAGCGGACGTCGTCTTCGACCAGTCGCCGCATGCCTCCGAGCTCTCGAAGAGAGTTGAAGTAGCCGACGAGTGTCATGTAGGCATCGGCCAAGTGGGGATCGACTTCGTTGTCCTCGTAGGCCTTCTGCGCGGACGAAAGAATCGACACATAGGTTCGGAGCAGGATTCTCTTGAGTGGGTGACCCGGGGCGCCAACGCCGAGGTAGAGGCGCCCCGCGTCTTTCTCGTTTACGACCGAGAAGTAGGTCTCGAGGGCATCGATCCCTGGTGGCGGAAACGTGGCCGTTTCTTTACGGCCGTAAAGCGCACGGATTTGGTCGCCGGCATGGTGTGCCGTTGCGGTCGAAGCAATGATCTTGGGTAGCACGGGTTGGCCATCGACCTCGCGGGTGCACAGGGCTTCGATGGCAACCTCGTACAGCCCGACCATTGTGCCGAGGGGCCCCGAGATTAGATGAAGCTCGTCCTGGACGATGAGCTCTGGTGGCAAGAGGCCATCTGGAAGCTGCGTGGCACCGCGTGGCTGCTTGTCGAGCGGACCGTAGAAGCGTCCGTCCTTTTCTGCGGTCACACGGCCGAACAGCATGCCGGCCTCTCCGCGCCACGGCATCATCGCAAACTTGTCGACGGTGCCGATGACGAAGCACGGGAGGTCGTGGTAGACCTGCTCATCCACGAAGGCGAGGGGCAAGCCGTCTGGGTGTGGATTTGCGAAGTCGCAGTTGCCGGCGTTCATGCACCGGACGATCACCTGCTCGGCCTTCTTCTTTGTCGGCCGAATCTCCATGCCGCCCTTTTCGAGCTTCGTCTTGCACCATGGGCAGATTTCCAGGGGGCATGGCGAGGTGTCGCGGAGGCCAGAACGGTAATCGCCTAACTGCTCGATGATCACCTTCATGGTGTTTGCTGTGGCGCTTTGACCAACCCAAAGGCCCACGATGAATCTGCGTTCCCCGAGGCGTGATTCCGGGCGTCTGCGAATTACCTCCAGGGCGCAGATTAGGGCGGTCGCGCGCTCCAGCTGATCGAGGGTAAGAAGGCGAATTGTTTTTTTAATGATACGGCGACCACCGAGACCGCGATGCGGTTCGGATTGGCCGCGCATTCGGCGCAGGACGAGCGTGAACGCGATGAGGCCAAGGAATGCCTCCGTCTTGCCACCGCCGGTGGGGAAGAAAATCAGCTCCGTTGTAGCGCGGTCCTTGTGGGTGGGGTCGTTGGTCGCGGCGACATTGAGGAGAAGGAAGGCCAGCTGAAACAAGCGCCAACGGGGTTCGCCACGCTCGGGAGTGCGTTTCCGAGCGGCCAACGCCATGGACTCGTTGGCAGTGCGGAATGCTTGAAGCGCTTCTGGGCTGTCTTCGAGGACCTGGATGCCTTCCTCGATGCGGCGGCATGCGAGCTCTGCCTTGTCCATGAGGTGATCTCTGGTGTCGATTCGTGGTTTGGATCCGACTTCGGCGGCCTTCACCTCTTGAATCCACGCCCGATACGCCGCGGGCAAATACTCTAGAGCAGCCCGGGCACTCGCCCCGCCCGCCAGCCCCGCGAGCTTTTCCATCCTGAGCTCGACGCCTTCGAGGGGACGTGCATCGACGAGGTTGACCTCCGCAGCCGGCAGCCACCGAGTGCACACGGCTCGAACTTGAGCGTCCTTGTCGTAGACGGGGGCTACGCCGACATTGTGTCCAACCGCATACTCGACGCGTTCCCTGTACTGAAGCTCTGAGATTCGAGCGTCCAAATCGACAAGCGATCGCTCACCCAAACGGTTGGGCCGCGGGACAAGTGGCTCGGATGCACGGAGCTCCATCTGCACCTGGAAGAAGGTGTACTCGTCGCGCTTATCGCTCTCGTTGAGGGTCTGGCGGTTCACTAAGAAGAGCGAGAGCGCCTGCGTGCCGCTCTCGACCCCTACCCGATCGCCGTCTTCAATTGTTCCGAGCCGCCCGATGAGTCGCGCGCCGACCATGTTGGGGACAGCGATGCCATTGGCGATAGCCGCGGGATCCAGCGGGACGGTGACGACCTCGGGCCCATAGGGGACGCGGCGCCGATGAAGACGGCCTCGGCCCGACTTGCCTTCTTCTTTGATCCACTCGGGTTCGTACCGGGCGAAGGAGATCGTCACCTGGACTGAATCAAGGCGATCGGCGGGAGGCAGCAGCACCGAGAAGCCCATGGACGCCGGGAACATCTTGCGTTGCTTGGGCTCCTGCTCTTCAGACTCCGCCTCATCCGCCTCGACGTCATCGCCAACCCCGAGCTCGTCCTCCGCCTCTTCGCTCTCCTGGTTGCCCTCGGGAACTAGGAAACCCGTGAGATACCAAGCACTTGGCCGCTGACGCAGCAGCTCCCGCGAAGTCAGGTGAGCCTGCGCTCCTTCGAACGGCCCAACCAGATCGGCATATAGCGCTGAGACTATGTGATCCCGAACCCGGGTCCGTCTCGCCACCCACGGTGGCGGAGTCTACGGCATTCTGAGGGGGAGCCAAAGGCTGATTGCACGCATCACTTGGCGCAGGTTATGCGCGTCGGTGACTCAGCCTAGTTCACCACGCCAACGAGCTCGCGGGCCGTCTCTTCTCGCTGAGCTTGCCCCTGAGCGCCTACAGCTTCGATGAGCTGAACAAGCCTTCGCAACTTCACAGGGCGAAGCGCGACGAAACCAGCGCTACCACCCGTTAGAGGTTCGCGAATTTCAACGCGAGACGACCGGGCAGCGTCGTCCATCGTTGGGTAGAGAATAGCCGCCGTCGAACCCCTCGGTTGACTGAGCGCGTAGACGGCCAACTGGTACAACATGTCGCGCGGAAGTGGTTGTTCCCACAAGTCCCGGTACTTTGCATCGAGCAAGCTTGGTGCCTTTCCCATGCCCGGCCCCGTGATCGCGTAGTCGGGCCGCGGCTTTGGTGAGCGCCTTTGGCGTGGATTGTGGCCGGGCAAGTACCTCATCATCTCAGCCAGGCCGTACTCGCGCTGCACGCGCAAGCCGGGCAGGTTCTCCGAGAGGAACCGCTCCAGTAGGGCTTGAAAGAAACGATTCATGTCGAAAAGGAATCCTGGCAAGGGGTGAGCTCGATCGATGTCATCGTTCAGATCAACAAGGCTTCCGCGATACAAGATCTCGATCAGGCGAATGACGTACTCATAGGGTGCAACCAGTCGGTTGAGAGCACGCTTCGCCTGATCGAGTACCGCGCTCGACAAACGCACCGGGTGCGCATACTCGGCTAGCCGCTTCCTTTGGCGCCCGACCGAGGACGCAAGAGCCCGATCCTCGGCCATTCGGTGAGCTAGACCAAGTCCGGCGAGAACAACTTGATTGAGGAGGTGATCGCCTGAACGCGGGTAGTGCCGGCAGGGAAGCGTTGCAGACGCGCCCGTCGACTGCGCTGCGAACGCCAAAAAGTCGATCCTGCCGCGCGGACTGGAGAGGTTGTCCTGCACTGGAACATAATCCCGAGCGATACCCCGGTCCAAGAGCTCGCGAACTTGCTCGCAAAGTTGGGCGATGATCAGATCCTGAAAAAGTTCCCCAGTGACGGCGTAGCCAGCGGCGGAAAATCGCTTGAGATCGCGCAACCCGTGTGCGTACCGGAACAGCGTCAACAGCTCGTCGATACCGAGCTTCGGTACGATCGTAACCGTCAGATTTCCTAGTTGGATTCGACCCACATGCGAGCGAGATCGGATGTACAAGCCGTTGTAGAGCTCCCGGAGCTCAAGTAGGCGAGACTTCGTCAGATCTTCGGCTAGTTTCCGATCTTGCGTGTCACTGAATCTGAAACCCCGCAGGAGTGCACCTTGACCATCGTCGTCGGGTCCGAGCGACTGCCATTCCCTCAGGGTGACGCTGAGCTCCGTCACGAATCCGCTTCGTCTTCCTGCGGGTCTTCATCTAGATCGTCGTCGTCTGCCACCTCGGCGTCCGCATCGACAGCCGCAGGAGTCGCCGTGATGCCCTGGAACTCCGATAGTAAGGCTTCGATGAGTTCACCGCGGCGCGCAGGATCGAAGAGCGAGTCTTCGATGACCTGCTGGTCCCGCCGGACCAAGGTTTCGCCGAGAATCTGCGAAAGAGCGTCAAAATCTTCGTAGCAGTACTCCTGAAGGAGCGGGATGATGTCGTCACGAAGAACTTCCGCGAAGCGGCTCTTGTCCTGGATGCCCTCGCCGGAGCTCAGAAGATAGGAATGACCGATCTGTAGGTTCCTGGAACCACGCCCGGCGAAGCGCACGACCCGTTGATTGAGCTCATCGAGCCACGGGCCAAGGGGGAGCCCTCCGACGCTCGTTCCTTTCAACGTCGTGCTGTCCGGCATGAGTTCGATGAATGCGAAACGGCGCCTGAGAGCGGCGTCCAACAATGCGATCGACCGATCAGCCGTATTCATCGTTCCTACGACGAAAACGTTTGGCGGGACGACCAGTGGTTCATCCATCATGGGGAGCGTGATTGGTTTCCCGCGTTTGTCTTTCTCGAGAACCATGATCAGCTCGCCGAAGATCCGAGGGATGTCGCCTCGGTTAATCTCGTCGATGAGCAAGTAGTAATGGTGTTTGGGATCCCGCGACGCCCGCTCGCACAGCTTTGCGAAGATTCCTTTTTGGGACTTGAAGGCCATGTTGCCGTCCAGAACAACGGGGCGATACCCAACGAGGAAATCCTCGTAGCCATACGCTGGATGAAAACAGCACTGCTCTACCGCACCCTGCTCGACGAGCGACTTGCGCTCCGCGTCGGAGAGATCCTTGTAGGACCTCCTGAACCACGATCGAGAAGCAAGCTCGTAGACGAGCTGTTCTGCCCAGTAAGTCTTTCCCGTTCCGGGTGGGCCGTACAGAATCACCTGACTCTTCCGGCGAAGAGCTGCCTCGATTCGGGAGAGTAGTCCCCGAAGCGGCCTTAGCTCTGGCTTCGGCTTTGGACCCGACCCCGGGAATAGGGGCACTAGGGGCGGGTCATCAGGGAGAGAGAGTCGACGCTCCACTTCTATGAGGTTCCCGGGATACCGTCCGAGCTTGGTAAAAGTCGTGCGGAGGCCCTCACTCCGCGGAAGGCCCCACTCGCTCGTGGGTTTCCACTTTACAGGGCGCCGGTGACCGAACGGGCCGTCGTCGTCGGTGTAGAAGTAGTCTCCCGTAACTTCCCCGACACCGAGCACCTGCTTCCCCCGCATGGCGACGACCACATCACCCTGCTCGATAGTGGTAGCGAAGTGAAAGATCTGAGTGGCATTTCGGGTGACTACGCTCGCTTTGTTTGGGAACTCCTTCTCGACGAGGCCACGCACCTGCGCCTTGCCGCCCTTGTTCCGCTCGATTCCTTCCAGGCTGCCAATCGCAGTCCACCCTATTGCGGCGAACCCGCCGTCGCGCATCCTCGGCCACTCACTTGCATCGGTGTCGCTGACGGTCGTGCCCACGCGCCAGTAGTTGTGCGGTTCCCCGTGACGTCGGTTCAGGACGCTGGCGAGCGTACTGTTCGCTATGCCAAGCTGGCGAGCAATTCCAGCGAACAAACGCGCATTCTCGTACCTTCCGTCTCCCGGCAGTTTGTGAAGCCGTATGAGATTGTATTCTTGATATTTCACCGCATGGTAGTCGTCCAACAGCTTTGGAAAGAGCAGGGAGAAGTACTTATGCCCCCAAGCTGTCTCGGCAAGATCCGGAGCGGCCTCGACTATTCGCCGCTGGATCGCTGCGTAGTCGGCTGACTCAGGGTCATCCGCATACTCACCGAGCACGTTCGCTCCGGCGATAAGCTGGTCCCGTTGCTTTCGAACGAGCTCTACCGCCTGGCTGACTGACAGGCGCTCCTGGGCGGAAGGATGCCCGGTCATCCAATGCCCGCTCTTTCGGTTGAAGTAGATGCCAAACTTCAGCGCACTCCCCCCTGCGATGCTCCCGAAGACGCGCGGAAATTCTTCGTCGTTCTTAAACTCCAACCAGTAGACGAGGCTCTCCTTGCCTCCCCGTCCGTGTATGGTCTCCAGCATCTGCTCGCCATCGACAGATCGAAGGACGTCCGGGCCGAATTTCTGTCGGAACCGAAGGTAGCAAGCATCCAACTCGTCCCCGATTGGGACTCTCCCTTCGGATGCCACCTTTCGGTACAGCTCGAGCAGCTCTTCCGCAACGTGCTCCGGCACCTCCGCGGTTACTGCATCGGCGTCCGCCCCGGATTGTACCTTCCGTACAACGTCGCTCGGGTCGATCTGCTCGGCCTCGCGACCTTTCTTCGTGATGCTCCATACGCCCAGTGTCGGATTGTCGATGAAACCCATTCTCTTCAGATAGGTGCGCGCCCAGGCCATTCGATAGAAGCTCTCAGGCTGCTCGCTCTTTTCCGGATCGTGCAGGACAGCGAGCACCTTGGTGTCCAGCCCCATCCTCTTCGCAGTCGCTTGGTTCAGGTCTTTGTTGGGCACCGGCACAGGTGAGTCCCGCAGCACGGCCACAATGGGATTCATGTACTCTTGGTACGGGGGAACGCGGATCTCTTGTCCTTGGCCTGCCATTGTCGCTTCTCCCCGTGGTCGTTCTGGACAACACGCACGTGCCTTGTATCTCTTGTGTCCGGTGCGGATCAACGCGGGATACATCAAACGCAATTTTTGCGCGATCGAACTAGGTCTCGTCCCAGCTTGGCGGAGGTGCGCGACGAGCCAGGCTAATGCCGCCAGCTAGCTCCCTCGGTTGGTCCTCACCCCTCGCACCCAAATCCACCCTTCTCGCTTCGCCAGACTCAAATCCTCGGGCCTGAGCACATCGCCGGCCAAGAAGTCGAGCCCCGCGCACACGCACAACGCCGCATCGAGCGCGTGGTCGCTCTGAACCATGAGCTTGGTCCCGTCCTCATCGATGGAGAGCTCTTCCCGAACTGCTTCGGCGAGCTGGTGCCTGAGCGCTTCGGAGCGGTCCGTGGTTCCCTTGTACCCGGAATGCGGCAACTTCCACGCAGCTAAGGTCCCCGCCGGATAGACTTCGATGGCTGCAAGGCCTTCGAGCGACCCGGGGTCCCAAGCCAGCGGAATCGGCGCGCCGATCCTCTCGCGCAGCCGAGCGAGGAATGAAAGTGCCACGTGTGCGGTGCGCGCGATGCGGTCGCTGCCGACGTCGAGGGGTCGCTTGCCAAGATGCTCTGCAACCGCGTCATCGGTTGTCCGTCGAAACATCGCGTTCCGCGAAGGGGCGAGCTCGGCGCCGGCGCGGTGACCGCGTAGCGAGTCAGCCAATGGGGCCGGCCATCCGAGGGGGGCATCTAGGGCGAGCAAGGTTGGCCCCGTTGCCCAACGGGCAATCTGGTCGTCAATCGCAGGCCAACTCTGGCCTACCAAGAGTTGGTCGATTCGAGAGCGGCCTTCAGACACCAAGCAGAGCGCAAGCCCGACCTTCTTCGCGTCGGTTGCGCAGTCGATGCCGATGATGCGCAAGTCCGGGCCTACTGCGGGGTCGGTCACGAGCGGAATCTATCCGAGCGACGTTTGGATGTCAGGATTGCTGGCTTCTGCAGGCCTACAACAGCATCTCAATGTCACTACTCCGGCTCTCCTGCCGCGCCCGTAGCCTCCGCTGCCGCTCTTCGTCGCATTCGTCCGTGAGAATCACGTACAGGCGCGTGCGCGCTCTCGACATGCCGACGTAAACAACACCCCGCGACCATGCCTTCTCAACGCCCTTCACACCGACCACGATAACGGCATCGTTCTCGAGCCCCTTGAAGCCCGAAGCGGTCGACCAGGTGATCTGTTCGAGAGCCGTGGTACCCAACGCGGACACCGTGTCCTCAGTGAGCTGCTGAACCGAGAGGCGCTTCAGGACTTTGGCCTCCTTCTCGTCGGGCTTGCGCGCGAGGAGCACCGAGACCTGGCCGGGGCTGACGCCTTCGCGGCGGATGTCGTTGATGACGCGCTCGAGATTGCCTCCCCAGCCGGTCTTTTCTCGGTAGGGAACGAACTCGACTGGAGGGCCGCCGACCCGGGCTTTGCTTCGTCGCTTGGAGCCCGACAACAGTGCGGTCTGACGGGCAATGGGCTGGGTGTTTCGGCAGTTGATGGCGAGCGT
>PVMK01132220.1_pt1 | contig 11393 bp, 10 predicted proteins | sample 1853481 | NCBI WGS metagenome assembly PVMK01 (sample SAMN08533507, study PRJNA380276) | Marine sediment metagenome, whole genome shotgun sequencing project. | reverse complement strand
CGCCGTCGGAGTGGCGGTGGGCGTTGCGGTCGGCGTTGCGGTCGGCGTAGCCGTAGGTGTTGCGGTCGGGGTCGCAGTCGGCGTGGCAGTCGGCGTCGCGGTCGGCGTGCCCGTCGGGGTCGCGGTCGGTGTCGCCGTGGGGGTCGCAGTTGGCGTAGCCGTAGGTGTTGCGGTCGGGGTCGGGGCCGCAGTTGGCGTGGCCGTGGGCGGTGCGGTCGGTGTGGCCGTCGGTGCCGAATAAGCGTTGCAAACGTTCTCGAGGCTGTCGGGCAGACCCTGGGCCACGCGGGAAAGGACGAAGACGTCATCGACGCCGCAGTCCGAGGTCCCAATGACGTTGCAGCGTTCGGGGTCGAAACTTCCACTCAGGACAGCGCGACCCATAAGGTTTTCGCGGGCGATCTGGACGTCGAGGTCATCCACCTTGAAGTCGTTGTTCACGTCGCCGCATTGGCAGGCATCGCCGGCTGGTAGTGGGTCGCTATTGGTCTGGGAGTTGTTCGGAACAAACGGGCAATTGTCGTCCGCGTCTGGGATTCCGTCGCCGTCGGTATCGGGTAAGGGCGTCGCAGTTGGTGTGGCGGTAGGCGTGGCTGTAGGTGTCGCAGTTGGTGTGGCGGTAGGCGTGGCTGTAGGTGTCGCAGTTGGTGTGGCGGTAGGCGTGGCTGTAGGTGTCGCAGTCGGTGTGGCGGTAGGCGTCGCAGTCGGTGTGGCGGTCGGCGTGGCCGTCGGTGTCGCGGTTGGCGTGGCTGTGGGCGTTGCAGTCGGCGTAGCCGTAGGAGTCGGTTCCGCAGTTGGCGTGGCCATGGATGTCGCAGTCGGCGTAGCCGTAGGAGTCGGTTCCGCAGTCGGCGTGGCTGTGGGCGTTGCAGTCGGCGTAGCCGTAGGAGTCGGTTCCGCAGTTGGCGTGGCCGTGGGCGTCGCAGTCGGCGTAGCCGTAGGAGTCGGTTCCGCAGTCGGCGTGGCCGTGGGCGTCGCAGTCGGCGTAGCCGTAGGAGTCGGTTCCGCAGTCGGCGTAGCCGTAGGAGTCGGTTCCGCAGTCGGCGTGGCCGTGGCCGTCGCAGTCGGCGTAGGCCCGATTCCTGCCAGGGCTGGTGCCACTGCGATCAATGCGAGGCCGAGGGCCAGGAGGATTGATTTCAATATCGTTGAGCGCTGCATTCTCTCTCCAGTTTGCCCAAGTTTGCGGGCTGTGCTGGATTCATTATTCGAGCCGGGACGGCTCGCTCGCATCATACCGCCGAGACCTACGAAACGTGAACCTCAAAATCGCAATTTCGTTGATTTTTTACGGGTGATCGAGGCCGCTGGCGTTTTCTTGCAACCGTCTAGATTGAGAACCGAAACTCTAGAAATGCGCAAAACATAGTGTTATTACCTGTTTTGAAATAGAAACTTTCGATTCTCCTCCAACGGAGAGCCCGGTGTTGTCAGCTCTCTCGAACTCCCACGAGATACGCGTAGCTCAGCCGCCCCCGCTCACTTGTTGCACTTGAGGGTTCGGCTCGAGATCAGCTCTCCGTCTTCCGTCGTTGCGGTGACCGTGACTTTGCCCTTGGATCTCCGGCCCGGCGCCTCGGATCCCGCGCAGTTCTCGACTTCGTAGGTGGCCATGAACTTCTCCTGGCCGACCCGGCGATTGCAGGTGAGGCCTTCTCGGGTCTCGTCCATGATCACGTCGCCATCGTCGTCGACCATCTGGAGTCGCAGCGAGAAGGTGTCCGTGCTCGTTCGCGGGCGGCACGCTCCACGGCTCTGCTCTTGCGCCTTCAGGACCACGCCGACCTTCTTGGTCTGCGTCGACCCCCTACCGAGAGACTGTGTCTTCTTGAGAACAGCCAGGTTGCCAGCCGGCACGATCCTACGAGGCACGCACTGGCATTCGTTCTCGGGAGTCGGCGTCGCCGTAGGCGTTGCGGTCGGCGTTGCCGTAGGTGTGGCAGATGGCGTCGCTGTGGGTGTTGCAGTCGGCGTGGGTTCCGCAGTGGGCGTGGCCGTAGGCGTCGGCTCAGCGGTCGGCGTCGCTGTGGGTGTTGCGGTTGGCGTGGCTGTGGGTGTTGCGGTTGGCGTGGCTGTAGATGTTGCCGTGGGCGTCGCAGTCGGCGTCGCGGTCGGTGTGGCCGTGGGTGTTGCGGTTGGCGTGGCCGTGGGCGTCGCCGTGGGCGTCGCGGTTGCAGTGGCCGTGGGTGTGGGCGCTGCCGTCGGCGTCGCGGTTGCAGTGGCCGTGGGTGTGGGCGCTGCCGTCGGTGTCGCGGTCGCCGTGGGTGTCGCAGTCGGCGTAGCAGTAGGTGTCACAGTCGGCGTGGGCGTGGGTTCGAGATCCTGCGTGACGTTGAAAATTGCCTGCACCGGCAGGTGGTCGGAGAGGTCCTGGCCGGCTTCATCGACGAAATTGCTCGGAATCTCGTAAGCGACCAGCGTGAGTATGGCTCCGCTACCGCTTCGGTAGAAGATCTTGTCAACGAGTTCACAGGTCGAACTGTTCGGCATGGTCGGACAACCCGCGTCGTTCGTCGGATCTGAAGGGTCCGGTACGACGTTGTCAAAAAACGTTTCCAGCCAGACGTCCTTGACCCCAAGAGCAAAGAAGTCAGCGATCGTGTCCCCTGTCCGCGTGTAGAGACTGTTGGTGTCACCGAGGATGATGACGGCCCGGCTGGCTGAATTTGCGATGATCGCTGCGATCAACTCAGCGACGTTGCTGTTGCGCGCAGCGAAATCCTCGGGGTCCGTTCCGGCGTCGGCGTGCCAGTTGTAAATGTCGATCTCGACGCCCGGCCGGATCGTGTGACGCGCCCACGCGTAACCCTTTGTTGCGAGACAATCGCTTTTGTTCGTAAAGACTCCGAAACAGTCCATCTGAACCCGCGTGTAACCGGCGTGTGGCGAGTTCGAAAACCGCATTAGACCCGACCCCACCTGGGCGGGCGGCGGGAACGGGCCGGTTTCCTGGGCCGGAGTATTGGCGGGTGGAAAGCCCGTATTCTGGGTCGTAAGAATTTCGTAATACGGCGGGTGGAAGGCCTCTTGTATCCCGACGACATCATAGACGACGCTGTCGAGCATCGGGGCAATCTGCGGGATGTTGACATCGGGGTTTTCGTCAGACAGCTCCGGGGGTAGGCCGGCAACGTTGTAGGTGAGTATGGACATCCCGCACACCATGCTCGTAAGTGAACCCTGGGTTCCCTCCACGAGGAAGACGTCGCTGGCGCCGGTCGCGGTGATGAGCGTGTTAATCGGGCTGCCGTCGGCCAGCGTGCCGATCAACGTATCGACGAAGGGGTTGTTGGTGTCGTCGGTGAGGCGGCCGAAGGGAAGGTTGAACTCGGTACCAATGATTGTGAGAACGGCGGCATTGGTTACGTCGATGTCGTTTCCGCCGAGGTCACCGCCGCTGATCGTGACGTCCGAGGTGCCCCCGACGAGCATGTCCCCATCGACGATCGTCCCGCCGCGAAACTCGACCACGCCCGAGCTGAGGCTAAAGGAGGGGAAATTCCCTGTGGTCTCGAAGCTGCCACCCTGGACAATGAGCGTTGGATTGCCAACTGAGATCCGCACCACGAACGAGTTGTTGACGAATGTCCCCCCGGTGATTTCGACGGTGGATGAAGCAGTTATGGTAACAGCGTCGGTGACCACACCGCCGCAGAACGTCCCGTTCGAGGTCTCCAGGTATCGGAGGTTTTCGGCTTCAGCGCCGGCGAACATGTTGACAACGGAGTTGTCTTCAATTTGGATGAAGGACGCGTCGGCACCAGCAATCAAGTTGACGGTCGTCGGTTCGCCTCCGGTGCTGTCGCGCACGAAATTGTTCCCACCGAGGAACGTGTCTATGTAGTGGGTCTGCCCATCATCGAAAAGGGCGGCATGAACCACGCTCGGCCCAATAAGCAATGAGCCACCAACGAAGCACATGATTGCGGAGCATCATGTCGAAATAATCCGCCAGTCGAGATTCATCATCAGCTCCCGTTTGATCAGGTTCGGCAACAGCCACTCTGTTCAAACGATGCGTATTCTCTTCTGCCAACCGCGTTATTGCAAGCGAAATCTCACGAGGTCTGTGCTCTCGATTATTCGTGGAAAATCAGTGTGTTACATGATTTAGCGACGCATCACATGCTGGAGGAGTGGAAGCTTCAGCCGATTAGGGTGTAGTGGCGTGCGCTTTCCCCTAGCGACATCGGCGACGGCTCCCGGCTCTATCCGGCTCCAGATTTGGGCGGCATGGGCGCACCCCCCACCCCCGATGGGGGTGGGACTCCTTTGGCTGGTTCAGCCGAAAAACAAAAAGGCGCGCCGCTTACTCTTTGCTTCTAACGCTGCGGTTACGGGTTCGCTTCGGGTGGAAGACCCACGTAGAACGGCGTCGCAGGTGGAAAGGGGAAGGGCAGCGTGCCCGTAAAAGCGAAGGCCGCAATTGCAGGGCTGGTATTCAACGGGTGATCTCGATTCATGCATGTGAAATCGAATGGCGAAATTTGCGATAGGACCGAGACTGTTGGAACGACTCCCGTTTTATCGACCGCAAAGAATTTTGGAAGAGGATCTGGATATGGGCCGGTGAGGTGATTGGCCCAGAACTTCACTTCCGCACCCTCGACGTAAGCCTGCCCCTGACAGTCGCTCAATTCAAAGAAGAGGCCGGCGCGGGCCTCAACGGTTCCCTCAAGTGTGTGCTGCGTCATCGAGCGGTCAATATTCTCTACGAAGATGCGAGAAGCGTGACTGGTGTCCGGCATGTACCACGGAATCCCCACCACGTTCCCATTCGCATCAAACATCCGAAGGGACGGCCCTGTTGGCCCCTCAAGGCCCGGCTCTCCGGATTCACCGGGCGATCCTTGAATCGCCCCGGGATTGCCGGAGACTCCATTTGTTGAGAGGATGGGGTCATGACACGCAGAACGAGGTTTTCCCAAGAAGTCCGCGAGCGGGCGGTTCGGATGGTCCTCGATCACGGGAGCGATTACGGCTCCCGGTGGGAGGCGATCTGTTCGATCGCGGAGAAGATCGGATGTGCACCGGAGACGCTCCGCAAGTGGCTGCTACGGGCTGAGGTCGATTCGGGCGCTCGCGCTGGGATCACGAGCGATGAACGCGCCCGGACGAAGGAGCTCGAGCGAGAGGTCCGCGAGCTTCGCCGAGCCAACGAGATTCTTCGCAAAGCGTCGGCGTATTTTGCCCAGGCGGAACTCGACCGCCGACCCAGACAATGACCACGTTCATCGACGACCACTTGAACGTAAGCAGTACCTATCGATCCGATACACGGAACGACTCGCAGAAGTGGGCATCGAACCTTCGGTGGGAAGCATCGGCGACTCGTACGACAACGCCCTGGCAGAGACGATCAACGGCTTGTTCAAGACGGAAGTCATTCACCCGAACGGACCGTGGCGAAACCTCGAAGAGGTCGAGTTTGCAACCCTCGAATGGGTCGATTGGTTCAACAATCGACGGCTCCTGGGCCCGATCGGCGACATCCCGCCGGTCGAGTTCGAGCAAATGTACTATGAACGAAGTGAAGTCCCGGCCACGGGGGTCGGACTCACGTAAACGAGTCTCCGGAAAATCCGGGGCGATTCACTATCCGGCCCCTAACAAAAACGGGGTCGAAGAGAAACTCTCCAACCCCGCGAAACAATTGGTGGAGCTGAGGGGGATCGAACCCCTGACCCTCAGACTGCCAGTATCACGAAAGCGTGAGAAGTAACGCGTACTTACGTCTCCTGCTCTGCAGGCGGGTGCAATAGGCTGCAATAGACTGCACCGGTGACGGCCCCACGGCCCTATACGGCCCCTCTTTTTCGCCGCCCCGAACCTGGGGTTTGGAAGTTGCACGGTTGCAGAGGGATAGGGGTCGCCCGGCCTCCGCCCCTCCTGCCTCACCACCGGGTTTTCCCTCGCAAACGGTCCGGCCACAAATTGGAAGTCCCCCACAGGCCCTCGATTGCTGAACACCCGGTGCTCTCGCGGAAGAGAGTCGATGAGGGGGAGACACACTTGTGTGACATTTACATGCCGGCGGGCTGACACCCCCCCGCTACCACGAAACAAAACGCCCGCAGTTGTGAGGACTTCGGGCGCTTTGGATTTTCAAAGCGAATCGGTAGACCGCGCGAGGATTACTATTGTCGCCTTTAACGCGCTCCCGACGTGTGGCCTGATTCCTCGATCAGTTCCCGGTTCAAAGAATGCCTACCATTCGGACCTGCCAAGACCTCGCTTCTATCTATTACGCGGCCGATTCCGCTTCACCGGCCCGAGTCCCGGCGGGTCGAGGATGGTTCCCTCGTATACACAACAGGGGGGGGGCGCGCTGCCAACTGCCCACACTTCTGTCAGGAGGATTTTGCGTCCGTCCTCCAGATGCCAGATGTCGGTCTCTTCGCAGCTTCGCCCCGTGCATTGCGCCACGATGCGCCCCGTCGCTGTGACCTGCTCTGTGCCCTGCGCCCCGACGTTGCCAACGAATGTGAAGTACCCGTGCCACTCAGCAAAAAATTCTCCAGTGACCGGGTCTGGGAATTGGTCACCATTACCACTCGTTATTTTAAGCTGCCGTCCCCTGATATCTCCGAAATACCGTTCACTTTCTTCTGCGTTCCGCCAGTGATAAACGCCTTCCTCATCTACCCATTCCTTCCCGGGGTCTGTTATGACAAAATTACCGACTGTGCCCGATACCGGCGTCTGATTTGCCTGTGCCCACGCCACACCGCTGATCAGCAGGATCCCGGCCATCGCCGCCATACCCACTCCGATTATCCGAACTATGTTCTTCATCTCTGGCTCCTTCTCTTCTAAGGAGAGGCAGTTTCCCCCTCGCGTTTCTGCTGAATGATCGCGGCCATCCTGAACCCCTCGGGCGGTCGATGCAAGAATAAAACTCGACAATAGGGCGTGATTTGAAAAGTGAAGTAACGTCGGGGTGTTACGCCTTTGAGTGATGCCTTGCGCCTTTTAGATGCTCCCGCATAGGAGATAGCAACGACGCGCGTGGAAGCGGAGATGGCGTAGGTCAATCATTCGGAAGTCCCCCACAGGCCCTCGATCGCTGAACACCCGGTGCTCTCGTGGAGGAGAGTCCGAGAGGGGTGTACTCTCATGAGTGGCAATTCAACCAGATCAGATAGTACGCATTTAGTTAGAATGAACTTGAATAGGTGCAAAACCGCCGCATGTCGGGAAGGTTACGCCAGTCCTTTTTCCTCAGGATTAGCGGGGGAGCCGCCGAGCCAAAGGACTCCTGGGTTTCACGAGTTCTTTCCGCGCGTAGTTCCTCGGGTCGTCGAGCACCTGCGAGGGGTGCCATGGCCTGCCCTCAGGGCCCTCCTTCGGGCTGAACTCGGCAATCCTGGTTCGCGCCTCGGCGAGATCTTCGTCCGTCAGAGCCTGCTCCATATCTGCAATGAAGCTCTGGGCCTCCGTATTGCCCTGCGCTGTCGCTAGGCTCGTCCACACATAGCCGTCCAGCGGATTCTTCTCGACCCCGCTGCCGAGAAACAACGCAGCGCCGTAGGCTGCCTGGCCCAAGGGGTCTCCATTCTCAGCGGCCTTTCGGGACCACTCGGCGGCGGCGGAGTCGTCTTGTTCGACACCGATGCCACTCGTATAGAGGAGGCCGAGATAGGCCTGGGCGATCGGAAGGCCGTCTTTAGCGGCCGCCGTGAGCCACTTGGCGCCAGACTTGGGGTCGGGCGGCATGTCCCGACCAGTCAGCAACCATATCGCCAGCACGAACTGACATCGCGCATCGTCCTGGCGCGCTCCCTTCTCTAGGGCATTGATGGCATCCTGAGTGTGTGCCTTCTCGACGTTCTTGGTCGCTCGGGCCAGACAGTCTGCAGCTTGGCTGGAAATCGGAAAGGTCAGGACAATCAACACGGCGGCGACTACGATCAAGGATCGCATCTGGATCCTCCGGGCGAGTCGATGAATCAAGACGGATCATATCACAGCAATCCGCTTGCTCGCCTTTTCGTTTTATCGCTGAACCCGGCGGAAGAGTCCCACCCCAATCGGGCCGGGGCCGGGGGGGGGCGCCCACTTACCAGCGTCGCGCTTCACGTAGCCTTAATTGCCCGGTGCACCGTCACAACTCCTACCCTCAACCGCTCAACCAACCCCAAAACACACGTTTGCGCCATCCTACTCGAATCTGGGTAGAATAAGCCCCCAACGGTCTGGATCAGCCGGGGCGGCCCAGATATGTCACTGATTACGGAACTCAAGCGACGCAATGTCTTTCGGGTAGGCGTGGCCTACGCGATCGTGGCGTGGCTGCTCGTCGAAGTGGCGTCTGTGGTTTTTCCGACCTTCGGAGCGCCCGAATGGGTGATGAAGGTCGTCACCTTTCTGGTGATCCTCGGCTTCCCGCTTGCGTTGATTCTGGCCTGGGCGTTTGAGTTAACGCCTGAGGGGATCAAGCGGGAAACTGCGGTTGATTCCGGTGAGTCGATCACATCGAAGACGGGTCGCAAACTCGACTTCGCGATCATCGGATTGCTGGTGATTGCTGTCGTCTACTTCGCTGTGGATAAATTCGTGCTGGACGCGCAGCCGGAGCAGGCAGAGGTAGTTGCCGAGCAGGCTTCAGGGCCGGAATCCGTTGTGCGGGAGAAGTCGGTCGCGGTTCTGCCGTTTGAGAATCAGAGCCGAGATGCGGCCAATGAACCGTTCACGATTGGCATTCATGATGACATCCTGACCCAGATCTCCAAGATTCGTGCGCTGAAGGTCATTTCCCGTACGTCTGTCATGGAGTACCGCAACACGACGAAGAATCTGAAGACAATTGGCCAGGAATTGGGTGCGGCCACGGTCCTGGAAGGCGGTGTGCAGCGAGCGGGAGACCGTGTGCGGATCAATGTCCAGTTGATCGATGCGGCAACAGACAAACATCTATGGGCGGATACCTATGATCGGCGGCTAACTGCGGAAAACATCTTTGCGATCCAAACCGAGATTGCGACGGCGATTGCCGATGCATTGCGCGCGACCCTGTCACCCGAAGAGCAAAACCGGCTAGCGACCGTACCCACCGAGAACCTCGCCGCCTATGAGGCGTATATACTCGGAAAACAGCGCATGGCGAAATTTACCAGCGTCGCGTTGGAAGAAGCGGCTGAATATTTCGAGCAGGCTGTCAATCTCGATCCAGGTTTTGCACTCGCCTATGTCGGTTTAGCAGACGCCCACGCCCAGAATGTCAATCTGCTCGGCATACCCGGAAAACGAGAAGTCGGTGGAAGCCGAAGTGCTGCTCCAAAGGGCACTGGAGTTGGATGACCAGTTGGGCGAAGCCTACGCCGTGCTTGCTTGGATTCAAAATAGGAAAAATGACCATGAAGACGCCCAGGAAAACTATCGGCGGGCTCTGGAGCTGGATCCCAACTCGGCAAGGACGTATTCCGGATACGCTGACCTGATGAATGACTTGCGCCGGTTGGAGGAATCACTGACGCTGCGCAGAAAAGCGGTTGAACTCGATCCCCTGTCGGCCGTGATGATCCAAAGGGTCGGGTGGGGTCTGGCTGCCTTGGGCCGATTTGATGAGGCATTGTCCTGGTACGAAAAAGCGTTCGATGTCGATCCAGGTTTTTCCTGGAATCTTTGGAATATTGGGGCTCATCATTGGTTGATTTCAGGGCAATACGGCGAAGCGATCAGATGGCTCAGAAAGGCAAGTTCTTCCGATTCCGGCGATCCCTTCAATCCCGCTTCTCTTGGCAGGCTTTTCCTGGATCTCGGCGACTCCGATCAGGCCGAGTACTGGATTCATCGGTCCATCGAGGCCCACCCGGAAAGCGTTGTTTCCAATAATGCCATGCTACTCCTTCATCTGTACCAAGGTGATGAAGCCGCAGGGTTGGAATATGGACGAAAATCCTTTGCAATCGATAAAAACGACGTCGAAGGCGTCATGGCAGTTGAACTCCTGGGAGACCATGAAATCAGAGCGGGTCGCTACTCCAAAGCCCGAGATTTGTATGCAGAGAGATTTCCCGAATGGCTGCGCGAAGATGACCTCAAGATCAACGATGGAAACAGGAGTTATCGAGCAGCAATCAACCTCGCGCTGATCCTATCCAATACGGGTGAGCAGGATCGGGCAGATCTGCTGTTGAACCGCAGCCTTCAGTACATCGAGACACACCCGCGTCTGAGTTGGGATGGCTACGGGATCGCTGACGTAAAAATCTACGCATTGCGGGGTGAAAAACAGAAAGCGTTGTCCACCCTTCGGCAAGCCATCGACGAGGGTTGGCGAAGTCTCTGGTGGTATCTTCTCAAACAGGATCCGAGTCTGGAATCACTGCACGGCGAACCTGAGTTCCAGGCGATGGTCGCCGAGATCGAAGCCGACATGGCCGCCCAGCTAGCGCGAGTGCGCGAGATGGAGCGCAACGGGGAGTTGGAACCGATCCCTGAGGTTTCGGCGACGACTCAATGACAAGAGGATAGGTAATTGAAGCTGCGAAGTTCTCACGTCCGATAACCCAGGATTCTGTGAAATAGCGAGTCAGCCGTGAGACGGGCGATAGTCAGAAAACGGCCATAGGCGGAACAGAGTGTAACCAGAGAGGGGGAACCATTTACGATTCAGCCCGAAAATCGCTTAGAGTGTCCTGATCATCCATTAATCATCGAGGCTGTGAAATGTCACTTGGTAAATTCGGTTTCTGGTCCTTTTTCTGACGTGCGTGGGATCAGTATCAATGGGGGCGGCGGCGGCTGAGGAAGACCCAGATCCCGATCCGGTTCTGGGCGAGCTGGATAAAGATTTTGCGGCAGCGCGGCTCGACTTGGCTGCTCCGGCCCTGGTTTTCGGCGTGGTCGCCGATGGAGAGCTTTTGCATTTCGGCACGTTCGGTGTGCGCAATATCGAAACAGGTGAGCCGGCCCGCCCTGATACCCATTTTCGTATCGCTTCAATGACCAAAATGATGACGGCAATTCTGGTTCTGGATCTCCAAGACCAGGGTAAGGTCGCGCTCGATGCACCTGCTGAGAATTACGTCGAGGCGCTCCGCACATGGGTTTACCCAACCACAGACTCGAGAAAAGTTACCGTCCGTGACCTTCTCAACCATACCGCCGGTTTCGTAACTGACAACCCGTGGGCCGACAGGCAAATGGCGCGCTCGCAAGACGAACTCGAGGTTTTTCTGTCCAGCGCAGAACCTTTTTCGACAGCCCCCGGTTCCCGTTTCGAGTATTCCAACCTCGGTTACGCTCTTCTGGGACAGATTATCCAGAAAACTTCCGGGCAGAGCTTCTCTAGGAGGTTGCGGGAGCGTCTCCTGGATCCATTGGGAATGAAGGACACGGTGCTGGATTTCACCCAGATCCCGGATGGCCGGCGCGCCCAGGCATATAAC
>PVMK01114485.1_pt1 | contig 11393 bp, 11 predicted proteins | sample 1853481 | NCBI WGS metagenome assembly PVMK01 (sample SAMN08533507, study PRJNA380276) | Marine sediment metagenome, whole genome shotgun sequencing project. | reverse complement strand
AGAGCCCCACATTTTGGGACTTGACGATTACCGCAGCAGTTTTTCAATAGTGGAAATCCAAAAACACTAATAAGATACCTCAGGAGATTTTAAGCAAGCACCACAGTGCTCATAAATTGCATAAGTTAATAACCATAATATCAACGAGGCATACTATGAACTTTCAGAAACCCGCACTATCACTCATGGTCGCTGGCAGCGTGTTTGCCGGCGATGCAGCCCTGTCGCAGGAAAGCAAAGCCGGCTTCGTGCTTTAGGAGGTCGTAGTGACAGCCCGCAAGCGGGAGGAAAACCTGCAGAATACACCGCTGTCGATATCGGCTTTCACTGCCAATGAGCTCGAGCAGCGGCAAATCCGCTCTACCGACCAGTTGGCTGACGTGACCCCCAATCTCACCTTCGATGCCTTTGCGCCCTCCTCGGGCCAGAACGCATCGTCGCAGATTTATATTCGCGGCATCGGCCAGTCCGACTTCACGGCGGTAACCGACCCGGGCGTGGGCCTCTATATAGACGGCGTGTACATGGCGCGCTCCATCGGTGGCACCATGGACTTCCTCGATCTGGAGCGCATCGAAGTTTTGCGCGGCCCCCAGGGCACGCTGTTTGGTCGCAACACGATCGGTGGCGCCATTGCCCTGCACACGGTGCGGCCCGACGATCAGTTCGGTGGCAGCGTGGAAGCGCAAGTGGGCAGCGATGACATGCTGTACCTGACCGGCGATATCAACATCCCCATCACCGAAGGGCTGTACTCCAAATTCAGCATTACCCAACGCGATCGCGACGGCTATACCGACCGGGTACAACACGCGGACCGGCAGCTTGACGGTGTAGCGCTACCCACCGACGGCAAGGACCTGGGTGACGATAATACCTTCGCGGCGCGCGCCTCATTTGTATGGCAGCCTACCGAGACCCTGAACTTCTTCCTGACCGGGGATTATACCGACGAGAGTGAAAACGGCGCACCGACGACCTCACGGGGTCTGAATGACCAGCAGACTTTTCCCTCCCACACCAATCGTTTTGCAAACACTAACTGCCCGCTGTTTCCGCCGCCACTCCCTCCGGGCCCGGCAAACAGCACCGGTGGCAATCCCCTGTGTATAAACGACACCTACCAGCGGGATGAGTTCGAAAGCGAGGGCAACGCGGAAATCAGCTCTGAGTTGGAAATGTGGGGCGTCTCCCTGGAAGCCAACTGGGAGGTGGCCGACTGGCTGACAGTGAAATCCATCACCGCCTACCGCGATATCGACGCCTACTCGGCGCGGGATGCAGACGGCACCCCCTACCAGGTATTTCACACCCAGGATCCCTTTGATCAGAACCAGACCAGCCAGGAACTGCAGTTCAGCGGCAATACCGACAACCTGAAATGGTTGGTGGGTCTGTATTATTTTGAAGAGGATGCCGACAACCCCAACCCGGTGCAACTGCCGGAGCCGACCATCGGCAAAATCATCTCCGGCGGGCAAGTGGACAACGACAACTACGCGGTATTCGGCCAGGCCACCTATAGCCTGGGCGAAAAGTGGGACCTGACCGCCGGCATCCGCTACACCGATGAAACCAAACGCTTCAAGCCCTATTCCTTTGCGGATGGCGATTACACCATGGGCGGCCCTGGCAGCCCCTTCGTACGCTATTTTGATTGCCCCACCGGCCAGGAACCCGGTTGTGACGGGGTCAACGGCCGCCTGTTTACCGATGGCGATCGACTGATACCAAAGGGTGAGTACAAGGAAGAGTTTGATGACTGGACCCCCATGGTCAACATCGCCTACCAGGCCAACGACGATGTCATGCTCTACACCTCCTATTCAGAGGGCTTCAAGAGCGGTGGCTTCGACCAGCGTTTCATTGCGCCACTCCCCGAACCCTCCTCCTTCGACCCGGAAAAAGCAAAGACCTATGAAGTGGGCATGAAATCTTCATGGATGGACAATACCCTGCGACTTAATGTGTCGGCCTTTTACACCGACTATGAAGACATCCAGATCATCGTGCGCCAGGGTTTTGCCCCCCTCACCTTCAATGCTGGCGATGCCGAAATCTCGGGTTTTGAAATAGAGTCCACCTGGATTCCCACCAGCGCGTGGATCATACAGGCCAATGTGGGTTATATCGATGCCGAGTACTCCAACCTGGATGACAGCGTGCAGACCGTGGGTATTACCGAAGACCACGCACTGCCACAGACTCCCGAGTGGTCCGGCAACTTGGGAATAGCCTACACTGGCCAGATCGGCGGCTGGACGGTTACGCCCCGTGTGGACTGGGCTTACACGGACGAGGTACACAACAACGCAGTGAACACCCCGCAACTGATACAGGACTCCTACAGCCTGTACAACGCCGCCATCACCGTGTTGAGCGAAGACGAGAAATGGGAGTTTATGCTGGCCGGCCGCAACCTGGGCGATGAAACCATCCTGGTCGCCGGCTCCTCAGGCTATATTACGCCTCGGGATACACGGCAGCGAATTACGCCCGGGAACGGGAGTGGAGCTTCTCCGCCAAATACAGCTTCTAGCCCAGCCCCCTGGCGCCCCCGGGTCGACTTCATTTTGGGGGCGCAATAACTCACATCGGCGGTCTTTAGTGGACTGCTATCAATCTTAACGAAACTGGCCTCCATCCCAGTAGGGATCGCACAGGTGGGCCGTCTTACCCTGCCCGTCTGTACCAGTTCAGGGCCCATATTCGATATTAATAGCAATGGCCAGCAAGCCAGGTAGACAGTAATAAAAAGGGGAATTGAGATGAAACGGACGTTCATATATTTTTCCACCTTGGCTTTTACAGCTATGGTGGGAATGACTTATACGGCAAGTGCCAAAAGCGCCGTTGATACAAACGCACCCAAACAAACCCTGTATTACGGTGGTGACATCATTACTATGGAGGGCGATCAGCCCACCTATGTAGAAGCGGTAATGGAGCGGGACGGAAAAATTATTTATGTTGGAAAGAAGTCCGGTGCGGTCAATAATTTTGCAGGTAAAACCATTGAGGTGGATTTAAAAGGCAAAACCATGATGCCCGGTTTTATTGAGCCTCACGCCCACCCGGTATCCATAGGCGGGTTTATTTTAGCCAACGACATTGTGGCACCCCACGAGTGGCGCATGCCGCATAAAACCTATCCGGGAGTTTCCGGAAAGGAAAATTACCTGCGGGCTGTTAAGGATATTATCGATGCCAAAGAAGATCGCACGAAAACAGTGATGATCTGGGGCTATCATAAATCCTGGCATGGAGACATTACCTTAAAGGATATTGATAAAGTTACCGGCGATGTGCCCACCATTATCTGGCAACGTTCTACTCACGAAATTTACCTTAATACTGCCGCCGCAAAGAAATACGATGTTCAAAAAGGCGATTTGTCGGCAGAAGATAACGAGCAAGCCGATTGGGATAATTATCATTTCTGGGAAAGAGCTTATCAGATGATGAAAGGGACAAAACTTTCACCCTTCTTTGGCGACCAGGAAATGCTGAAAATCGGTATGGAGCACATCTCGGAGTTGATGCTGCAAAACGGGCTTACAGCCATGACAGAACCCAGCTTCCCCAATAGCACTTTTGAAGATGAATATGCCGTGCTGGTAGATGGTACCGAAAAAGCGCAGGCCTATACCATATACCTTATCGCCGGTTTTCCGGAACAATTTGTGAAAAAGGTGGGTAACGATGCCTATGCGGATTATATCGACTCTCTCCCGGGTTTATACGATACCGAGTATATAAAATTCCTGACCAATCAATTCAAAACGTTCGGCGATGGCGCCATCTATTCGCTGGCACTACAATTGAGAGAACCTTTCTACGATTGCGACAACTGCAAGTCGGAATGGATTATTCCCCTTGAACCCGCCCAGCAAATTTTTGATTATTGGTGGGATAAAGACTACAAAATACATATTCATATAACCGGTGATTTGGCCTTCGAAAAGCATTTGGACTTTACAGAAGCCGCGATGAAACGCAATCCAAGAGAAAATCACCGTACAACATTCCACCACATTGGCTTATTTGATGCCGGTCAAGCCCAAAGAATGGCGGACTTGAATGTTGAAGCTTCTGCGAACCCGTACTATCTCTGGGCATTAGCTGATAAGTACGGCGAAACAGGCTTGGGCCCCGAAAGAGCGGCAAATATGGTAGCTATGAAGGAACTGACGGATAGAAATATTCCCCTTTCACTGCATTCCGATTTCGCCATGGCGCCAGCTGACCCACTATTATTGGCGTGGGTCGCTGCAAACCGGATTGTCGCCAGTGGCAAAGTGATGAATCCCGAGCAAAGAATATCGGTTTACAACGCCATGAAAGGCGTGACCATTACCGCCGCCCGCACCTTTGAAATGGATCATGAAATAGGCTCGATAAAGAAAGGGAAGCAGGCAACCTTTACCCTGCTGGAGCAAAACCCCTTTAAGGTCGATCCCGTCAAGATCAAGGACATTCCCGTTGTTGGGGTAGTCTATAAAGGGAAGATGAAACTCAACAAGGGGAAGCTTATCGGTGGTGATCGCGATGCACACGGCTGCATCGCCTCGGCGGGCTATTCCTGGTGCGAGCGCACCAATCAATGTGAACGCCCCTGGGAACTTGCCAGGAAACATAATTTAGAGAATATCCGGGAAGCATTTGATAAATACTGTGGTAATCCATATGAAGTCGGAAGTACCTAAAAAAGGAAGCCGCGTTTTTTATCAACCCCCTGAAAGCGGCAAAAGAAGGGGAATTGATCTATATAAACAATACGTTAGCCAGCACGGAATAGTATTGCCCTTGACCGCTTATATAAAAAAGACGCGCGCATGCTAAAGACGTTATATCCCTCCTGGGTAAAAATCAGTCAAATACGTACCCTATCGGTGGAAAGAATTGGAAGGAAATTGGGATCTATCGAACCTGAGCAGTTAGCAGAAATCGTGGATGGGTTAAACCAGATAATCGGACTATAACGGCGACGTACCACCGTACGCATTGTAATATGATCTCTTGCTGGTGATGGCGGCCTTTGAAACTGATCACAATTTGTCCAAATATTGAAATTCCGAGCACAGGAGTATAGCTTAGCAAGTCAGCAGTGCCAGTTTTGCCGTAGCCGGCCGGCGCCTGAATAATAACCAGCTTACTGTGCTTGTCCCCTGCCAGCTTGCCGAGAAGGCCATCCCGTGTGATAGCGTTCCGCGGGGGCGTAGCTGGATAAAACTTGATCGCATTCGCTGTCATTGTCAGGCGTTTTCCGTCTCGCAGGCCATTGATTCTATTAGATATCTGAAATATAGATCATATCCCCTACTTTTGTATAGTGTGCAGAACCCGCCCCCGATATAGCCTCTGTTACTACAACACTGACTCACGGGAGACTGAAATGACATTACGCCTGGAAAACAAGGTTACATTGGTAACCGGGGCAGGCTCTGGTATTGGCAAGGCAATCAGTTGCCAGTTTGCCCGCAACGGGGCCAGCGTCGGGGTGTCAGATATCGACTTCGAGGCTGCGCAGGCGGTTGTTGCACTCATTGAAGACGCTGGCGGAACCGCCTTTGCCATCGAGCAGGACGTGGCCAGTGAAACCGCCTGGGACACGGCTATCCAGCTGATATTGTCGCATTATGGCCGGCTGGATGTGGCTGTAAACAACGCCGGTATCGCCACTCCGGGGACGATTGAGGAGCAGACACTCGAAGAATGGAAACTGACCGAGGCCGTCAATGTGCACGGTGTCTTTCTCGGCACCCAAAAAGCCATATCCATCATGAAGGAGAATGGCGGCGGTAGCATTATCAATATTTCTTCCATTGATGGGCTGGTCGGCGATCCCAAGGCGGTTGCCTACAACGCCAGCAAAGGGTCTGTACGGCTCATGACCAAATCTGCCGCCTTGCATTGCGCCGCGCAAAAGTACGGCATTCGAGTGAATTCAGTGCATCCGGGATACATTCTGACGCCCCTGCTAGAGCAGGCGTTTGAGCAGGCAAGCGAAGAATGGCTCGAGCAATACCAGGAGATGAAGCTATCGCGTATCCCCATGGGTGAGTTGGGGCAGCCCGATGATATTGCTCACGGCTGTGTCTACCTGGCCTCGGATGAAGCCCGCTATGTCACTGGCGCCGAGTTGGTGATAGACGGTGGCTTTACCGCCAGCTAATCCCCGACTTTCGTTGGGTACACAGTGCGGTGATTCGCAGTATGTTATCGGCATGCTAAAGCAAATCGGACACAGGTAGAGCAAACCATGGGCAAACTGATCAATATCGACAACGGCGGCACCCTGACGGACATCTGGGTGCTGGATGGCGACAACTCCTACCATACCAAGACCATTACCACACCTTACGATCTGTCCAAGTGCTTCTTCGGGGCTTGAAAAAGGCCTCGGGGGTGATTTACGGTGAAGATGATGTCGCGGCACTGCTACAGGTTCTGTCGCAAAACTGGCACTGCTGACTTGCTAAGCTTTACTCCTGTGCTCGGAATTTCAATATTTGGACAAATTATGATCAGTTTCAAAGGCCGCCATCACCAGCAAGAGATCATATTACAATGCGTACGGTGGTACGTCGCCTATTCGCTCAGCGCCGCTATCAGACAGTATAATCACGACGAAAATAGGCAGGTTAAAATTCGCCAGTGCAAATATCTGAATAACATTGTCGAGCAGGATCACCGGTTTATCAAACGGATAATTCGCCCTATGCTCGGGTTCAAATCGTTCTGGTCAGCCCGGGCTACTTTGGCAGAAATTGAACTCTGGCGCATGCTGAAGAAGGGTCAAAACAAGAGTTCGCTACCGGCATGGGCGCAGTTTTACGAATTGGCTGCTACAGGATAGGTGCGCCTGATGAAGGCTGTTAGCTCACTAAAACCAAAGTTCGCGACGGAACCGGCCGTTATCGGCAAGGTAGCAGGTCTGTGCAGGTTGGCAAATTTTAAACAATGTTGAGGCAAGTTTTATGAAGAATGATCAAAGACCCTGTTCAGTTAATCCACCCGGCCAAGGCGGAACGCTTGAGTTAATAGACGAAACTCTGCGCGATGGAACCCAGAGCCTGTGGGGCATGATGATGGGCTATCACATGATAGAGCCTGTTATCGGCGAGATAGCCGAAGCCGGCTTTGACACCATCGATACCCCGGTTCATTTTGGTGCGCCCATGCTCAGTACGCGCTTCTTCAAAGAAGACCCCAGGTACATGTTTGCCATGGCCAAGGAGAAGATGAAGAATACCAAGTCTGATGTCATGCTCGCAACATTGGGCTGTGCAGTTGACATTACGGGTGCGCCTCAGAATGCAACAGTGGTCAGGTTGATGTTTGAGCAGTTCAAGGAATGGATGCCGAAATTCAACCGAGCTTTGGTCATTTGTTGTACTGAAGACGAGATACAGAACCAGTATCCGGTACTGTTCCCGATACTGCGTAAATTGGGCATTGAGCCGGTTCCTTATATGGCCATCGGGCATGGTCCGCATCATACCGAAGAGTTCTACGCCTCTCGAGTGAAGCACCTTGTTGAAACCTTCAAGCCGGTAAGCATATGCATTAAGGACGTGGATGGCTTGTTGACTCCAGAACGTCTCAGGCGTTTGATCACTGCTATGCAGGCAGCTGCCAACGATACACCGCTCGAGCTTCATGCTCACGGCATGAACGGCCTGAATACTTATAACGCTGTGGTGGCCATGGACATGGGGATCAGGAGAATAACCACCTGTATTCCTCCCCTGGCAAATGGCTCCTCTCACCCCTCAGTCTTCGACGTCGTCAAAAATGCGGAACATATGGGTATCAGCCACAACATGGACCTGGATAAACTGAGGGTCGTAGAGGAGCGCCTTACCAAAATAGGCAAGGCTTTTGGTCATTCGGTCGATAACCCGACTCTCCCCTTTGATTTGGAGATGTATGAGCACCAGATCCCCGGAGGAGTGATTTCCAATACGCGAACACAGCTTGAGCAATTGGGTATCCCGGAAGCGCTGCCGGAAGTGTTGAAAGAAATTCCGCGTATTTTAGAAGATCTGGGTCACCCGATCATGATCACCCCGTTCTCGCAGTTCATCGTGACTCAGGCTGTTATGAATACTCAAGTGGGACGTTGGGAAGAGTGCATCGACCCCTGTATCGAGTTTGCTGCCGGTATTTACGGTTATGAAGAGGCGGGCGTTGCTTACATGAATCAAGACATTAAGGACAAGCTTTTGAGCCAGCCCCAGGCGAAGGCGATTATCGAGAAAGGCGCAAAAATCAAAGAGTACATAGCTTCGGAACCATCAGAGGCTGAGGTCAAGGCAGCAGTTGGTTTACCGGCCGATGCGTCCCGTGAAGAGTTTGTACTGAGATATTTGTTGCGTACCGATGATGAGCTGAAGAATTGCACCCCGGGTGGGCCTGATTCCTACAAGAAGTATCTGTAGAGAAAGTTCACAGTGGGTAGCAGCCTGTGTCAATGGTGCCGGCTGCCTTAGACCCTTTCAGCTTATCTGGCATCAGGCGGCTGAAAATTATTGAAAATCAAAAACCTACTTAATTAAAAATTGGAGGTAAGCTTTATGAGTCAGGAAAATGCAGATGGTCTCGTGCCCGTTGAAGCGTCGGTAAACAGTGTTTTCTATGCCAGGCCCAGTCCCGGAGAGCCTCCTTTCGTGGAGGAAGGTGATCAGGTTAATGAAGATACCATAGTTTGCTTGCTTGAGATTATGAAGTGTTTTCGTTCCGTCCCTGCCAGCGTCAAAGGAACGGTAGAAAAGGTTCTTGTAGAGAGCGGAGACTTGGTACAAAAGGGATCCGCGATAATGCTAATCCGACCGGAATAATTGCTAGACGAACCCGGAAGGAGATGCTCCAGGGCTGGTGCAATGAAGAACGGCGCCCGCTTGGTTAATATGAATATGTGATAAAGCGGGACGGGATGAGAACTTCCTTCTCAAGATCACCACGTGGAGGAGTTTATGAAAAAGAGAAAAGTACTTGTTGCCAACCGAGGTGAGATTGCGGTGCGCATTATCAATTCCTGCAAGGAGCAGGGTATAGAGACGGTATTGGTTGTTTCAGAAGCTGATAAGGATAGCATGGGAGCGAGGCTGGCGGATGAGGTTGTTTGCATTGGCCCAGCCCCGGCAAGTGAGAGTTATCTGGATATTCAGAAAATTATTGATGCGGCTGTAGAGACCGGTGCCGATGCAATTCACCCGGGATATGGGTTCCTTGCTGAAAATCCGGGATTGCCCGAAGCATGTGAGAAGAATGGGATAATTTTTATTGGGCCATGCTCAGAAGCCATGCGGCAATTGGGGGATAAGATAAGTGCGCGAAATTTGGCCAAAAAGAGCGATGTTCCCATGGCGGAGGGCAGCGACGCCCTTCGCAGTTTCGACGATGTAGAAGCTGAAGTTCAAAAAGCAGGGTTGCCTGTGATTTTTAAGGCGGCTGCCGGCGGTGGCGGACGTGGGATGCGTATTGTCACGGATCAAAAAGACCTGAAAAATGCTTTCGATATGGCAACCAATGAAGCGCTAGCAGCCTTTGGTGATCCGACACTGTTTGTAGAGCGCTATATACAGAATGCCCGGCATGTGGAAGTGCAGATAATCGGAGACAATTTCGGGAAGGTAATCCATGCTGGGCTAAGAGATTGTTCACCACAGAGGCGTCACCAGAAAGTAATCGAAGAAGCTCCTCCGACCAATCTTCCCGATGATTTAAGGAATAGAATTCTGGAATCGGCCGTGGCTCTTACTTCCAGCATTGGATACAGCGGTGCGGGCACGGTGGAGTTCCTGGTCGACAAAAAACGCGATGAATTTTACTTTATGGAAGTGAATACGCGTATTCAGGTTGAACACCCTGTTTCCGAGGAGATAACCGGTATAGATCTGGTAAAGGAACAGATTCAGGTTGCCTTTGGGGCCCCTCTCTCAATAAATCAAGAGGACATTGAATTCAAGGGGCATGCTATTGAATGCCGAATAACAGCCGAAGATTCAAAAGATGATTTTTTTCCATCACCAGGTGACATAGAAAAGTTTGTTGTGCCTACTGGCGATAATGTTCGGGTAGATACACATTGCTATCAGGGATACACGGTCAGCCCGTACTATGATTCATTATTGGCCAAGCTGATTACTACGGGCGATACCCGTGAAGAAGCAATAGCGAATATGAAAACCGCACTGTCAGATTTTAAAATTGAGGGTATAGAAACGAATATCCCCTTTCTGCAGTTCATCATTGAGCAGCCTGAGTATATTGAGGGAGATATCCACATTAAGTGGATAGAAGATAAAGTCTTACCCCTTTTTATGGAATCAATTAAATGACAAAGTGTTGTGGTCAAGTAAATCTGGCCACAATTTAGGAGGCTGTAGATAAACTGTGTAACTGCTTATCATTGAAGCCAGAAATGGCAAGGATAGGCAGTATGAATAAAAAATAACTGGAGGCCTGTTTCTGGGGCGGCGAAGCCGCCGCCAAACCGGAGCAGGGCTTCTTTTATAGCGTAGTCGATGCCGCGTTACAGCCGGAACCCTTGGCGACCTTGAAATAATACCCAGTAGCTAGTCTCTAGTTACTAGAGACTAGCAATCTAAAATAAGAGAGAACCATTATGGCCGTAACCGAAGGTCAACTCCTATGGCAACCTAGCCAAGAGTTTGTAAATAATTCAAATGTCAGTCAATACATTGATTGGTTGCGCGCAAAATCGATCGTCGACTGTGCTGATTATCAAGAGCTTTGGCGCTGGTCGGTTGATGATGTTGAGGCTTTTTGGGCGTCGCTTTGGGATTATTTTCAAATACTGTCAGATACGCCCTATGAGAAAGTAGTTACCAGTCTAGAGATGAAACCGGGCAGTCGCTGGTTTACAGGTTCCAAGGTTAACTTTGCTGAGCATGTGATGCGTCATCTGCAGGCAGGAAAACCCGCGCTGCATCATCTCTCGGAGATTCAGGAACTGGAGTCGGTTGATGGCGCTGAGCTTGCCAGTAAGATCCGTAGGGTTGCCACCGCAATGCGCCAGCTCGGCGTTAAGTCGGGTGATAAAGTCTGCTGCTTGATGCCCAATATTCCAGAAACCGTGGTTGCCATGATGGCGGCGATCAGTATCGGTGCTGTCTGGTCGAATGCGGCCCCCGAGTTTGGCAATCAAACCATCCTAGATCGTTTTACTCAGATCAAGCCCAAATTGTTATTTGTCGCAGATGGTTACCCCTTTGGCGGTAAGAAATTCAAGCGAACAGAAGAGATTAAGACCATTGTCGAAGCCCTAGGTGACAGGCTAGAGCATGTTGTTTATCTCCCTTATCTGTAGCCAGACAACACGGAAGCACCCAGGCCCTCTATATTCTGGAAGTCGTTGCTTGAGG
>PVMK01122099.1_pt1 | contig 11394 bp, 15 predicted proteins | sample 1853481 | NCBI WGS metagenome assembly PVMK01 (sample SAMN08533507, study PRJNA380276) | Marine sediment metagenome, whole genome shotgun sequencing project. | reverse complement strand
ATTGCTCAGTTTCTCTAGCCTTCAGGTTGGGCACAGCGGATGAAATCGCATGCAGATCGTTCAACAAGTGCACGTTTATCCCACCCAGATGATCCTGCAGGGAGGTTTTGTCGACCACCCACTGCAGGTTTGTGACCCTGGCTTTTTGTCCAATTATCGGTCCAGCAATGCCAAAACTGGCGCCGCTGATCTGGTAGTCTTTATCCTGCAGATAAACTCCCAGGATTGCTTCCAGGGAATCATATTCCTGGCTGAGAAAAGTTTCTCTTTCTAGTAACTCGCATGCCTCGCTCTCGAGTGAGAATAACGCTAATCTGGTTTTTGTCCCCCCGATGTCCCCGGCAAGATATCTTTTTTCCATATTGAATTTATCTCCCTAACGTATTTCGCCCAAGTACGTGGTGCATATTTTATCAGGCTCATAAATTCAATCGATACAGAAATTTACTGCTTTTCAGCCAATCATCCTTCATACTTGATTTCATCTAAAACTTGAATTATCTCTTCTATCTTTGGTCGCTCAGTGGGATCATGACTGCGGTAAGCCATGCGGATAATCCCCTGCTGGTCGACGATAAAATCTCCGCCCAACTGACGGCTATCACCCTGGATGCCGCGCCACTTCCAGCCCTGTAACATCAACCTGGTGTATGCAAACCAGATTTTTGGGCTCCAGGATCTGAGCAATGAGGATTCCAACCCATATGCCCGGTAGGCTTTCTTTTCAGGATCAATTAAGAACTGGAACGAAGATCGGGTTTGCTCGATCCAATTTTGGGCTAGCGCAGGAGTACCGAAGGAGATAACGGTCACCCTGGTATGGAGAGCTTCAAATTCTGGTTTGAATGGCAGCAACTGCTCTACATATTCCCGTCAGGTCAGTCAACCCAGGTGGCGCAAGAAGATCAGCAGGGCGTTGCTGCCCTGGCTCCAGGTTTCCGAAAGCTCAACCGGTCGATTGGATAAGTCCTGCAGAATGAGCGAAGGAGCTGGGTCTCCGGGCTCATACCCGCTCAATGGTCACCACCGAATCCTGGCTGCCATGTTCGTTCGGGATGTAGGCTTCAGCTGCCCAATCGTTTTCCCAGCGTTCTCCATCCAGGAAAAACTTATAGCGGTACTGCTGCCCGGGTTTCAGTGATATGGTCATTTTGAAGCTGCCGTCTTTTCGGCGTTTCATGGGGTGCGAGTCCTGGTTCCACCCGGTGAAATCCCCGCATAAATCGGCTTCTTGTGCGTTGACCTCAGCTGGCAGCTCGAAAGTCACCCGGCACGAGCGCCCAGTCTTGGTGTAATCTTTCTTTGGCATTTTTACTCTCCTTCGATATGGATCGCTCACGCCAGGCGATCCCTGGCTCTCAGATACGCCTGCACAGCTGCGACGTAAGCCGCATGGCTCCAGGTTAATGGGCTGACGGATAATGGCTCTCCGGAAATTGGATGCAGCTGCTCCGCCAGGACCCCACTGGGCAGTGAATGCTTCGTCGCCCATATTAGCAGCTCAAGAGCTTTTGCAAGATCAGCTTCTGATTGCGCGATTTTTGCCAACCACTCGGCTACCCACATTGTGGTCACAAACCAGGGGTTGCCTGGAATGTTATTAAGATCTGAGCTGACCTGGTGGTAGCCATCATTTTCATAACGGGCAATGCCGCCAATCTCGGTTTTCACCCACAGTTTATTGCGGATCGCATCCATGGAAGCTTTAATTTTCGGGTCATCCACGGCATACATACCAAACTGCCATAATCCACATAGTGAAGCGTCCACGGCGAGATCAGCCTGCCAGTTCTCATCATCTGTTTGATAAATCATTTTCGCAAAATGATCAAGGTCTGGCTGCCAGAGATGTTTTTCCACCCCCAGTTTGAGTTCTGCAGCAGCCTGGCGGTATCTCTTTGCACGTTCATGTTCCCCAAAATTCTCTGCAAAATCGGCGGCCGCGGTTAATCCTCCCCATACAGCACCTGCAGTCCACGATAGCACGCCGCGCCGCTCTTCCCAAAGGCCGTAGCTTGCCAGCGGCAGTCCACTTTCCGGATCGCGGTAATCCATCAGGAAATCTGCAATGGGACAAATCAAACCTCGGTACAGCGGCTTAATGAAATATACATCCCCATGACGCTGAAAATGCTGCCCCAATGCCCAAAGCACCAATGCCGATTCATCCTCTTGAATCGGCAGTTCCTTTTCTCCATCGCGGTACCAGGGATGCCAGCTGGAAGCCAGGGTGCCATCCGGGTTGTACTTGTGCAGCAGGTACCCATGGCTGGTAATTACCCTGGCACATAGTTTGAAAAATTCGCGCGGTATATCGAGATACCCGACCTGGTTCAAGGTGTTTGCGACCAGGGCACCATCCCTGGGCCACATGTAGCTGTATGAGTCGTTGACATAATCGAAGATATCTGAATCGTTAGCCGCGATGATAGCACCCTGGTTATCGACCTGGGTGCGCATCACCAGTAAGCTGTTCTTGTAAAGTTCACTTACTCGCTTGGGAAGCGATCCCAGGTCAGGAAGCTGGCTTGTCAACCACAGGTTCCAGAAGGCTGAAGCTCTATCGAGGTAGGCTTGCGGCCCGCGCTGGCGAACCATGCGGTTGATGGTAGCGAGCTGGTCAAAATTATCAGCTGCAGCCAGCCATACATAAAGGATGCGGCTCTCTTTTTCTGGGATTTGCAGTGTGAATGAGACGGTAGAATCGACCGGTCCATTAGCGATCGCGTTGCCGGAAAGCTGCCCATCCTCTGCATCTCGCCAGGTGCCCTGTAAATCCCCCAGTTCCTTTAGCCCGCAGGACCAGCCATGCACACCAACCTGGTAGCCGGGAGCGGTATCCTTTGAAGGCACCCAATCTGCCTGTTCATCCTCGACTATTACTGCACCGTTCACCAGGAACCAGTTTTCACCCTTGTAGTGGATGACTGATCTGCGCTGTGGTTCGTAGTAGGCCGTATCCCCGAATTCACTTCCACCGATGTGAAAGTCATGGTGGAAGAATAAGCGAACTTCCTGGGAATACTCTGATAAATTTGCGATATCAAAGCGGCGAATCAGCAGGTCTTCGTGAAAATCAACCACATCGCTTGCATTGATTTCTATATTTAATTCGGGATGCTTGAGATTTACTTCAGATACCAGCGTATCTTGCTTGTATCGAATATCGCGCTGCCATCCCGGATCATCAAACCAGCGCAGCTGCCCGCTGACCCAAATTCCTGTCCGGAAGGCATGCCCAAGTGCGTGATTCTCCTGGCCTACATGCGGCCAGTACAGGTCGCGGATTTGATAATTGCTATCAAAAGCGACCAACAAGTTTCCATTCCCCAGGGGGATATCACGCGGCATGTAAACCCTCTTTCAACTTATACCCACAATTATAGTTTAGACAGAATCTCTTTCTAGAAAAAGAATTAGCCCCAGAGGGAGGAGGCCCCGGGGCTAATAGTTTCACCCACAACACCAAATCCAGTAGTTAGGGAGTGAACTCAAGTAATGTCGGAGAACTTACTTGCGTTTATTTTCTAGCGAGGGAATTTCAACTTTTACTGGTACTAAATTATCAGACGATTTTTGTGGTGTTGAAGTTCTTTCGATAATTATTGTTCCAACGATTAGTACTAGTAAAGCGATGCTCAGTAACATAATATTCCTCTGCCTTCCAAATGATGCTGATTAGTTCTCCGTTCTATGTATATTGACAAAGCATGCCCTGGAATTCTTACTTTTTTACCCAGGTATCAACAAAATATGTAATTCGTTGTAACGGTAAGATTTGGGGGGCAAACAACATCTAATGAATGAACTACGATTACCAAGGAGATAGTAATGGATAACCTGATTCATGTTACAGATGCAGAATTTGAAGAAAAAGTTCTCGAGTCTTCATTACCGGTTGTGGTTGATTTTTGGGCCCCCTGGTGCGGCCCCTGCCGCATGATTGCTCCGGTATTAGAAGAGGTTGCAGCAGAAAATGAGAGCAAGATTGTAATTGCAAAGGTCAACACCGATGAAAACCCGCAGTGGGCAATGCACTTTGGTGTGCAGGGGATCCCCACTTTGCTCTTTATTTCGGGTGGAGAGGTCAAGGATCAGCAGGTCGGCGCAGGACCCGCTCCAGCCTTGAAGTCCCGGGTGTCTGACTTTTTGAGTGAGGCGGCGATATTGGAACCAGTTGGCGAGGGTGGCAGCGGAAGTAATTAATGGACGGCCTGCATTATGTGAGCGCAGATTCCGAGAACGAATCCACCACAGACATAACCAGGCGATCATCTTGGACTGATCGCCTGGTTGCTGGTCGAGATTCATTCCTGGATCTGGTCACCGGAACCAAGCCGCATATGGTATTGAATGAAGGCGATCCGGACCATCCTGCTCTCCTGGCAGCCGATTCTGAACTCACTGCAGATCTGAAACGCTTCATGGATATGACCAAGGTTGAGGCGATTGACGAGCAGGGCTACAACGTCGACTACCAACGCCTCAAGGAAAGTCCTGCATATCTTGAGTACCGCCAGAGCTGCTCACCACGCCTGCGAAATTTCGATCCCGCGGTTCTGACCTCTCGCGAGGAAAAATTAGCCTTCTGGATCAATTTGTATAATGCATTGATCATCGATGGCGTGATTGCGGGAGAAATTGCCAATAGCGTTGGTCCAAATTCGCTGGATTTATTGGGATTCTTCAGAAAAACCGCTTACGATATCTCAGGGTTGCGTTTCAATGCAGATGATATCGAGCATGGAATCCTGCGCAGCAACCGCGGGCACCCTGTGATCCCTGGACCGCAGTTTAGCTCCCAGGACCGCCGCTTATCCTGGATCCTTGATCCGGTCGATGTGCGCATCCATTTTGCGCTCAACTGCGCCGGTCGCTCCTGCCCACCGATCCAGGTCTATTCAGCGCAGAATATTGAACAGCAGCTGGAGATGGCGGCGGGCAATTTCGTGGACGCGGACCTGCAGATCGATCAAGACCGCAACACGGCTCATATTTCAGCGATTTTCAAATGGTATGCTAGGGATTTTGGCGGCCTGCTGGGGGTTATTGATTTTATGCTTGAACACCTTGGAGAGGGGCAGCGAAAAGATTGGTTGGAAAAGAACCGTGACTCCGTCGGTTTCAAATATAAAGCTTACGACTGGGGGTTGAATTCAGCAAATTTGGGTCTTGCTGATTGAGTACGAAAGTATATTTTTCATATTTATTAGAGCAAAGCTATACAAACCCCCGGAGGTCAATGAGTTCTCGAAATAGAGCATAATTACTTGGCAACCGGAAAAAGTAATCACCAGAGAATTAGAAAACCGGGATGGAAATTTTTTCCATCCCGGTTAGTTTTCACGCATTTCTACTTCTGGAAGTGAATTAGGCTGGTACCGCCTCCAATATTCGCAGCAGAGCCTCAAATTCTTCCCGGCAGTCGGGGCAAATTTCAATGTGGTGCTCGACAAGCGGCATGAGTTCAGCAGAATCATCCCCGTGATATACCAGCTCTGTATATTGGTCGAGGATATTATAAACATCCTCGCAAGAAAATTCGACTTCTTGCGTGTTTTCCACCATTTCAATTAGCTTTTGGACATCGGCTGGCATTTGCATAGCATTCTCTTCTTTTGACGAACCCAATCTCTTCAGCAGGTCCTTGATCTTCTCATTTAAACTCATTCTTTGCCTCTGATATTCTCTAGACGCACCTGCAGGAAAAAACCTTACCCACGATCAAAAGCTGCCCATACATCTTCTATGGTAAGCCCTTCGTTAGCCAACCTTTTCTTAAGACGCAAGCGGGCATCATGCAGCAATTTATACAGGGCATTGCGTTTCATATCCATGCGGCGGGCGACTTCTTCCAGGGGAACGCCTTCAATAGCAGTTGCCACCATCGCCTGGCGCTGTTTATCGGTAAGCTCTTCATTGATCAACCTGCCGATCCTCATCAGCATGTCGTTTTGCTGGGTAAGGGTATCTGGATTGGGTGAGGGGTCGATCATCAGGCTTGGGAAAGAAACCCCATCCTCATTCTCTTCCACCAGTGAATCAAGTGAGAAATCACGCCATCTGCGGCGGCGCAGTTCGGTCAATGCAATCCGAACAGCAATTTTATGCACCCAGGTCGTGAAGCGGCTGCGTCCCTCAAATGAATCCAGGTGATCCAGCACCCTCAGCAGCGTATCCTGGGTAACTTCCTCAGCCAGGGAATGGAATTGAGCATTGTCAGGGGACAGATAATTTGATAGGGCGTACGGTAAACCAGAGGCGATTACTGACCTCAAGTCTGCAAGTGCGGCTTCTTTTTGTTCGCCCTCGGATTTTAAATCAGCGATCCATTCTTCGTTGGTTCTGTCAGTCATGGTGGTGTTATTATAACCCGGTGTCTTGATTAATAAAATCGCTTCGCAATCTTCAGATAAGTTTAGGTAAGATATTGCCGATCCTTCACGTCAAAACAAATGGTTTAATCCCGGCTCAAATCGAGCAAGACTAAGGAGCAATTATTATGGTACAAGCGATTTGGAATGAAGCTGTGTTGGCGGAGAGTGAACAGACGATAAGGGTTGAAGGCAACCACTATTTCCCCCCAAATTCGATCAACGAGCAGTATTTCAAGGCAAGTGAAAGCCATACCGTGTGTGGGTGGAAAGGTCTAGCCAGTTATTACGATGTTGAAGTTGGTGACAGGACAAACAGAAACGCAGCCTGGTATTATGCCTCCCCCCAACCTGCTGCGGATGAGATCGCCGGTTATGTGGCTTTTTGGCACGGTGTAGAAGTGCGAGAGGGTTAGTGCATGCAGTCGGCAGCAGATATCCCGGTGTTATCCACCGAACAGATGGTGGAAGTGGACCGTTTAATGATCGAAGAGTACCAGATCAGCTTGATCCGCATGATGGAAAATGCGGGTCGCAACCTGGCTGAACTCGCCAGGCGAGAGTTAGGTGGAGTGGTCAGTGGGCGCCGCATTGCAGTGCTCAGCGGGTCGGGCAACAACGGCGGCGGCGGACTGGTGGCAGCCCGCCACCTGCACAATTGGGGGGCAGAAATTAGCCTGCTGCTGGCATTCGAACCAGCGCGGTTAAAGGAAGTCCCAGCCCAACAGTGGCGCATCCTGGGTACGATGGGCATCGAACCGGATGACCAACCAGATTTGAGAAATGTCGAATTGATTATTGACGCCCTGATTGGTTATGGTTTAAGTGGCGATCCACGCCAGCCGGTTGCAGGCTGGATAGATAAAGCTAATAACTCAGGGAATCCAATCCTGGCCCTGGATACCCCATCCGGGCTGGATACAACCAGCGGTACTCCGGGTAACCCGTGTGTCAGAGCTGCGGCAACCCTGACATTAGCGCTGCCTAAATCCGGTTTGTTAACCACCCAGGCCGCCGAATATGTTGGGGATCTCTACCTCGCCGATATCAGCGTCCCACGTGAGCTCTATCAGCATATCGGAGTAGAGGTTCCCAATTTGTTTAAAAGTGATTCGATCATAAGAGTTAATTGAGCAGGGAAAAATGGACAGAAATCCAGAAGACAGGGATGCGATCATCGTATACAGCACAACCTGGTGCCCGGATTGCAAACGGGTGAAAAAGTTTCTGGGCGAGCAGCGGGTCCCATATCGTAACATCGACATTGAAACTGATCCCCAGGCGATGACTTATGTTGAGAAAGTTAACCATGGAAAAAGGATCATCCCCACCATGGTCTTCTCGGATGGCTCAACCCTGGTTGAACCGAGCAACGCTGAGTTGGCCGAGAAATTGGGTATCAACACCAAGGCTCAGCGCCAGTTCTACGATACGATCATCATCGGCAGCGGGCCAACGGGATTGACCGCCGGGCTCTACATGGGGCGTGAAGGGCTGGACGCGTTAGTGATTGAAAAGGGCGGTATCGGGGGCCAGGCAGCCGTAACCCAGACCCTCGATAATTTTCCTGGTTTTGACGAGGGCATATCAGGTTCTGAGTTCGCGGATCGTTTGGGTCGCCAGGCAAACCGCTTCGGGGTTGAAATACTGCAGGCTAACGAAGTGGTTTCCGTTTTTCCTCAAGGCAACTATTGGTGCGCAATCACCAGGGATGGTGTTGAATATGGCTGCCGGGCGATGCTCCTAGCATCCGGAGCCCGCTACCGGAAAATGGGCATCCCTGGCGAAGACAATTTAATCGGTTCCTGTGTGCATTTCTGTGCGACCTGCGATGGGGCTTTTTACAAAGGAAAGAAATTACTGGTTGTTGGAGGTGGAAACAGCGGCTTTGAAGAAGCGCTCTTCCTGACGAAATTCGCTTCCCAGGTTGACATTGTTGAATACCAGGCCCAGGTCAATGCCAGCCAGATCCTGCAGGATAAGGTAGCAGAAATGCCCAATATGCGGGTGACGGTCAACCACGCGGTGCGCGAGATCAGGGGCGAAGATCACATCGAAGCGATCATCGTCGAAGACCTGGCAACAGGTAAACTGCACGAGTGGGATTATGATGGCGTCTTTGTTTTCATCGGTATGATGCCAAACAACGACCTGGTCATGGACCAGGTAGATTTGAACCGGCATGGATTTATCATCACGGATAAAACATTAATGACTTCCCGACCAGGATTGTTTGTTGCTGGGGATGTGCGCGCGGGATCAACAAAGCAGGCTGCCTCGGCTGCAGGTGAAGGTGCCACAGCGGCGCTCATGATGCGAGAATATTTAAATGAAGTTGGTTGAGATTGTATTGAACGTGTCTATTGCTAGCTTTTGATTAGTAGATCCCAGCTAGAGTCGTATCAACAAAAAAAACCCGGCGAAAGCCGGGTTCCTTGGTTAATCAATGGCCTGGATATCTTCTTCCGGCCAATCTTGAAGTTTGCCTTGCAGCAGCTCCAAGTTGAGCTTATTGGCTACAAATTGTGCTTTATCCCAGGTTTCGAAAGCCACTGGTATCGATTTCAGGATATATGAGATTGGATAACCTTTATGTGTGCGGGAATGCACCTCTCTGCGTACCACTCGAAATGATTCGTCAATTACCGGTCTTTTCCATACAAAGTACTCTGAAGATTGCATAGTCCCACCCACAATGTCTGTCATGTGCTTACCAATCAGCCTCCACTAAGTTGATCTTCCGAGAAGATCGTTTGTGAATAAGAAAACGTCGAAACCTGGATTTTGTTACTAACAATGCTGCAGATGACGAGCATTTTACGTGTTTTTTACGTCTCTTAATGTTAATGTCGCTGACCAGTCAGTAAAAATATTATATAAAGAAAATAGCATAGCTCCCGTTGCGAATTTGCAAGGGAAATAGTCACTGTGCTCATGATTCGGTTGTCAATTCTGAAAGGGTTATAATTTCTCCTGGTAAGGAACTTATGAAGAGCTTGAGAGGCAGGTTGAACTATGATCACAAAAGAGCAGCTGGCGGATGGATTTGGTCTAAATATTCGCTTGATCAAAAGGCAAACCGATGGGTTGAGCCATGCCGACAGCCTGGTCCAGACGCCATACAACATCAATTGTTTGAACTGGGTCCTCGGGCATATTGCGGTCAACCGGGACGGCGTAATGAGATTGATTGGGGTGGAGCCGGTACTAAGCCAAGAAGAGACGCTGCGCTACAAGACGGAATCCTACCCTATCACTGAAGATGGTCCGCATATCCTGACGCTTGAAAAGCTGCTTGAGATATTGACCACAGGTCAAACCAGGATCGAAGCCGCATTCGATACACTCAATGAGGCTGATCTGCTGGAGGAAATCCAGATGGCTGAGCGCATGATGGCGCTTGGCACCCGCTTGTATGGCTTTTACTTTCATGATACTTACCATACCGGTCAAACCGACCTGCTGCGCCAGATAGCCGGGACGAACGACAAGGTCATATAAATCAATAGTTAGGAACCTCCATGGCAGAGAGTGAGAAGCCCCAATTTATTTACCAATTCGATCCAATCCGCCCTGAGCTGGTCACCGATGCGGACGCCTGGACAGATGAGGACAACCGCATTGCTGAAGCCCATTTCGCATAAGTACAAAAAGCAACTCAGGAAGGGATCGTCCTGCTTGCGGGCGCAGCCAGGATGGGGTTGGACCGGCGATCGTGATCTTCGAAGCCGAAAGCGAAGAAGCAGCCCGCAAGTTCATGGAAAATGACCCCTTTGTCTCTGGTGGGTTGATGCGTGCCAGCCTGCATCCTTTCAGGGCGGCTTTGATACGGGAGTAAGTCTTACCAGATGTCCTAAAGGCGTTATTTTTCCCGGGTACCCCTGGTTAGGTTGAATTCTGGGGTGATACCCAATTTATGTCCTTTTGAAAATCAAAATATTCCCACTCCCGCATAAATCTCTTTAATGTTTGTTTGAATCCATTGGCTTCCAGGGTGGATAAGATCAGCTTGGCATCACTCCGGCTGCCCCTGCCGATGTGGATATAAAGGTCAGATTCATCGCCCACAAAAAACTTTATATCACAGGTCAACCAGTAGTGATCCCCGCTCACTGAGTGTTCCAGGCCCACGGTGCACTTGGTCCACCTATCTTTGATGGGGATAGAAATGAAATCCTGATAGCTATCCAATTCTCGGTAATTCGTCATTCTAGTTCCTTATAGATCGAATAGAAAAACATGAAAACTCACTTGGACCAATTTGATAGCCAGAATTTATGGTGTGTCAATAATGACAGTAATCATTTGATTTTGTATTCTGACAGGATTTTTTGAAGATCTCCACCGTTTAAGCCAGCCAGGTTTGCACCGCTGAAAACCGGATCGCCGGTTACTTCTCGAAGTGCGAAACCCGGGAAAGGGAGGATGGCTATATCTACACCTGGACGGCTTTCGATTTCAGCCAAAACAAGACCTGCCAGGTCTCTATCAAATACGTCAATGGAATATTGCTGCTGTTCAAAAACATAAGGATAGCGTCGTTTGTTGATCTGTGCCCCTCCCAACCTCCTCAATACCTGGTACTCAGCTTCATTTAAGTACATATTGGTCATGATGGTTTGTTGAGCATCGAAATCCTCTGGTTGGTATTTCTGCCCTAGTTTCAATGTGATTGTGTCGCCTTCTGGTGATTTCATTCGGCGCAGCCTTAACCTTGTCTCGGGAATATACCTGTCGATAATGCGGATGAAGGGATCGGACTCAAGCATATCCTGCGGGAGTGATTTCAACAGGAAGCGCCTTTCTTCTTCGATGCGGGCGTATTTAAGTGAATTGTCGGGATTATGAAAAGACACTGGGAGAATAACCTAACCAGGATTCAGTACTTCTTTTCTTTCAAGCGCAGAGATTCGTTCAGATGCACCAGGTTGTGGCGCGTGGCTGGCATCAGCAGCAAACCAGCGATATTGCGCCTGCTCCAGTATTCGATCAGTGCGCTGGCTGCGGGGATCACGGCGCC
>PVMK01128694.1_pt1 | contig 11397 bp, 7 predicted proteins | sample 1853481 | NCBI WGS metagenome assembly PVMK01 (sample SAMN08533507, study PRJNA380276) | Marine sediment metagenome, whole genome shotgun sequencing project. | reverse complement strand
AGACTCCTCTGCTTCAGATCAAAAATAGCAGACGTGTCTCTTAATGAAAGGGACTAATTGGTCCCAGGTGGGCTAAACCCGCACAGACGGGGCCCATCTGTCATTTGAAGAGCGCCGGAAGGGTAGCATCGAGCCGGGCAAGCTGGCCGACATGATTGTGCTCGATCAGGATATGCTTACAATCGACCCGGATCACATTATGGACATCAACGTCGAGCAAACCTGGTTTAGCGGTAAACTGGTTTACGAACGCCAATGACTAAGAAACTGAACATTTCCCGAAGGGATTTCATTAACGGCGTGGCGCTGGGCGTCGCGGCCGGTAGCTCACTATCGCCCCTCGAATTGCTGGCGATGACATCGAAAGACGGGGCCCCGTATCCGCCGGCATTGACCGGCATGCGTGGCGCTCATCCCGGATCGTTCGAGGTCGCCCATGCGTTGTCCTGGGGCGGGGCGACGTGGCCGCGCCCTGACGAACTTACGGACGACGTATACGATCTCGTCGTCGTAGGTGGCGGCCATTCGGGACTGTCGGCGGCATGTTTCTACCGGCAACGAGTCGGTCCGGATGCAAAGATCCTGATTCTCGACAATCATGATGACTTTGGTGGTCATGCGAAACGCAATGAGTTCGACGTCGACGGCAAAAAATTGATCGGCTACGGCGGCAGTCAGTCCATTGATACACCGGTGTATTTTTCGGAAGTTGCGAAGCAACATCTGAAAGATATTTCCATTGATACAGAGCGTTTCTACGACTACTACGATCGGGAATATTTCCACAACCGCAATCTCGGACGCGCCATTTATTTCAGCAAGGAAGAATATGGTGCGGACAGCGTGCTTCCCAATGTCGCGCGTATTTTCGGCGATGCAAATGCAAAAGATATTGCGGAGATCGTCAATAACTATCCATTGTCCGATGATTCCCGCAAAAGCATGCTCCGTTTGCTCATTGACGAAGATGATTATCTAAAGGGCAGCAGCAGAGACGAAAAGATAAGAACTTTACGTGCCACAAGTTACATCGACTTTCTCAAAATACACGTGAATGTAACGCCGGAAGCAGCCACAGTATTCAGGGATACCATCAAAGGATTATGGGGCATCGGTTGGGATGCACTGTCCGCGCTGGAAGCGTTTCGCAGCGGCATGCCCGGTACTCATGGCCTCGGGATTGGTGAACTGGAAAACGAGCCGCCGAGACTAGACGAACCATACATCTTTCACTTTCCGGACGGTAACGCGGGCGTTGCGCGTTCGCAGGTTCGGCAACTGATCCCGGACGCAGTGCCCGGCAGTACAATGGAAGATCTTGTGCGTTCGCGTGTTGACTATGGCTTGCTCGATCAGGTGTCCAGCAACACTAGAATTCGACTCAACAGCACAGCGGTGAATGTAGGTCATGTAGATAACGACAGACATGTCGATGTGACCTATGTGCGCGATGGTAAGCCACACCGCGTACGCGGTAAGCACACCATTCTCGCGTGTGACAACGGAATCATCCCGCATCTTTGTTCCGAGGTCCCGGACAAGCAAAAAGAAGCGATCGCGTACGCGACCAAGGTGCCGCTCGTTTATATCAGTGTCGCCGTTCGCAACTGGAAGGCGTTCGAAAATCTCGGTTACCAGAGCTTCTATATTCCGCAGGGCATTCTGATGCATTCCTTCGGCATGGACTTCCCGGTAAGCATGGGAGGTTATGACTACACGCAAAAATCGAACGAGCCAACGATGATACACGGGAACTATGTACCAACCGTTCCCGACCAAGGACTGAAGGCGCGCGAGCAACACATCGCGGGCCGCCGGAAACTGTATGAACAAACATACGATGAATTGGAACGTGACATAGTGCGGCAGATGAGCGGGGCGCTCGAGGGCGGCGGTTTTGACGCCGAGCGCGATATTGCAGCGATTACGGTTAACCGCTGGTCGCATGGCTATGCCTACGAGTACAACGATTACGCAGATCCACCGGAATTCAATCGATACAAAGGCCCGCACCTCGCGGGTGCCGCACAAATAGGTCGCATCTCGATCGCGAATTGCGATGCGTCTGCGTACGCCTACTTGAACGGTGCCATCGATGCCGCCGACAGGGCAGTAGACGAGCAGATCGGGCACACATCGTGAATGAGAAAATCGCGAACCTGATGACGTCGCTCGATGTTACGCAGAAAGGAGCCGAAAGGATTGCCGACATAGTCAAGGCCGGCGCCGCGATATTACTTGATGAAGGCTTCTCGTCTCTGACCAAGCGGCGCATTGCAAATCGCCTTGGGATCAGTCACGGAAACGTGAGTTATTATTTTCCAACCCGCGAGTCGCTCTGGCACGCCGTCATAGATTATGAGCTAAAAGAGTACTATCAAAGGCACCATGGAGACTTCAACGCGGATCCAAACGACCCGCAGGCGTGTTTCGACGAATTCGTCGTTCGTTGGATCGATGAGTATAATGACCGTGTCGTTCGAATTTTTTTCTCGCACATTATTGCGTTTGCGGAGGTCAACGAAGCTGTCGCAAAAATACGCGATGAGGTTTACGAAGAATTTTTCGAAGAAACGCTAAATCGCGCACGTGCACTGGACTTGCATATCGAAGACAAGGAACTTGAGCTGCGAGTCCTCGAGGTAATGGTGGTGCTGGAAGGCCTGCTTGCCGTTTCAGCCTTTCGGCCTGCATTGGTCCAACAAAATTATGAATTCAAGCAGCGATTGCTGAAAAGAGTGAATGCCATTATTCATGGTGAATAAGACGCCGATGGTAACCACAATCTAATGCAGCAAATGAGTAAAAACTCGAATATCCGGCCGGCGGCGTGGATGCAGGACACGCTCAGGGAGGGCTTCGGTTTTCTCGCTGCGGGCAAATGCGACGAAGCATCGGCATGTTGCCAACGATTGCTGGGAGCAAAGCCCGACCTCGTGGAGGCGCATTTTCTCGTCGGCCTTATTGCGATCGAACTCAAGCGGAACCGGACCGCAATCAGTGCATTTGGGTCAGTCACGGAATTGCAGGAAGATCACGGAGCGGCCTGGGCGAACCTGGCAAGGCTTTTCATGATCGCCGGGCAAGTGGCCAGGGCGGACACGGCCCTGGAAAAAGCCGTCAAATACAATGATGGCAATCCAATTGTCTTCGATCTCATTGGCGCGGTTTACGGTTTGCTGGGTGATCAGCAGGAGGCATCAAAATGGATAACCGGGGCCGTTAAGAAAGAGCCAATGAGCGTGCCGTTTCTCGTCAATCAGGCGAGTAACCACATGTTCATTGGCAAGCTGGATGAAGCCGAAGCGGTGTTGCACAAAGTTCTCGGAATGCAGCCTGGCAATCCGAATGCAAACTGGATCCTGTCAAATGTTCGCAAAGCGAAAAACCGAGACCACGTTGAACAGCTGGAACAACTGGTCCAACAGGAAAACAGAAACCCGCGCGCGCTCGCTTTTCTCAATTACGGGCTCGGCAAGGAACTTGAGGACCTGGAGGAGTGGGACAAGGCGCTCGAAGCGTTTGCCCGCGGTGCAAAGGCCCGCCGCAGCACGATCGAATTCGATGAAGATGCCGAAATCGAAATGTTTCGGGCTTTCGGCGATACGTTTACAGCCGAATGGTTTGCGAAAGATGAAGCAGGGCACAACGATCCGTCTCCTGTTTTTGTCGTCGGGCAACCTCGGAGCGGCACAACCCTGATCGAGAGGATCATCACCAGTCACTCGCAAGTGCATTCGGCGGGAGAGCTGAGGCAGTTCGGCACCTGTATTCGCAGGCTGTCGGACTACCGGGAGCCTACCCGATATTCTGCAAAACTGGCGGCTCTTGGTGCCAATGTTGACTGCGAGAAACTGGGTAAGGCATACATGCACACGACGGGAAAAATGCGCGGCACGCTGCCACGGTTCGTCGACAAGCTGCCGCCGAACTACTTGTACCTGCCGCTTATCCTGAAAGCACTGCCCAAAGCAAAAATCATCCACCTGACACGGAATCCGATGGACGCCTGTTTCGCGAGCTTCAAGCAACTATTTGCCGATGCCTATCCGCATTCCTACGACCAGGCTGAAATGGCACGCCATCACGCACGCTACTTTCACCTGATGGCGCTTTGGCGTGAAAGATTTTCGGGTCGATTCTTTGATATCGCTTATGAAGACACGGCTCGCGACCTCGAACCCAACGCCCGCGCACTGATCGAATTTCTGGAGTTGCCGTGGGAAGACGCCTGCCTCGAGTTCCACAAACAGGACGCCGCAGTGACCACAGCCAGTGCGGTGCAGGTCCGGCAGCCGGCCCACACCCGCTCCATCGGCCGATGGCGGCGTTACGAAAACCAGCTTGGCCTTATGCGGAAAACGCTGCAGGAGCAGGGAGTGCCGATCGGTGATCATTAAGTAAAATGTGGTTTATTTAATACATTTTTTTCGGCCTATAGGCAAGGAATTTGGCCGTACCCAGATTGTTTTCTGTGTCTCGTTGCAAAAAAACCGGCTCAGGCGTACTCTCAAGACACACATTGAAATAGCCCAATCGGGCTATTTGGGAGGCGGGGGCCGGAAGTTCGAATCTTCTCACCCCAAATAACATTTTCCCTGGAGTAAACCGACGTGAAACAGGACTTAGCGAATTCACAACAAGATGCAAATGGCATGACTTCCGCGCGGGCCAAGGACTTCAAGACATTCCGCAAGAGTCCGCTTGCGCAATCAATATCGGCATTCCTCATAGCATCGGTAGCGAGCACCGGGCAGGCGCAGGTCGTCGACGAGATTGTCGTCACGGCGACCAAACGCGAGGAAAATATCCAGGAGGTACCCCTTGCGATAACGGCTTTTACCGGCTCCTTCATTAAGGACGTTAATCTCGACGATATCAAAGACCTCGTATCCTTTACACCGGGTGTTACCGGCAACAGTAAAGACGGCTTTATCGACGCGATCAGCATCCGCGGCATCCGCACGCAGGACTACGGTGTCGGCGGCGATCCCTCGGCCGCATTCTTCAAGAACAACCTGTACGAAGGGCGTAACGGAGCCGTCGTATCGAGTCTGTTCGATATCGAGCGTGCCGAGGTTCTACGTGGACCGCAGGGCTTCCTGTTCGGCAGAAATGCCATCGGTGGTGCATTCAACGTCCATACCCGTCGTCCTAACCTGGATGGCGCGCGAGACGGTTATATCGACCTCGATGTAGCCGATCGCAATTATGTCACGGTCGAGGGAGGCGTCACGACAGCGCTCAGCGACAACTTCGCGTTGCGTTTTGCCGGCTATCACTCCGAGGAAGACGGCTATATCAAAAATCTTGCCGATCCAGATCGCGACTTGCAGGCTCACGAAAAAACGGCATTCCGTGTCTCAGGCCTGTACGGCAACGACAAGCTCGAGGTCTTCTTTTCTGCAGACTACGAAGACTTCAATCGCGATGGTACGGTGTACACGGCATCGGAGCTCTCGCCACGGCTTGCGCTTTATCAAACAGTTTTGGGAGCGTGGGAGTCGCCGACCGACGGCCGCAACACAAACCAGGATCTGTCCGGCGGCAACACTGATGAAGGGAGTACAACCACACTCGGCCTGCACGTCGACTATGACTTCGACAGCGTGTCGTTGAACTGGTCAGTCGGCTACAAGGATCACGATTACCTCTATATAGAAGACTACGACTCGACACCGTTAAATGTGGAGACCTATAAGCAAGACCAGGAAGGCAACTACTTCCAGACCGAGTTGCGGTTGATGTCGAACACGGACGGTCCGTTGTCCTGGTATGCCGGTGTCTCCTATTACCGGGAAGAGATCGACGGCATTTTCACGGATAGCAATGACGAAGAACTCTTTTGTGCCTACTACGGCTACTACTATGGTGCTTATAACTGCAGCGATTATTTCGACTACTGGCAATATTATTACGACACCCACTTCCCTGGTCTTGGCATTACGGTGGGACCGTTCGTGCCAACTGCCGATGGCCTGATGGAAACAGTGTCGATCGTGGATGGGCGTTATAAAGGCTGGGCGGCCTATGTCGACCTGACCTACGCAATTAATGACCAGTGGGACGTATCGGTCGGTCTGCGGTATTCCTATGACGAGAAGGAGTTTGGCCTGCATGCGCCGCCGCCGGCGACCACGCTGGGATCGTTCTACTTTCCCGGTTACGTGACCGCCGAACGGCTCTCGGACAGCGCCGACTGGGACGACACGAGCCCGCGCGTCATTGTGCGCTATCAGCCTTCTGACCAGACTATGCTTTTTGCAAGCTATACCGAGGGATACAAGGCGGGCGGTTTCGGTACTTTTTCGCTCGATCCCGAAATCTATATGTGGTTTGGTGACGACTTCGCTGGCCTCGAACCGCTAACCGTGGCAGACGGTTTCGTGCCGGGACAGTTCAAACCGGAGGACGTCGTGTCCTACGAAATCGGTTACAAGGGCGTTCTCGGCGATGGCCGCGGCGCCCTGGACGTAACCGCTTTTGTGTATGAGTTCACGGACCTGCAGGTGAATTTCTTTGACCAGGGCGCGAAAGTCGGTAACGCCGGTGAAGTCGATGGACAAGGTATCGAGGGATCGATCCAGATCGCGTTCACTGACAACCTGAACCTGGTCGCCTCGCTCGGTTACCTGGATACCGAGGCCCGCGGCGTACAATTCCTCTGCGGCGGCGAACCCGATGCCAACGGTATCCTGGTGCCGAACGCGACGGCGCTGTTTCTCGACCCCATCAATCCCGACGCCTGCGAGGGCAATAAGCTCTATTGGGCGCCGGAATTTTCCGGCTCCGCGGTCCTTCGTGGCGATTTCCCGATCAGCAACGGATCGATCATCAGTAGCCTCGAGGTGTTCTTCGAATCCGAGCGCGGTCGCGGCTACGAGGACATCATCGATTCCCAGATCGATGCGTTCCAGGAGTGGGCATTCCGCATCGGCTACGCGTCCAATAACAATTGGAACGTGACGGCCTACGTGGAGAACTTCACAGACGAGCTAACCTACGACGTTGCCGACAACCTCGCCTTAATAATCCCGGCGTATTTCGCCGGCCCGAGCAGGCCACAGACGTTCGGCGTGCGATTCGGTTATACCTTCGATTAGTCGGAGACATCGATGACAGGAAGGGTGCCGGTTTTGCCGGCACCCTTTTTTGTTGCCATCCGTCGGTATCAATAGAGTAGTGTGTACGGTATGGCAGCTTATCGACTGATTCACGGGCGGCGATGACCAGCGACCCCAAAAGCAAGCCGCCGCCCAGGCGATTACAACAATCAATTGAAAAAGGCTTCGCGGCGCTCGGCGCGGGCGATCGGCAAAGCGCCGCGGATTTGTGCCGCAATGCGCTCGCTGAGCGGCCTGACATGGCCGGGGCACATTACCTTGCCGCCCTGATTGCTCTCGAAGCCGCGGACCGGAAGATGGCGCAGCAGGCACTGGAAACTGTCGTTCGCCTCAATGAAACTCACGCCGCTGCCTGGGCACAACTGGCCCGCCTGTTCGTCACATCGGGAGAATTCGTCAAAGCGGAGGGCTGCCTGATCAATGCCGTCAACACACAGCAGGGAAATCCGGCCGTGCTGGATCTGATTGGGACCGTGTTTCGATTAGCCGGTAATCTCGAGGCATCCCGGCAGTGGCATGAGCAAGCCGTCGCAAAGGACGACCAGCACGTGCCGTTTCTGATCAACCTGGCGAACAATCATCTCTATCATGGCGAACAGCAGGCCGCCGAACGGATCCTGCGAAACTGCATCGATATCCAGCCCGACAATCCACAAGTGCACTGGCTGTTATCCGGCGCACACACCGCAACGTCGATGCGGCATGTCAATGAAATGCGCACCTTGCTCGAGTCGGCAGTCCATCCGCGCTCGATTGCCTATCTCGAATACGCGATCGGCAAAGAATGCGAGGACCTTGAGAATTGGCAATCAGCCGGTGACGCGTTCGAACGCGGCGCCGCAGCACGGCGGGAAACCGTCGCGTATGACGAAGCCGCCGAAATCGAATTATTCGCAACGGCTGAGCAACTATTCACAGCGGACTGGCTCGACAAACAGCAGGCCGGGCCGGATGATTCGGCGCCGATTTTCATCGTCGGCGAACCGAGGACCGGCACGACACTGCTCGATCGAATCATCGGGGCGCATTCGGCAGTTGCCTCTGCGGGTGAGTTGCGCCATCTTGGCTTCGCGCTGAGGCAGGTAACCGGTGTTCACGAGCCAAGACAATTCACGTCCGGCTTGCTGCGCTCAGCAGCCAGCACCGACCTGGCCGCTATTGGTGACGCCTATCTCGCAAGCACATCGGGACTGCGGGATGCACCGCGGATCACGGATAAATTACCCTTAAATTACGTGTACATCCCATTGATCGTTGCGGCTTTGCCGGGCGCCAAAATCCTGCACATGACGCGCGACCCGATGGATACATGCCTCGCGATTTACAAACAACATTTCGGCGACGCCTATCTTTACTCCTACGACCAGCAGGAACTCGCGCGTCATTACGTGCGATACGCACATCTGATGAATACCTGGCGTGAGCGTCTGCCCGGGCGTTTCCTCGATGTGAGTTACGAAGACCTGGTTAGCAACACGGAAACAGTCGCTCGACAAATATGCGAGTACCTGGATTTGTCGTGGGAAGAAAATTGCCTTCGTTATTACGATGATAAAGGCACCGTGACCACAGCGAGCGCGGCACAGGTACGCGAGGCGCCGCATAATCGGTCAATCGGCCGCTCGCAGCATTACACCGAACGACTCGGCCCGATGCAGAAAATTCTCGACGCAGCCGGCCTCATCTGACCTTGCGCCAAACACCGCATACGGAGCCAACCACGCTTGCCCGATCGAGGGGTATTGTCGTTATCGGCTTTGTGCTAGATTTTTTGTTCTACAAGACGGCTCAGACTGCGGCCAAATACCGACATGCATGACCAATCGAAAGAATGCGGGACTATTGCGGAAGTCAGTCCTGCATCGTTCTGCGCAGTACTGCAGTTATGTACGTGGACGCTTCTCATACCGATTCGACTAGTAGTTCGCGACGCTACTAAGCGAAGCAGAGTCTCCTGAGGGTCAGTCTCCGTGGATGATCTCGGCGCCATTTCACTAATACCGACGCTGGTCGTTTTCGTCCTCGCGGTCATCACGCATCGGCCGATCGAGTCGCTGATTTCCGGCTCCATCGTCGGCCTCATCATCATTCACGGCGAGCAGTTCATCGGCGGCTTCGCCGAAACCTCGGTTCGCGTCATGACGGACGATGACGTTGCCTGGGTCATCCTCGTCTGCGGTTTCATGGGCAGCCTGATCGGCATCCTTATTCGTACCGGCTCGACGAGCGCATTTACCGAAGTGATGGCACGGTTCGTCAAGTCGCAGAGAAGTGCGTTAATGGCGACCTGGGTTCTCGGCATTTTCATGTTTGTCGATGATTACCTGAATTCGCTCGCCGTCGGTGCCGCGATGCGCAAGCTGACCGATAAATACAAAGTGTCACGTGAGAAGCTCGCTTACGTCGTTGACTCAACGGCAGCGCCTATCAGCGTCATTATTCCGTTCTCGACCTGGGGCGTGTTTTTTGCAGGACTGATCGTCGCCAATGGCATCGCGCCGGAAGGCGAGGGTCTGAACACTTATATTAGTGCAATCCCCTACATGCTCTACGCCTGGGTGGCGGTGCTGCTCGTGCCATTGGTCATCTTTGGTGTCATCCCGTCACTGGGTGCCATGAAGAAAGCGGAAAACCGCGCACAAACGACCGGCGAGACTGTGCCCCCGGATGCCGTGCATATTGAACAGGCGAATGAGTCGATTCAGCCACGGCCGGACGTCAAGCCACGAATATCGATGTTCGTCATACCTATGCTCGTGCTGGTGCTTGCGACGCTGTATTTCGACAAGGATTTCCTGGTCGGCATCTATATCACGCTCGGCAGCACGGTGATCTTTATCATCGCGGCTCGAATCATGAGCATGCACGATACTTTCGATACGGTCATCGATGGCTTCAAAACCATGATCGAGCCGCTCGGCGTGCTGGTTGCCGCCTTTATTCTGAAAGATGTGAATGATGTGCTCGGTCTGGCCGGATATGTCGTTAGCACGATGCAACCATTGCTCACACCAGAGTCGTTGCCCACGGTCATTTTTGTATCGATGGGGCTGGTGTCGTTTATGACTGGCTCGAACTGGGGCGTGTTTGTCATCGTGTTGCCGATCGTGACGGCACTCACCAATAATCTTGGTGCGGACATGACGCTGGTCATCGGCGCAACACTGTCGGCAAGCACGTTCGGCAGTCATGCCTGTTTCTACTCCGACGCTACCGTGCTGACTGCACAGGCGTCGGGATGTACGGCGATGCAACATGCATTGACACAGATTCCGTATGCGCTGATTGCGGCGCTAATCACCATCGCGGGATTTCTGATGCTCGCGTACTGGTAAGACAGTTTTTGAAGAGGACTTTACGTGAGACAAACGGATCAGGTCTTTAATTAATGATTGGACAGGGAAGCGACGTCATTAGCCTAGCTAATTTGTTTGTCGTGCCCTAATCATCCGGCCAGGTGTCGTATGCTGTGGTCGTCCGTCCGTGATCTCGTGCCAGGGTGCCTTAGATGCAACAAACTGGTGGTAGTCCGGCGGATAATCCGGATTGCCGTCGACGGTGCCCATGGTCAGATACACAAGATCCGGCTCGGCGTATAGAGACGACGAGTTGGGAGCCGCACAGACTGCAGAAGACTCTGTCGATCTTGTCCGAAGAGGCATAAGTCCTGAGGACACCTTCTCCCTGCAGACCAGCGGAAGTGTCACGAGCCACGGCGGCAAAGGTGGCAAACGCTGCGCCATGAAGTTTGCGGCACATGGAGCAGTGACAATGGCTCAGGTCGGAGATCGCACTGGCCGCTTCATAGCGGGCCTTGCCGCACTGACAACCGCCCTGAATCATGATTTCTTTCCCTCATAAAAGATCTTTGAGACTGTAATAGACCATGCCGAGCGCGACCATCGGCTTGCTGAATACGCCGCTTCCCGGAACTGTCACCGGTTTTATTTTCTCAAAAACATCGAAGCGCTCGAACGTACCGGCGATCGCATCCGCCAGAATCTGACCCGCCAAATGTGTCACGTTGACGCCGTGCCCCGAATAGCCCTGCGCATAAAAAATGTTCGGCGCGATTCTGCCCAACTGGGGCACGCGGCTCAATGTCACGCCGATCGTGCCGCCCCAGGCATAGTCGATATTGGTATTCTGCAATTGCGGATAGATTCTGCACATCTTCGGCTTCTGCTTCTTCTTTATAATCTCGGGATCGTCGCCAAAGTAATTGCATCGGCCGCCAAACAGCAATCTCTTGTCGGCACTCAGCCGAAAATAT
>PVMK01114592.1_pt1 | contig 11398 bp, 10 predicted proteins | sample 1853481 | NCBI WGS metagenome assembly PVMK01 (sample SAMN08533507, study PRJNA380276) | Marine sediment metagenome, whole genome shotgun sequencing project. | reverse complement strand
AATTAATGCCAGGGCCTTATTCACCGCAGAATCTGGTGCCTGCATGGAACCATCATCATCGGAACAACTCATCAGTCCAAGCATGCCGGCAATGATCAATACGTATATCTTGGATAATCTTTTAGAATAAAGTCTCATTTCATATAATGTTTTGGGGAAACTAATTGCAATCACTCTCGAACCTCACCGGTCATCGCCTAACCGCAGGTCAACTTTATTTTCATCGTCGCGCTGCTGGATTTCATGCAGGTTCCAGGTCTCATTAAAATCCGCAAGGTCCGGGACATTTATCTTCACCTTGATATTATTGCCATCTCCACTGCTTTCCCAGGTTCCGGAAAAACTGTCTTCATTGGATTCAACGGTAAGTATTCCGTCTGCCGAAAAATTAAATCGGAATCCCACATACTGATCTTCCAGATCATTGTCATCATTTCGCTCCAATTTATCTACTGTCCAATCAGAGCATTCCAGCAGGATATCCGAAAGTTGATCTGTAGTACATTGCTCACAATCGTCATCGTCAAAATCATTGTCATCGTCTTCGTCACAATCATCCTTGGCATTGCGAATAATGACTTCCAGTTGGTCCAGATCAGATGCCTGTAGTTCAGTGCCATCGGATAGAATAGTCGTTATTGGAAAGCTTACATTGACAATCAGGTCTTCGTCTAAATCTTCAATGAAGTTGTAAAGCTCCTTGTCATTGGAAATTGTAACCGTACTGATCAACTCATTTTTTGAATTGAATATAGAGGCTGTAATGGGGTAGCTGATATCCACACACTCAATATCGTCGTCATCCATATTGTCTCCACTACAATCGTCTGAGAAGTCCTCAAACTCATCATAATTATTGATGGTAACCTGGGTGAAATCACTTAGCGTAATAGTTATGGGAAATTCGATCTCTAACAAATCATCATCGTCATCGAATTCATCAAAAATATCTTCAATTGTTTGGAAATCTTGCCTGGAGTCTACAATAATCTCCAATCCGTTCACATGAACGGTAACAGGTAGCTCAATATTAAAACAACTGGACCCATCGATAATATTGTCGTCAGAGCCATCATTCATGGATGTGCTTTGCAACAAATTTGCAATGGCGGAGTTAGCTTCTAATGATTCCCCGGGGGAAGCCAACAGAAACTCTGACTCTTCTTCCCTACAAGAAGTATGAAGTAGGAAAAGTGAAATGGTAAAAGCGGATAATATTCTAATAATAGTTTTCATAGCAACTTTAAAAAATTTAAACTGTTTAGTACTAAAACAACCAACTTTGGAAAACTCCTGAGAATACCCAAAGAAATTTATTTTTTACATTTGCGGAAATCAAACCCTTAACATTTGACTAAGGAACTTCATAAGGATATTTGTAAAGAACATGTCTTTACCGGTATCTATAATAAGTATTCAAAAGATCTGCACGACTATCTGTATTATAAGTACGGTGAGCGGTTAAATCCTAATGACCGTGCGCAGGAAGCTTTTATCAAGTTGTGGGAAAACTGCAAAAAGGTCAGCTTGATAACCGCTAAGTCCTTTTTGTTTAAGGTGGCCAATAATTTGATGCTCAATGAGCTAAAACACCAGAAAGTAGTGCTGCGCCATCAACAACTGAAACCAAAAGACCACACTGACGAAACGCCGGAATATTTCATGGAAAAAGAAGAATATCGTCTGAAGTATCAGCAGGCAATTGCCACCCTTTCAGAGGAACAACGAGTGGCTTTCATGCTTAACCGGGTCGAAGGGAAAAAGCACCATGAGATTGCCGATATGCTGGGCGTTACCCGTAAGGTGGTGGAGTACAGGATCTATTCCGCCTTCAAAAAACTAAAAATGGAGTTGAAAGAATTTTATTAAATAAAAAATCAGGAAAAATAAATAGTTAGTTGTTCTATTAGTAGGAGAATATCTATGGACAAAGAATACTTGATAAAAAAATGGTTGGCAGATGAGCTTTCCGAAAAGGAATTGGAAGCTTTCAAGCAATTAGACGACTACCAATTAAATTTGGACATCGTTGAAAATGCCAGGTATTTCAAAGCCTCGGAATTTTCAACCGTAGATAATTTCGAGACTTTCAGCAAACGACTTAATAAAAAGTCGACCCCGGTTAGAAAACTGACATGGATTAAGCCCTTGTTACGAATTGCCGCTGTATTTGTGCTGGGATTGATGATATATTATATCTACTCATTCAATAATACCGTGCTCATTCAAACCCTGGCAGGCGAAAAAACCACCATCGAATTACCTGATGCTTCGGTGGTGGTGATCAATGCTATGTCGGAAATCCGGTATAAAAAATATAATTGGGCGCAAAAGAGAGCAGTAAATCTGAACGGTGAAGCGTTTTTTGATGTTGCAAAAGGCGCTAAATTCGATGTTATCACTTCCGAAGGTACTGTTGGCGTTTTGGGTACAAAATTCAATATTAAGCAGCGTGACAACTATTTTGAAGTGAAATGTTTTGAAGGTGTTGTAAAAGTTACTTCCGGGAAATATTCAGAAGAACTTAGGGCAGGTGACAATTTTAAACTTGTGAACGGAGACATAACCCTTGGAAACAACCTCTATCTGCATCCTCAATGGACCAAAAATATTAGTAGTTTTCAACGCGCACCCCTTTATGAGGTCATTGCGGAACTGGAGCGGCAATATTCTATAGAAATAACCATACAAAACGTACCAACTGAACGTTTATTTACCGGAAGCTTCCTGCACGACAACCTCGAGCATGCGCTAAAATCAATAACTGAGCCTTTGAATTTGGATTTCAGGATTAAAACCAACAAACAGGTCACCATATTGCCTAGTGAAAAATAATTCCTGGTTATTCTTTGTGTTAACCCTGATGTTTACCCCTGCGGGGATCTCAGCACAAGACACCTCAGAGTCGCTTCCTTTATTGAAAATATTGGTAGAACTCCAGGAACACCACGGTTATCATTTTAATTATGCCTCGGAAGCAATCGAAAACATTGAATTGGTTCCTCCGGACAGCAACCTCACATTAGATGATGTCCTAGAATACCTGCAGCATCATACAGGGTTAATATTTACTATTTTGCCCAACAACTTTGTATCCATTAAAGCGCCGGCGCCAAAATTTTGCGGATATCTTAAAGATGAAATTTCCCAGGAGCCGGTGGCATTCGCCACCATTCAATCGGGAAACGGATCAACCATCTCTGATGAAAATGGTTTTTTTGAGTTGGACCTGGATGATGATGATTATGAAATCAGCATTCGCCATATCAGTTATGAAACTTTAAACAGCTCTTTTGTACTTCCAACAGTTACTGGGTGCAAAGACATCTACTTAATTCTTAACCAACAGATCTTACCGGAAATTATATTTAGTGATTATTTGATAAGAGGTATCGATAAACTAAACAATGGGTCGTTCAAGATAGACTTCGAGAAATTCAGTATTCTACCCGGACTCATTGAATCGGATGTACTTCAATCCGTACAGGCTTTTCCCGGTATACTAAGCGTTAGTGAAACCGTGTCGAATATCAATATCAGAGGAGGGAGCCACGACCAAAACCTAATTCTATGGGATGACATAAAAATGTATCAGTCAGGGCATTTTTTTGGTCTTATCTCCATGTTTAATCCACAAATTACTCAAAGTGTCTCGTTAAGGAAAAATGGAACCTCCGCAGCTTATTCAGATGGTGTTTCGGGAACTATAGCCATGAATACCGAGCAAGATCTCAATCATAAATTAAAAGGAAATGTAGGTATTAACTTTATTGATGTAAGTGGTTTTCTTGATGTCCCCATTGGAAAAAATTCTTCGGTTCAGATAGCCGCCAGAAAATCAATCAGTGAGTTTGTCGAAACCCCCACTTACTCCGAATATTTTGATAGGATTTCACAGAACACCGAAATAGAGTCCGACACCTCCGATGTAATCAATTCCGATATTAATTTTGATTTTTATGACGCCTCCCTCCGCTGGATTTATAAACCATCTGATAAAGACGAGATCCGTCTAAATTTTATTGCATCTAGTAATGAATTGATATTCAACGAAAATGCGGTGCTTGATAGTCAGGAAATTTCCAAAGAAAGTAGCTTGAACCAAATTAGCATTGCGGGTGGGTTGTCGTATCAAAGAACCTGGAATGACCGGCATACTACTACAGTAAATATCTATGAAACTGACTATAAGCTGAAAGCAATAAATGCCAATATACTTAATGATCAACGGTTTCTGCAGGAGAATAAGGTTTCAGAAACCGGAGTAAGGATACAGAGCAACTATCATTTTCTGGATCGACTGCAATGGACCAATGGTTATCAGTTCGTAGAAACCAAGATTACTAATCTGGATGATGTGGACAACCCCATTTTTAGAAAATTAGAGGCTGAAGTTATAAGAACGCATGGAGTGTTTACGGAAATTGGTTTAATCTCTTCAAATAGACAATCTAATCTAAACATAGGGGCCAGGATCAACTATTTGGAGAAATTTGACAAATTAATATTTGAGCCCAGATTAAGTTTTAACCATCAGTTTCTACAGTGGTTTAACATTGAAATATTAGGGGAATTCAAACATCAAATCACCTCTCAGATCATAAATTTCCAGAACGACTTTTTGGGTATCGAAAAGCGAAGGTGGCAATTGTCGGATAATGATACCATACCAATTATTACCAGTAAGCAAGCATCGATGGGACTAAGCTATGCAAACAGTGGATGGTTATTTAATGCGGTAGGATACTATAAATTAGTTGATGGTATTACCACCCAAAGCCAGGGGTTTCAGAATCGCTATGAATTTGTAAAGTCCGCTGGTAGTTATAGTTCCGTGGGCATGGACCTTCTCTTGCGCAAACAATTAACCAATGTCAATACCTGGTTAAGTTATTCGTATCTGGTCAGTGAGTACAACTTTTAAACAATTTACAGAGCAATCTTTCCCAAGCAATTTTGACATCACCCATACACTTTCTCTGGGTGTCACCTACTCCCTGAATCATTTCCGATTTTCGGCCGGACTAAATTGGCACACAGGGAAACCAACCACCAGACCCCTGCAGGGCCAAGCCGTTTTGAATAATGAGGTAAACTATGATTTCTCCAATCAGCACAGACTGGATGATTATTTGCGAATTGACCTGTCCGCTGTTTATCAATTTGTTTTGGGAAAAAGTAGTCGAACAGATATTGGGTTTTCTGTATGGAACCTTTTGGACAGGGAGAATCCCATCAATAACTTTTATCGGGTAAATGAAGCGGGCCAGGCCGAGGAAGTGGTTCAAAACTCTCTGGGCATTACCCCCAATGCCATGTTTCGGTTATATTTCTAACACCTGATTTCCCTCACTACTCTTTCTTAATTTCAGGTTGACCCCTAACAGACAACTCAAAAATATCATTTCTGGAATAGTGCCCATTGACATCAAAATCCAGCTTAGCCTGCGGTACTTCTTCCAGATCCAACTCTGTAATCAAAGCGCCTGGTTTACCGAACAACGGGCCTTCGATTATTTTACCAAGCGGTGAAACAATTACGCTTCCTCCAGGACAGAACTCCTCCTGCATGTCGGTAGCCAGCAACTGATATTTCTTAGGATACATGGATTTTTTCATATACTGATTGCATCCCAGCACGAAACACCGCCCTTCCAGGGCAATGTGTATCATGGTGTGGACCCACTCCTCTCTTGGGTCTGCCGTGGGAGCTATATATATTTCCACGCCCTTACTGTACATCGCCATCCTGGCCAAAGGCATGTAATTCTCCCAGCATATGAGCCCGCCTAGTTTGCCGATCTCAGTTTTAAATGTAACCAGATCTTCACCTCCCGCTTCTGCCCATATAACCCGCTCTTGTGCCGTTGGTTTTATTTTACGGTGAACGCCCATTAAACCTGTTTTGGGTGAGATATATAGCATGGAGCAGTAAAGACTGCCATTGGCGCTTTGCCTTTCCGTAACTCCAATCACCAAATAAACTTTTTGTTTAATGGCTAAGTCCTCAAGCCGCTTCAGGTCTTCACTCTCCAGGTCCACGCTTTGATAATAATATTCTGAAAATAACTGTCGCCCTTCAGTGGTTCTTTTTCCAACAATGGTTCCGAACGAAAATCCTCTAGGGTAACCTGGAATAAACGACTCAGGGAATACAATCAACTTACAACCTTCCTTGGAGTACTCTGCAGTAAGTTTTTCAACTTTCCGAATTGTTTGGTCCTTGTCAAAGAAAACAGGACTATCCTGGACTACACAAACCATTATTTTCATTCCAACTATTTTGAACCGACTGAAATTACAAATTATTATCTTACCTTCAAGTTAGCTAAATCCTAGCATTTTAGAGTCATGCAAAAAAGTAAGAGAATCAAAAACTATATTTAAACCGCATAAACAAAAATGATCCCCCATCACCAAAGAGTGTCATGGGATCGCCACGAAAGAACTGCCCGGTGGCCAGCACGTCAAAATTCTCAAAGGCGGACCAGTCCACTGTGGGACCAATAAACCAGGAGCCATCAGCCGGGTTGACCATGGTTGCCAGGGTCAAGTTTACTATGGGAGATACCGAGCCGGTGGCTTGAAAAAATAGGTTATGCATCACCGGGCTCAGCGTCTGTACGGTTAAAAACCTGTCCAAATAGAAGGCCGTGTAGTCACCACTGCTTTCATTGGATCCGGTTGAATTGAAGAGGTAGGACAGCTGCAAAGACAATCCTCTGGGAAAGGAGTAATCAATGTCCATGGACCCAACGAACTGATTCTCCTGATCAAGTTCTGCTCCTGCAATGAAATAGGTTCCTTCCCCCCGGAAACCAGCCCCTTTTATATCGCCCGGCCCAGCCTGCCCCCAGTACCATATTTTGTCGCTGATAACCGCCGAGAAACTGAAAATCATAATTCTTTGCATTAAATCTATAACGTGCAGCCAGACTGCTGCCTTTCAGGCTGTCCGAAAACTCATATACCAACCCTAATTGTGCCGTGGAACTGGTATAATAGTTTATTTGAATGGCGTCGGTACCAGGTCGTTCTTCATAGTCGAAGTCAAAGAACGAATAGGAGTTAAAAATATCATTGGGGTTCCAGATAAAGGTCATACCCCAATTGATCCGGTGCCTTCCCACGATTACGTTTAGTTTCCCTTTTTCATAAGTGAAGTACATCCGGTCGAAAATCGTGTGTAACGCATAACTGTCACCGCTGGTCCAGAGAATACTTAAATCTAAATATCCCGGATCGTCTCCTAAGGATGAAAAGACATCGTTAGATAACCTGACCAGTTCACCCCAAAACAGGCGATTGCGCATGGAGGTGTTGAAGGTCCAGTGCTTGCTTATGTTCCATTCGAAATTCAACCGGTTATGAATGAAATTATCGGTGATCATCTCGGTGGTATCCGTACCGGGAAGTATAACCGTATGCATGTACTTGACATAACCGTCAAGAGATGTTTTGTGCTTCAGGGAATCAAGCCAGGAAGAATCCTGCCCAAAAAGAGGGCCACTGACAAAGAGAATAAAAATAAACCTATAAACCCATCTAAGCCCATACATCATCTTCAACCTTACCATCATTGAGTTTGACCAATCTTTTCGCCCGCTTCATCACCCGTTCATCGTGGGTAGAGAAAATAAAAGTTGTCTGCTCTTTCTCGTTCATTTTGAGCATCATGTCCAGCAAATTGTCGGTGGCATGGCTGTCCAGATTGGCGGTTGGTTCATCCGCTAATATAAATTTGGGCCTGGTGGACAAAGCCCTGGCCACTGCAACCCGTTGCTGCTGCCCGCCTGAAAGCTGATTGGGGCGTTGGTGTGCCTTATCAGCAATGTCCATGGCTTCCAATAATTCCATTATCCGATTTTTGGTTTCGTCAGCGGGCCTGCCCAATAACTCCATGGTAAAGGCCGCGTTCTCGTAAGCGCTCATTACAGGGATCAAGTTATAAGCCTGGAAAATGAACCCTATATTATTCAGGCGAAAACTGGTCAACTCCCGCTTTGATTTATTATTGATGATTTCTCCGTTCACTTCCACAGTACCTGAGGTAGGTAGTTCAAGTCCTCCAATCAAATTTAGTAAAGTGGTTTTTCCACAGCCAGAGGGCCCAATAATGGCCGAAAACTCAGCCTTGTCGAAAGACAAAGTCACACCATTAATGGCATGGACGGGAACTGTGTCCGGGTTGTAGGTCTTGGTGATATCATGTGTGGATATAATACTCATATCTAATCTCTAATAGCTTCTGCTGGATCTAATTTGAATGCTCTGATAATTGGAAAAATAGATGAAAATACCGCAGTGATGATAACCAGTATGGTAATAGTCAGGTACATCTCATTGTTTATGGTGGGATAGACCTCTGCTGAAAGGCCAAACTTCTCAAAACCTTCGGCAAATTGCTCAAAATGAATGCCTCGCTTCCCAAACCAACTGATGGCCAGATAACTTAACAAATTGCCAGTGAAAGCCCCCACCAGGCATAATAATACCGTTTCCGCAATAATCATTTGAGCAATTCTTAAATTGGACATACCCAGGGCGCTGAGCATGCCGATTTCCTTGGTGCGCTCCAAAATGGCCATCAACATGGTATTGACTATTCCAAAAATCAGTGCCAGTAGCACCACCCCCACCAGAATATAATTATAAAGGGTCATGGTGGAAGCTGTTACCCGGAGCACGGGACTCAACTCCTTCCATGACTCCGTTTTAAGATTTCCCAATTGGGAATTAAGTGTACTGACTGTTTGATCAAGTAATTCAGGGTCGCTAACTCGTATGGCCACTTCATGGCTTTGGCCGGGGGCCAGCTTCAATATTTTCGTAAGCTGGTCCTTTTCAACAAACACCGTTGATTCATCGAATAAAGTATTGTTGGTGGCAAAAATTCCAGCCACTTTAAAGTTCTCGTAGGCAATGGCTCCTTCTGAATCAGCCAGGGTAAGGATAATTTTTGACTTCATTCCAGCTTTCAGCTTATCCGCTAACTTCCGGGACAGCACTATCGATTTGAATTTCGATGCACTATTAAAATAAGAGCCTTCTTCGATTAAATTGTGAATAGCGGTAACTTCTGATTCAGCATCAGGGTCCACCCCAATCCCGGTCACCTGTACGCTGTTATTGGCAGTAGCCGCCATCCCATCAACTTTAACCCGGAAACTGTAGCTGGTAATATTGCTATCGGCTCGTAATTGCTCGGTGATCAGGTTTTCGTCAAGTGTCTTTGCCAATTCTTCGGTAATCAAATATTCCTTATGGTGTATTTGAATATCCGATATCTCATTGTCTATGGCAGTTTTGACCCACTTGTCCATCATACCGTTGGCCATAGCGGCCATAAACAAGGCCCCTAACAGCCCGGTGGCCAGCGCAAGAATCACTGCCAGGCTTCTGGTGCTGTTTCTCCATACATTCCTCCATGCGTAAGTAATGATCATTGGCGACCTCTGATTACGTCAACTATGTTGAATTTCATGATGTTATACATAGGGAAGATTGATGCCACCACGCTGATTGCCAATACAATTCCAAATTGTGCCACCAGGTAGCCAGGATCAGTTGAAATTGACAATACCGGTTCCATATTCAAATCCCGGTACATCTGGGCGCTTTCACCGGTTATAGGAATAGGATTAAGCGAATAAAAATATATTACTGGAAAACTAATGATCAGTCCCACCATGGCACCAATGGCAGCTATGTAGATTGATTCCGTGATAACCTGTGAAATCAATTTCCTTTGCGGCATGCCTATGGCCATCATGATGGAAAATTCCCTTTTCCTTTCCATGGTCATCATCAAAATGGTGCCGAAGATTCCGAAGCCAATGACCATATACAATACCCCAATCATGATCTTGCCAAAGAAATTGTCCGATTCGATAGCCGATAATATATCTCTGTTCATGGAGCGCCAGTCTCGTACTTCGGTGGTAGTGGTGTCAATTTTAGACCGGTAATATTTGGTTTCATGGGGAATTACTGACTGATCGTTTAGTACCAGATTTACACTGCTGACCCGCCCTTCCATAAAGAATAGATATTGTGCAGCTGCCAGTGGCATTAATACAAAGCGCCGGTTAAAATCCGCCATAGGGTGATCGAAAACCCCCTTCACAGGGTACACGCCGGCTGCGGTCATTCCCATATATCCCTGACCAAGCAGTACCACCGAATCTCCTACCCCGACTTTTAGAAAAGAAGCCAGGTCCTTGCCAATTAAAATAGACTGATCTTCAGCATTAAGGTATTCCCCTTCGATAATTTTTTCTTGAAATTTAATTTGTGCGTCTTTTTTTTTAGGGTCAACTCCCTGAACTACCACACCCCTGGTGTTGTTCTCCACAGAGACCAGGCAGCCACCCAGCACTTCTGGTACCCAAAGCTCTATATGCTCATCTTCATCAAGGGTCTGCTCAAGTTCAATGCTGAATTCCATACTATTGTCCATGGTTTTGTCGTCCCAGTACAACTTGTCCATTATGGCAATGTGGCCGGTAGATGAGCGTATGGCATCGTAAAGCATCTTATCATAACTTCCAAGTTGAAGTCCCCGCATAAAGGCCGCTATCACCACCGCAAATATGATGGAGGCCAATGTAATATAGGTCCTCTTTTTATTGCGCCAGATGTTTCGCCAGGCCAGGATGAGTTTGGAAGTCATTTTATCCTTTTCATATTTTGCTGTGAAAAAAATGACTCGGGCAAGTCTACGCTAAAGCTGATGGATTTGTAGTTCATAATGGTCTGCTGGCCCTTTTTGTTCAGCGGGGTCATCACCAGTTTGGATGGCAACTTTCGATCGTCAAATTGTCGGACATCAGAAGCTTCCATTTTATTAATCAGATCGAAATCCTCGTCATAATACTCCACCCTGAGCTGGTAATACTCCTCCTTGGCCACCCATACAACTATTTTCCCCCACACCACCGCGGAGTGTGGCTTGGGAATCAGCTCAATTATGTAACAGGGATAGCCCTCGATGGTCTCTTCACCAGTAAGCTTGTGCTCATAGTCTTCCACCAGGCTGTTCATCTTCACCAGATCATCATTGGTAAAGTCAGACCCCATCCAGTTTTGGGCCATCATCGACGGTGGTATTTTGATCATACGGCTGATATTAGGCATCCAATTCCACATATCGTTTGATCTTTTTAGAAAGACTTGTCCCTTGTCCCGTGCCGGTTCAGTAATATAGATCATAAAATAATCCATACCCAGGCTCCAGGATTTCATGGATATTGACCGGGTGTACTTGGGCCTGACCAGGGTCATCTCTATCTCAGCCTGATTACTCTTTCCGTTTTGTAAGTCGAGTACATATTGGATGATTTGTTTGGCATCCTGTGCAGTAGTTGGTAACTGCACAACTGTAAGGGTGAATAAAACC
>PVMK01171064.1_pt1 | contig 11399 bp, 15 predicted proteins | sample 1853481 | NCBI WGS metagenome assembly PVMK01 (sample SAMN08533507, study PRJNA380276) | Marine sediment metagenome, whole genome shotgun sequencing project. | reverse complement strand
TCGAACATTGATTTACGGACTCCGGGAGCGAAATTTCCAATGTCATTTCTTATTGCCGTCCTGCTGATCTTCATCGCTCTATGGCTCGTGGCCATCCTGTTCCTGCGTGGAGAAGATCTTGAGCAGTATGACCGGGATGATGATTCCGGCGCCGTCAGGTCCTTTGCGGGCAAAAATGGGCCAAGCGAGGAACACAGGAAATGCGTGGAATCAATCAGGGCGTTTGGCCAACAGGCCAGAGGCTTGTCAAAACAGGAGCGTTTGCGCTTTATGCGCCGCTTCATGGAAGACATGTCTGAGGGGCGCGAGTATGCCGGCGAGTTTTGTCCCGGTTGATGCGAGGGGGTGTACCGGCCGAGTGGGTGCTGGCGCCCGGGGCGGACCCTTCGAAGAGGGTGCTGTACATCCACGGCGGTGCATTCATGGCGGGCAGTCACCGCAGTCACAGGAACATCACCAACCGGTTTTCGGAAATAACCGGCGCCGCGGTACTGGCGATCGATTATCGCCTGATGCCTGAAAACCGGCGCGAGGACGGTATTGCAGATTGCCGCGCAGCGTATCGCTGGATACTGGAAAATGGACCTGACGGTGCGAGTCCGCCGGCGCACCTGGTGGTCAGCGGTGATTCCGCTGGAGGGCAACCTGGCGCTTTCACTGGTAGCCTGGGCCCGTGACGAGGGTCTGCGGGCAGCGGATGCGGTGGTTGCATTTTCGCCCTCGGTGGACGGGGCTTATTCCGGTCCCAAGCATCCGCAGTAATGTGTCAAGCGACATCATGCTGGGGCCGCTTTTCGGTCCCTTTACTGAAGATTCCGCAGGCCATCAGGGCCTGGTTATACCTGTTGGAATTCCGCTTCAACCCTGCCAACCCGATTGTATCACCCGTGTTGGGGGACCTGACGAATCTCCCGCCCACCCTGATCCAGGTCAGCGAGGCGGAAATGCTGCTGGATGACGCACGGCGTTATGTCAGAAAGGCGCGGGCCAGCGGTTCGCCGGCCGTGGCGCAAAGCTGGCCGCATATGCTGCATGTCTGGCAGATTTTCTACCCCGGAAGTGCCCGAAGCTGAACAGGCATTTCAGGAAGTTCAGCTTTTCCTCCAGGGCCTGGAATGAGAAGATTTTGGCTTCGACACCCCCTCTGAACATCTGCCTGAGCAGTTCCGAACTGAGCCCCCTGGCCAAGTCCGGGGGGCTGGCGGATGTCTGTTCGGCGCTTTGTGTGTACCTGGATGGCAGGGGGACATGATATCCGTGTCCTGATACCTTTTTACTCCGGCATCGATACTCCGGACTGGACATCGCGCCGGTAGATGGATTACAGGACCTTAGCCTGTCGACCGGATTCCAGACGTTTGATTACGCCATTGATTCGACAACATTGCCCGGTAGCCGGCTGACGGTCTACCTGTTGCGTTGTGATGAACTGTACCGGCGTGCGGATATGTACTCGGGTGCGGACGAACACCTGCGTTTTATTTTCCTGTCCAGGGCCGCTATTGAAATGTGCCAGCACATGGACTTCGCCCCGGATATTTTTCACTGCCATGACTGGCATACCGCGCTGATACCCCTTTACCTTAAGACTTTGTATGCCTGGGATTCTCTTTTCAGCAAGACCCGCTCTGTGCTGACCATCCATAACATCGGCTACCAGGGTGTTTTTGGCGCTGATGTATTGAACGATACCGGGCTCCCGGCATACCGGGAAATGTTCGACCGGGACGACCTGCTGGATGACCGGATCAACTTTTTGAAAACGGGTGTCCGCTACGCGGATTTCCTGACGACGGTGAGTCCAAATTATGCAAAAGAAATCCTGTTGCCGGAATTCGGCATGGGTCTGGATGGATTGCTCCGTGAGCGCGAAGGTGACCTGGCGGGGATACTGAACGGTGTTGATTATGCGGAGTGGAACCCGGAAACCGATCCGCTGATTACGCAGCGATACAGCGTGGACAAAATGGCAGGCAAGAAGAAAAACAAGAAGGCACTGATTCAGGAGTTCCAGTTGAGCAGCAATCTCAATGTGCCAGTCATCGGTATGGTCACCCGGCTGACCTGGCAAAAAGGCCTGGAACTGGTCCAGCAGGTCATGCCTGAATTGCTGGGGCAGCGCGAGTTTTCGCTGGTCGTGCTGGGTAACGGTGAGGTGGAATATGAAGATTATTTCCATTGGCTGCAGAAAGAATTCCCGGGCCGGGTGGGGTTCTATTGTGGGTTCAATAATCAACTGGCGCACCAGGTGGAGGCCGGAAGTGACCTGTTCCTGATGCCGTCCCGCTATGAGCCCTGCGGCCTGAACCAGATGTACAGCCTGCGTTACGGAACGGTGCCGATTGTGCGTGAGACAGGAGGCCTGGCTGATTCCGTCCAGCAATATGACTACGATTCCGGTAGCGGAACGGGCGTCGTTTTCCGCGACTTTGATGCAGGCGGACTCAACTGGGCCGTCAATTTCGCCCTTGACCTGTATCAAAACAAAAAAGACTGGAAACGGGTGGTCAGCAACGGCATGTCAAAAGATTATTCCTGGGACCGGCAGGGATATCTATATGAAGAATTATTCTACCGCCTGGTTAAGGCTTAGCTAGCTTTGAATTACATAGGCATTGTATACACCAGGTACTCAAGCTTTCATGGACGCGCCTTTCAGGAATATTCCTTGTTCGCGATTGGGGCCGTGCCAGGGGGAGGGATCGGCTAGCTGTTTGCAGGACACGTTCGAGACATCCCTGTGCACTAATCAGCTGTTCCCGACAGCCTGATTGTCCTGCAAACAGCTAACCGCCTCCGCTTGATGGCAGGGCGTTTTTCGCGAAAAAGGAATGTTCCTGAAAGGCGGGTTAGTTGGCCTGTCTCATGGTGCCGGCGTCGCCGGAGCCCGGCTGGCTGTGTGTATCATCAACTGGCTGATCCAGCACTGCGGGCGCCGGGACGCCGATCAGGCGGTACAGGGCTTTTAGTTGAAGGCGGAACAGTTCATCGAAAGCCGGACCGTCCTGGGCTCTGCCTTCCTCGCCCAGCCACCAGAACCAGTCGGAACTTTCGCAAACGGATAACTGCTCTAAAACCTGTTCCACCGGAAGTAGTCCTGCGTGGTCTCCGGCAATTGCCTCATCGACCGCGTGCCTGGCGTCGATCAGCCTTTCCCAGGCCCGGTTCTTGGCGGGATGGCCAATCCAGACCGAGAAGTTGCCGTACACCCAGCTTCCGGCTGTCAGCCGGGGCAGGGGCTGCAAGGGGACTCTTTTCAATACATCGGAGAAGGTAGTGAGCCGGAATCGTGGGTGGCTGGATAGGCGTTCGTACAGTATGGACAGGAATTCCCTGCCATTTTCAGGATAGTATTCCCAGGCATTTTCGCCATCCATGATGATGCTGACGGTGGGGTCGCTGTTGCCCTGGGTGTTGGCATGATCCAGTGCTTGTTCCAGCCGGAATACCAGGTCATTCACCGCATCTGCGGCCTGCCACTGTGAGTAAGAAAAGCCGATGAGGTCCGCCAGTTCGTCGTCACGGAAAACACAGACCAGGTGTTTTCCGTCCCTGTTTCCTGCAGGGTGCTGTCCCAGAGCCGGTGTTGCGGGTTTTCATGATGGTCGTCACCCAGGCTGTTGCGCAGCACGTTGGTACCGCTGGCGGTCCACTTGAATCCGTGATTTTGCAGCAGTTCAAGGGTGCGCTCGCTTAACGCACCCTTCGGAGGGCCAGCAACCGGCCGGCCGGAAGCCAAAATGATGCTCGAAATAGTCGATGGCGTGCTGCAGGTGCCAGTTACAGCGCGCCTCGCCGCCAGGGTAGGAGGCGGCCGGCAACTCGACGTCGGGCATGGCTTCCCTGGCGCTGGAGAAATCCAGCAACAGGGGGAGTATCGGGTGCGACCAGGGCGTAACGGACAATTCAACCCGTCCGGACTCAGCCAGCCGCCGGTAGCGTGGCAGAATATCTGCGATCTGCTGGCCGATCAGTGCCAGCAGTTCATGCCGGTCCTGCAGGCTGAAGCCACCCGCCTGCTCCATCATCCGGCCGGCAAGCGGTGACTCACTTCTCATGAATTCGCCCATCCAGGCCAGGCAGTACCAGGCAGGAGGTCGGTCACATCGCCCGGTTCCGGCAGGCTGCCGGCTGCCAACGCCTGTTCCGCCAGGTGGCAGAGATGGTCATAGGGCGCAAAGCGCTGCCGGAATTGACGTCATGGGCCCTCAGGCATGACCGGACCAGCGCCTCTTTCTCCGCATCTCCTTCCGGCAAGAGGCCACCGAGGGCATCGAGTATGTGGTCTCCGCCTGGCTCACCGCTCTCCAGCAAGCGCTTGATCAGGCGGGAATAGTCTTCGATTTGCACCATCAGGTGCGGTGAAAAATTCACCACGGCACGGGCATCCGGCACCGCTTCGATGTGCGCTGCCATATCGCTGTAGTCCTTGATGGCGTGCAGCCAGGTCCAGGGCCGGGTGTAAATATCGTTACAGCGGTACTGCGGCTGGTGCATATGCCAGCACAGCACCACGTTGAGCTTGTTCTGGTGCATTGGTTTTGATTTTCCCAGGGGCTTATACGAGTTCTATTATGGGGTTTTTATCAAAGCATGTGGGGGCAGACCAACACAATACCTTCCTCGGTTACCGTAAATCGCCTGGCGTCATCTGCATGGTCCTCCCCAATGACGGTGTGATCCGGAATCCGGCAGCGTTTGTCGATGATGGCCCGGCTGATGCGGCATTTTCTGCCGATACGGGCTTCTGGCAGGACTATGGTCCGCAGGAGTTCCGTGCCCTTCGTTCACCCGGACACTGGAGAACAGCAGCGATTGGCGCACGCTGGCGCCTGAAACGATACAGCCTCCCGGAAACCATGGAATTGGTGGCCCTGCCGGTGCGGCCCGGGTCATCGAGGATGAATTTAGCCGGCGGCAGTTGTTCCTGGTAAGTCCAGATCGGCCATTGGGAATCATACAGATTCAGTTCCGGGCGCACATAAATCAACTCCAGGTTGGCCCGGTAATACGCGTCGATGGTACCCACGTCCCGCCAGTAACTTTGTGCCCGGGTTTTTACATCGTGGAACGGGTAGGCGAATACCTGGCAGTCCCTGATGCTGTCGGGGATGATGTTTTTACCGAAATCATGATCGGATTCGGGGTCGGCGGCGTCGGCTTCCAGTGTTTCGATCAGGAAATCGCGATTGAATACATAGATACCCATGGACGCCATGGCGGCTTCCGGGTTGCCGGGAACCGGTTGCGGATTGACGGGTTTTTCATCGAAACGAATGACCCGGTGTTCCTCGTCGAGCGTCATTACACCGAAGCCGGTTGCCTCGTGCAAGGGGGACCTGGATCACGCCTACGGTAATGTCTGCATTATTCTCCGTGTGGAAAGCGATCATCGGGCCGTAGTCCATTTTGTAGATATGATCGCCTGCCAGGATCAGTACGTGTTCCGGGCCGTGTTCCCGGATCAGGTCCAGGTTCTGGTAGATCGAGTCGGCTGTACCCTTGTACCAACTCTCATCTATCTGCTGCTGGGCCGGCACGATTTGGATGAATTCGCCGAATTCACCCCGCAAGTAGCCCCAGCCGAGCTGTACGTGCTGGATCAGTGAATGGGCCTTGTACTGGGTGAGTATAAAAACCTGCCTGATGCCCGAGTTGACGCAATTGGAAAGAGGAAAGTCGATGATTCTGAATTTGCCGCCAAAGGGTGTTGCAGGTTTTGCCCGGATTTCGGTCAGGGCGCCGAGCCGGGATCCACGGCCTCCAGCCATGATCATGGCCATCGTGCTGCGGGTCAGGCGGCTGACGAATCGACCTGATTTTTTTTGGTACATTCAACACCTCACACATTTAAAATGTCGCACGGCAGCAGGGACCGGATATGATACATTCATGATACGTGTATCCACATGACAAAACAGCTGAAATCACGGGGATTCCCCAATTAAGTCAAGTAAATCGAATATCGAGCCGTCAGAAATCCTGTGTCTTGCAGAGCGGAGTCATGGCGATCCATTCTCTGTTCTTGGACGTCATGCCTGTAACGGAAAAGAAATATTCCGTTGTTTCCTGCCGCGCAGCCGGAATGCCTGGATTGAGGATGAAAATCAGCCCATGAGCAGGGTGGGGGATTCAGACCTGTTTGAATTTCTGGCTGATCCCGGTGCAATTTCTGCCCACTACCGCATCATTCGCGAGGATGACAGCGGCTATCGCCACATAAACCACGATCCCTACAGTTTCTGGTCCATGCTGAACCTGGATGAAATGGAGGCATTCAATCAGGGTGAGCACCGCTGCGCACAAAATCTGCTTGGCGCCCGGCGGCATTCAGAAGATGGTGTAGAGGGTGTGATTTTTGCGGTCTGGGCGCCCAATGCCGGGCGGGTCAGTGTGGTTGGTGATTTCAACGGCTGGGATGGCCGCTGTCACCCGATGCGCAGGCACGCAGCACAAGGCATCTGGGAACTGTTCATACCCGGCCTGCAACAGGAACGTTACAAGTATGAGATCCGCAATGCCCGAACCAGCGCTATCTGCCTGAAGACAGATCCCTACGCGAGCGCCTGCGAATACCGGCCCGATACAGCCAGCCTGGTGCCCCGGGAGAGTGGCCACGGCTGGCTTGACGGCGATTGGATGCAGCAAAGAACTGCGGGCGATTGGGGCAGCAAGTCCATGTCGATCTATGAAGTCCACCTGGGTTCGTGGCGGCGTTCACCGGATGGTAGTTTTATGGGTTACCGGCAACTGGCGCAGGAGTTATGCGCCTACGTCAAGAACCTGGGTTTCACCCACATCGAATTAATGCCTGTGATGGAGCACCCGCTGGATGAATCCTGGGGTTACCAGGTTACCGGGTATTTTGCACCGACCAGCCGCTTTGGCAGTCCGGATGATTTCAGGGCTTTTGTTGATCATTTTCACCAGAATGGGATTGGCGTGCTGCTGGACTGGGTTCCTGCCCATTTCCCGAGAGATGAGCATGCACTGGCTGCCTTTGATGGCGAGGCGCTATACGAATACCACCATCCGCTCAAAGCAGAACACCGTGACTGGGGAACGCTGGTGTTCAATTACGAGCGCCGGGAAGTGCGCAGCTTTCTCATTTCGAACGCCATTTACTGGCTGAATGAATTTCACGTGGATGGGCTGCGCGTGGATGCGGTGGCATCCATGCTTTACCTGGATTTTTCGCGCCAGTCGGAGCAGTGGGTTCCGAACATATACGGCGGAAATGAGAACCTGGAAGCAGTCGATTTTATCAAAAAACTGAATAATGCCGTGCTGGAGGAATGCCCTGGCTGCGTGATGATCGCAGAGGAATCCACGGACTGGCCGGCGGTGACCGGGCCAACGTCCGGAGACGGACTTGGATTCGGACTCAAATGGAATATGGGCTGGATGCACGACACCCTGGACTATTTCAGCAAGGAGCCAGTGCATCGCAAGTATCATCAGGGGCTGCTGACCTTTGGCCCGATGTATGTTTTCAACGAGAATTTCATGTCGCCGTTGTCACACGACGAAGTGGTTCATTTGAAGAAATCCCTGCTCGGCCGCATGCCCGGTGATGAATGGCAACGGTTCGCGAATCTGCGATTGCTGTTTACTTACCAGTGGACTTACCCGGGCAAGCAGTTGATCTTCATGGGCGGTGAATTTGCCCAGGAAACGGAGTGGGATTCAGCTGACTCGCTTTCCTGGAGCCGCAGCGGTGAAATTTATCCAGCCGGGGTGTCCAGCCTGTTGTCGGATCTCAATCACCTGCAGGCCGTGCACCCGGCATTGAGCCAGTGGGACTGTGACAACCGCGGCTTCGAATGGCTGAACGGGGATGATGCGGAACAATCCGTGCTTTCGTTTATCCGGAACAGTGAAAGCGAGTCCCTGCTCGTGATGCTGAATTTTACGCCGGTGCCAAGGACGGGTTACCGGATCGGCGTGCCCGGACCCGGGACCTATCTGGAGATATTCAATTCCGATGACGGTTCTTACCAGGGTTCAGGCATGGGGAACAGGGATCCACTGCAGTCAGAGACGGTCGCTCATTGGGGCAGGGACCACAGCGTGTGCCTGACCTTGCCACCGCTGGCGGGTATTATTTTGAAATGTCAGTACTGAAAATTTCGAATCCTCTCAGGCAACCACGTCAAACAGCCTGCCCACTGCCGCTGTCAGGCCCATGGCAAGCGCACCCCCAGAATGTAACCCTGATGGCGCCGATGGTTATTGACGCTCCCCCGGCGCGCGCTGCCATGGCGCCCAAAACCGCCAGGAATAAAAGTGACAAGCCCGGCGACCAACGGTATCAGATGTGCCTCGGGAGCGGCCATTACCGCGAGCAATGGTATCGCTGCGCCAATAGTGAATGTTCCCTGCTGAAGAAAAAGCCGCTTGAATGGGCCGCGCCCTGGACATGTCAAATATGCCAAGCTCATCCCTGGCATGTGCCCCGAGAGCGTCATGGTCCATCAACTGCACCGCGACTTGCAGCGCCAAATCGGAATCGAGCCCTCGTTCCCTCATAAATAGTTGCGAGTTCATTGAGTTCAAACTCGCCGTCGTGGTCCAAATGGCGTTGCTCAAGCTCCAGTTCTGCTTTTTCTGTATCTGCCTGGGAACTCACAGAAACGTATTCACCCGCCGCCATGGACATTGCTCCCGCGACCAGGCCGGCGATTCCCGCCAGGAGAATATCGCTGTGCGCGGCCTGGGCGGCTGCAAAACCAATAATGAGGCTTGCTGTTGAAACAACGCCGTCATTGGCTCCCAGGACGGCCGCACGCAACCAGACTATACGATGTGATCGATGTGCTTCATTTTGATTCATATGCAGTTTTAGCGTAAATGACGGAGTAGTTAAGGTGTGAAGGGAAGGTTTCGAATGCCAGATATCGCGGTCGTATTCCCGGATGGTCCGGTCCGAAGAAAACCAGCCGACATTCGCGGTGTTCAGAATGGCTGAACGGAACCAGCGGTGATAGTCACGGTAGGCGGCGCCTACATCGCGCTGGCGTTCCATGTAGGACTCGAAATCAGCGGCGATCATGAAATAATCGTGATGATACAGGTTACCCAACAGGGGGCTGAAGCGCTCGGTGTCTCCCCCTGAGAAAGTGCCTTTGCCGATTTCACTGAGCACCCTCGCAAGGAGTTCGTTCTCCTCGATAATCTGTCCCTGGCTGATATCCGTGCTGATGCCGGTCACGAACTTCATCAGCGGTCAGGCCGAATATGAAGATGTTTTCTGCCCCCACGCGCTCCAGGATTTCAATATTGGCGCCATCCATTGTGCCAATGGTCAAGGCGCCGTTCAGGGCCAGTTTCATATTGCCGGTGCCCGATGCCTCCATGCCGGCGGTTGAAATCTGTTCCGACAGATCTGCGCCGGGAATGAGGACTTCGGCACGGTAACGTTGTAATTGGGCATGTAAACCACTTTTAGCCGGTCGCGATGACGGGTCGTTGTTGACCGTTTGGCAATATCGTTGATCAGTTTGATGATCAGCTTGGCCGTGGTGTAGCTCGGCGCCGCTTTCCCGCTGAAGATTTTGACCAGCGGCAACCAGTCGGCGTCCGGTTGGCGCGGATATTCAGGTAACGCGCGGCCACCTGCAGGGCGTTAAGCAACTGGCGCTTGTATTCATGAATTCGCTTGATTTGTACATCGAAAAGGGCATCGGGAGAGACCACCATGCCGGTAAACGCCTTGATCTCCGCGGCCAGTGTTTCCTTGTTTTTTCTCTTGGCCAAAGCAAAGTCATCGAGAAAGCTGTCGTCCCCGGCAAAGGGCGCCAGGTTTTGAATCTGCTCCAGGTCAGTGATCCAGTTATCGCCAATGGCCGCAGTCACCAGGGCGGACAGTTCCGGGTTGCAGTTGTGGAGCCAGCGGCGTGGCGTGATGCCGTTGGTCTTGTTGATGATGCGCCCGGATAAACCCGGTGCAGGTCCTTGAATACGGTCTGCTTCATGAGTTCCGTGTGCAGCGCGGATACCCCATTGACCTTGTGGCTGCCGATGAAAGCCAGGTTGCCCATGCGGACCACGCCATCGTGGTCATTGGCCGGTCGAGGGCCCGGATGCTTTCGGGCGCCACCTCGACCCCGCTTGACTGCAGTTCCTGGATACAAAAATTGTCGATCTGCTCGATGATCTGGAAGTGGCGCGGCAACACGGCCTTGAACATGTCCAGCGGCCATTTTTCCAGGGCTTCGGGCAGCAGGGTGTGATTGGTGTAGGAAATGCAGGATCGGGCAATCTGAAAGGCTGATTTGGCGGGTATGTCGTGCACGTCCATCATCAGCCGCATCAGTTCCGGAACCGCGATTGCCGGGTGTGTATCGTTCAGTTGGATGGCGGCGTGATCGGGAGATTATGCAGATTGTCGTGCACGTCCAGGTAACGGCGCACCAGGTCCTGCAGCGATGCCGATGTGAACAAAAATTCCTGCTTCAGCCGAAGTTCCCGTCCCTGTGGCGTTGAGTCATCGGGATAAAGCACCCGTGTCAGTGTTTCCGCCCGTACTTCCTGCTGAGCCGCGCTGCAGGTAATCACCCTGGTTGAAACGAGACAGGTCAAACAGTTGTCCCGGCCGGGCTGACCACAGCCGCAGCGTATTGATGTGCTTTGCCCCCCAGCCGGCAATAGCCATGTCCTTGCTGGCTGCAATCACCTCCTCGCTGGGCTGCCACCTGGCCTCAGCACAGGCGTTGGCATCGGCGACGCCACCAAAAGGAATAAGGTAGCGGCTTTCAGGGCGTTCGATTTCCCAGGGGTTGCCGCCCTGGACAAGCCAGTCTTCGGCTTCCTCGGTCTGCCAGCCGTCAGACAGCCGCTGTCGGAAAAGGCCGTGTTCGTAGCGCAAACCATAGCCAAAACCGGCGATGCCCAGGGTCGCCATCGAATCCATAAAACAGGCTGCCAGCCGCCCCAGTCCACCGTTGCCAAGTGCAGCATCGGGTTCTTCGTTGAGGATTTCATCCAGGTCTATGTCCAGGTCTGCCAGCGCCTGGCGGCATATTTCCGTGATGCCGAGATTGGACATGGAATCTTCCAGCAGGCGGCCAATCAGGAATTCCATGGAAAGGTAGTAAACCCGCTTGACATCCGTTTCCTTTACGTGCCGCATGGTCGCCAACCAGGGATCCATCAGCCGGTCGCGGACGGCCAGGGTCACCGCGACGCACCAGTCCCGGGGCACTGCGTGCTCCGTATCTTTACCGACAGAATAGACCAACCGCTGCAGGATGCTGCGTTTGAAATTTTCTTTTTCCAGTATGGGTACCATGCGTAGACGTCATTGTGCTCAGGAGTAACCCGCGATTCAACTACAGATAGCGGGATCGCGCAAGGGTATTTCTTACGTGGATCCGCGCAAATTCCTGATGAATACGTTT
>PVMK01118972.1_pt1 | contig 11399 bp, 10 predicted proteins | sample 1853481 | NCBI WGS metagenome assembly PVMK01 (sample SAMN08533507, study PRJNA380276) | Marine sediment metagenome, whole genome shotgun sequencing project. | reverse complement strand
GCTCGACGATGCCGGCAGACTGGATCAGGAATACAAAAGGGCCGGCACTACCATCCATGATAGGCACTTCGTCGGCAGTCAGGTCGATGTATGCATTATCGATGGATGGTAGTGCCGGTCCTTTTGTATTCCTGATCCAGTCTGCCGGCATCGTCGAGCAAAATGCGCCAAAAAAGTTTATTCGAATCAAAAAGAAAATTCGCGTTGAAGATGGGGACAAATGGGTTGAATTCAGGCCATTTAACGGTTTTAAAGTCAGCTTTCAGATCGATTTCAACCACCCGTTGTTCACCCAACAAAAACAAACCTGCGATATCAACTTCTCAACCACTTCATTTGTCAAGGAAGTGAGCCGGGCGCGTACTTTTGGTTTTCAAAAAGACATCGAATATTTGCGCTCCAACAATCTGGCGCTGGGCGGTAGTCAGGATAACGCAATCGTACTGGATGACTATCGTGTGCTTAATGAAGATGGATTACGTTACGACAACGAGTTCGTAAAACATAAGATTCTTGATTCCATCGGAGATTTGTACCTGCTTGGACACAGTTTGATCGGTGCTTTTTCAGGGTATAAATCTGGCCACGCGTTAAACAATAAATTGTTACTAAAACTGCTAGAAGACAAGAGTGCCTGGGAAGAAGTAATCTTTGAAGATGCATCCACGGCCCCGATTTCTTACGCACAGCCAGTCGAAGCCGTTTAGGTCCTACAGTGAATATCCTCTTCCTGTCATCTAACAAGGGTACGGTATGCAGCCTGAACCTGGGCAAGCCGCTACATTTCCTGGGATTAGTAATCGTCATAGGAATGATAGCGATAGGTGGCTTCGGCGCCGGTGCTGCCTACCTCGGATATTCGCTTAATGCTTCACCCGATAGCCAGGCTTTGATCGAAGAATGGCAACAGGAGATCCACCAGCAGCGAATTCGCCTTCAAAATATCAGCCAGGAAGCAGATGTCGATATTGTCGCGCTATCGTCCCGACTGGGTCTTTTGCAGGCTCATGTGATGCGTCTGGACGCGCTTGGCCAGAAACTGGTAAAGATGGCGAACATCGACAGGGGTGAGTTCGATTTTGACAGCACCCCCGCTCTGGGCGGCCCGGAAACTGGTTCATTGAAAGCATTGCAGTCTACAGAACTTTCATTAGCGATAGAGCGTCTGAGCCTTGAGCTCAAAAGTCGTGAAAATCAGCTCAGCGTGCTCGAAGGCATCGTATTGATCGAGAATTTGAAAAAAGAAGTTCAGCCGAGCGGACGACCCCTGCTCAAGGGCTGGCTGTCCTCGTATTATGGGATGCGGACCCATCCGATAACGGGAAGATACGAGATGCATAAGGGCATCGATTTCGCTGGAAAAATGGGTGGCGAGGTAATCGCGGTTGCCAAGGGTGTGGTCACATTTTCCGGCAGACGCTATAGCTTCGGTAATGTTATCGACATTGCGCACGGCAATGGTTACACCACACGATATGCACACAATTCACGACTGCTGGTTTCGGTGGGTGACACCGTCGAAAAAGGATTTCTAATCGCAGAAATCGGATCGACTGGCCGTTCGACCGGGCCACATGTGCATTTCGAGGTTTTGAAAAATGGTCGTCAGATTGATCCGGTGAAATTTATACGCGCATCGAATTGATTACCTGTCTTGATGCTGCTACCGTCAAGCTTGCTATTTCTCAAATAGCCTCCACATAATTTAAACTCCTGATCTGCTTAGCTGCAAGTACCATGCTGTCAAAAATATCTAGAAAAATCTTCGGAAGCCGTAATGACCGAATCATCAAACACCTGGGGCAACGTGTCACCACCATTAACCGGCTTGAAGCAGGTATGCAGGCCCTGGACGATGAACAACTCCAGCAAAAAACCGGTGAGTTAAAGCAACGCTACGAGTCAGGTGAAACCCTGGAGCAACTGCTAGATGAGGCTTTTGCAGTTTGTCGGGAAGCCTCGGTCCGGGTGCTTGGCATGCGCCATTACGACGTACAGCTTATCGGTGCAATGATTCTGAATAATAACCAGATTACCGAAATGCGTACCGGTGAGGGTAAAACGCTGGTTGCGACGCTGGCCGCCTATTTAAATGCACTGAGTGATAAAGGTGTTCATATTGTCACGGTCAATGATTATCTTGCCGAACGCGACGCAGCCTGGATGGGCGAGATTTATAAATACCTCGGACTGAGTGTCGGCGTGGTGTTGAGTACGATGGATTACGAGGCCAAGCGCGAGGCCTATCAGGCCGACATCGTTTACGGGACTAACAACCAGTTTGGCTTCGATTATATGCACGATAATCTGAGTTTCACGTTGCTGGAAAGAGTACAACGTGGACTCAACTTTGCGATTGTCGATGAGGTGGATTCTATCCTGATCGACGAGGCGCGCACGCCGCTGATCATTTCTGGTCAGGCGAGTGACAGTTCCGATCTTTATACTCGAATCAATAATATTATTCCGAAACTGGCCAGGGTTGAAACCGAAGACGGACCGGGTGATTACACGGTTGATGAAAAATCGAAACAGGCATTTCTCACCGAACAGGGGCACGATACAGCCGAAGCCTTAATGGTAGAGGCAGGTCTGTTAAATGAAGGCGAGAGCCTTTATGAAGCGGCAAATATTGCCCTGGTACACCATCTTAACGCCGGCCTGAGAGCACATTCTATTTTTAAGCGCGATGTCGACTATATTGTACAGGATGGTCATATCGTCATAGTCGATGAGTTTACCGGGCGTACCATGTCCGGTAGACGTTGGTCGGAAGGATTGCACCAGGCAATCGAAGCCAAGGAAAAGGTCAGCATACAGCACGAAAATCAAACCATCGCCTCGATTACATTCCAGAATTATTTTCGGCTGTACAGCAAACTTTCCGGGATGACCGGAACCGCCGATACCGAAGCTTTCGAATTCCAGCAGATATATGGTCTTGAAGTGGTCGTTGTACCAACCAATATGCCGATGATCCGCGAAGATCTCGGTGACCTGATCTATCTGACTGCGCGGGAAAAATTCGAGGTGATCATTGAAGATATCCAGGACTGCGCAAAAAGAGGGCAGCCGGTACTGGTTGGAACTACTTCGGTTGAAACATCGGAACTATTGTCTGGTTTGTTAGACAAGCAAAAGATAAAGCACCAGATATTGAATGCCAAGCAACATCAACGTGAGGCCAGCATCATCGCCGATGCCGGAATTCCCAGCACGGTTACGATTGCCACCAATATGGCAGGGCGGGGTACCGATATCGTCCTGGGGGGTAATCTGGACGTTTATTTGAAAGAGATCGCCGAGGAGCAGCTGGAAAAACGAGAAAGCTTAACTGCAAACTGGCAAAAACTTCATAACGACGTCATAGCGGCGGGTGGACTGCATATTATCGGTACCGAAAGACATGAGTCCAGGCGTATCGACAATCAGTTACGTGGCCGCTCGGGACGACAGGGTGATCCTGGTTCGACTCGTTTTTATCTGTCGATGGAAGACAGCCTGATGCGAATATTCGCCTCCAAGAGGGTCGCGGGACTGATGCAAAAACTCGGTATGGAAGAGGGTGAGGCGATTGAACACCCCTGGGTAAGTAAAGCGATCGAAAATGCCCAGCGCAAGGTCGAAGCGCACAACTTTGATATACGTAAACAATTGCTGCAATACGATGACGTCGCCAATGATCAACGCAAGGTTATCTACGCGCAACGAGACGATCTACTTCATGCCGACAACATTCCGAGGCGATCCACAACATGCGGCTGGACGTCGTCGAAAATGTGTTTAGAAGCCACGTAGCTGCCAATTCAATTGAGGAACAATGGCATATTGCCGAGCTTGAACAGTCGCTGACGAATGAATTTGGCGCTGAATTGCCGATTCAGCGATGGCTTGACGAGGATGACGATATCGATGAAGAGGCGATACTGACCAGGATAGTCGATCATTTCGAAACCGAATATCGGCGAAAAGTAGATTTTCTGGGCCCGGAAATTATCGCTGGATACGAAAAAGATTTGATGCTCATGGTGCTGGATCGGCATTGGCGCGAGCACCTGGCGGCGATGGATTATCTAAGACAGGGGATTGGATTACGCGGCTACGCACAAAAAAATCCGGTGCAGGAATACAAACGCGAATCGTTTGAAATGTTTACCGACATGCTGGAGGGAATAAAGTACGAGGCGATCCAGAGCCTTACTCGCGTTCAGATCAGAAGTGAGGCCCAGGTAGAGGCACTGGAACAAAGTCATGTCGAGGATACCAATATCAAGATGGAACATGCATCGGCACAGAACCTGCTGAACGCCGACGCCGCCGAAGGCGAAGCCGCCGGCATCAACCCTATGTGCGGAAGGAAAAGAAAATCGGCCGAACGAGCCCTGTTGGTGCGGTTCCGGGAAGAAATTCAAGCAGTGTCACGGTAAATTATAATAATCACGCTATGCCAGTCGGATTGAAACAACCCGGTCAACTTCACGCGGTCGACGGAATTCGCCTGGCCGCCATGCACTGCGGCATCAAGGCAGATGAAAAGGTTAGCGATCTGGTACTGATCGAAATAGCCGAAAGCGCAAACTGCGCCGCGGTTTTTACCACCAATAAATTCTGCGCGGCACCCGTGGTGGTCGCCAGACAGCATCTCGTCGAGAATAATCCGGTACGATATTTACTCATTAACTCGGGTAATGCGAATGCCGGTACCGGTGACTCGGGTTACCAGGGGGCGCTGGACTGTTGTGCTGCGGTGGCCGATCATGGTGCGGTGCAAAGCACGGCGGTATTACCATTTTCGACCGGTGTTATTGCTGTCAAATTGCCGGTGACAAAAATCAAAGCGGCGATTACTCCGTTGTTTTCCCGGTTGCACGAGGATCACTGGCTCCAGGCGGCGAAGGGTATTATGACTACAGACATCCTACCCAAAGCGATCAGTGAAGTGATACAGCTGGCGCAGGGCCAGACTATCACTATCACCGGTATGGCAAAAGGTTCGGGTATGATCAAGCCGGATATGGCGACCATGCTGGCATTTGTGGCAACCGACGCGAAAATAAAACCCTCGATTCTGCAGCAATATCTACAACAGGTAGTCGATGACTCTTTTAATGCCATTACGGTCGACGGTGATACTTCAACCAATGATGCCTGCGTGCTGATTGCGACGGGCCAGTCGGGTGTATCGATCGAAGCCTCGAACCAGGTTTTTGTGCAGGCCTTGATGCGAATATTTCAGCACCTGTCCCAGTCGGTTATTCGCGATGGGGAGGGTGCGACCAAGTTCGTAGAAATCGAAGTCCAGCAGGCAGCGTCCAGGGATGAGGCGCGAGAAGTGGGATTTACAATAGCGCATTCACCACTGGTCAAAACCGCGCTGTTTGCATGCGACCCAAATTGGGGTCGAATCCTGGCCGCGATCGGCAGGGCAAAAATTAAAACCCTGGATGTAAGCAGGGTCGATCTCTACCTGGGTGAAACCTGTTTGCTGAAAAACGGACTACCGGATGATGACTATCGTGAAGCACTTGGGCAAATGGAAATGGACCGGGAAGAGATAAAAATTACCGTTAAGCTCGGGCAGGGCAAGTCCGATGCAACCATATGGACGACGGATCTTTCCTACCAGTATGTAAAAATTAACGCTGAGTATCGCAGTTGACGCGTCGTATTAATTTGCCAGACGACTTCATCCATGTGGTTGCCGCGTTAATCTGGCAACCGCACAGTACCCACAGCCTGTTAATATCGAAACGACAAACAGGCAAACACCTGGAGGGCTTGTGGGAGTTTCCAGGTGGCAAACTGGAGGTCGGAGAGACTCCCCTGCAAGCCCTGCGACGCGAACTGAGGGAAGAACTTGATATCACCGCCCTGAAGGTCGATCCCTATCAGCAGGTACTACATCGTTATCCAGATAAAAATATCCTGCTCGATATCTGGGAGGTGAAATCTTATCAGGGCAGTGTGGTAGCACGGGAAGGGCAGGAATTCAAATGGGTTGCGGTTGATCAATTGGTCCGCTATCGGTTTCCTGATGCCGATCTACCGGTGCTGGAAACTATAGTGAGCAGCGCATTAGCAAAAAAGGGACATCTTGCTTGACCTGGGTGGGTGTTTCATCGATTGGTAAGGGATCCAGGAATCGAATCGAGTAACGGTGTTTACCAGCGCTGATTTCAGGGTAATATCCGCTACCAGCGGGAATGCTGACACGCAGCAGGCGGTTCGGTTGTTGCGGATCCAGCGGCTGTTGGTAAAAGCCCTTCTCTGCGACGACCTGCTGGGGCGTCGCGCTATCCCTGATGACCTTCAAAATCAAATCGATTACGGCTTCCAGTTCGAAGTAGGGAGCTGCCCAGCGGGTTAAATCGTCTACCCTGCGTTGATGACTCTGGGTTAACCAGAATCGCAATGCCGGCAGGTCAAAATCGCAGCTACCACCAGGAATCGACGTGCGCTGCTTGATTGTGACCAGGAATTCGATCCGTTTTAAATGCTCACCGAGCTTGCCGTCGAGCCGATGAATTCGTTCGATCGCGTCCTTTTGCTTGCTTAATGTCAGATCGAGCCTGGACTTATCGACGCCATCGTGTGAGGCGAGTGATTTCAATGCACTACGCTGACTTTCCAGTTCTCGCATTAGCTCCGCCTTGAAGTCACCCCGTTCCAGCAGGGCGGTGATCTCGAGTATACCAAGCAAGGCGCCATAACCACTCCAGTCCGCATCGGGGGTGGCAAAATAGTGAATCCGCTGCATCAGTGTTTCGATGCGCAAACACATGCGTATGCGTTCGTTCAGTGGTTGCTCAAATATTTGACGGGTGTCGGGCATTTAGCTTTTACGGCGTGAAGTCTGGTGATTATAGTTGATAAAATCAGTAAAACAGCTGCTAGGCGGACAGCGACAGGTATTGCTGGTGTAGTTTTGCCACCTGCTGAGAAAGGTTGTTGTCGCCATCATTACCAATGACATCATCGGCCTGCTCAAGGCGTGCCTGATTATCCCATTGTTGGGCCAGCATTTGTCTGGCCAACTCGCGGTCTATGTTGTCCCGGGCCATTAATCGGGTGATCTGGGTATGCGGTGAACAGTCGATCACTAAAACACGGCTTACCAGGCTGCGAAAATTCGATTCGAACAAAAGGGGAATAACTATCATGACGTATGCTGCGTTTAAATTTTGTTCTATTAATTGCTCAGTTTGCTGGTAAATCATCGGGTGTAACCTGCTTTCCAGCCAGAGCTTTTCTGTTTCATTATTAAAGATAAGACGTCTCAATTTCGCGCGATCGATTTGACCGTCGCGAAGCAGAATTTCGCTACCAAAATGTTCTAGCACCGACTGGTAACCCGGTTGATCTATTTCAAGTAGTTCCCGGCTGATTACATCGGTATCAATTACAGGAGTACCGAGTGAGGAAAACAGGTCACTGACAGTCGTTTTACCCGATGCGATGCCACCCGTGAGTCCGACCGTCAGCATCACTCTCTACAGAATACTAAAGTAAAACTGTAACAGCTGCGGACCCCAGAGCAGCGTGAGCCAGCCCGCGCCGGCAAGATAAGGTCCGAACGGGATTTGTGTCTCACGATCGGTTTTCTTCAATAATATCATCGTAATTCCAATCACCGTACCCACCAGGGATGAAGTCAGGACGATAACAAACAACATTTTCCATCCTGTCCAGGCGCCGAGCATGGCGAGCAGCTTGAAATCCCCATGCCCCATACCTTCTTTTCCGGTAATTAGTTTATAGACAATAAAAATACTCCACAGACTCAGGTAACCGGCGATAGCGCCAATCACGCTGGTCTCGAGATCGACGAATACATCGAACAATCCGAGTAGTATGCCCAGCCACAGAAGTGGCAGGGTAATGTTATCGGGTAACAGCTTGTGGCCGATATCGATACCGCTCGCGGCGATTAGACACCAGGTGAATATCAGTGCTGCCAGGGCCTGCGGGCTGACACCAAAATGCCAGGCAACGACGAGCGAAACCAGGGCGGTTAATAACTCCACCATCGGGTACTGGACAGAAATCGGGGTTTTACACTCGGCACATTTACCGCGCAATGCCAGGTAACTCAGAACTGGAATATTTTCCATCGCGCTAATCGCATGCCCACACACCCCGCAGCGCGATCTGGGTACGATCAGGTTGAATTTATCCGACGCGGGTTCCGGTGTTTGTTCGAGGAATTCAAGGCATTCGCTGCGCCATTCGCGTTGCATCATCACCGGTAGGCGATAAATAACCACGTTTAGAAAACTTCCGACGCAGAGTCCGAGGACAAATATGCAGACAAGATAAACAGTTGGGAATAACTCGAATAGCGAAGTCAGATTGGTAATCAAACAGGTATTCCTTAAACCACCGATCCCAGTTTGAATATCGGCAGGTACATGGCGATGATCAGGCCACCGACCAACACACCCAGTACCGCCATGATGATCGGTTCGAGTAACGAAGTGAGGGCATCAACCGCATTGTCTACTTCGTTTTCATAAAAGTCGGCTACCTTGGCGAGCATGTTGTCCAGGGATCCCGATTCTTCACCGATAGACACCATTTGAATCGCCATATTTGGAAATAGACCGGTACTGCGCATCGAAGTCTGCAGCTGGGTACCCTGCGATACCTCGTCCCTGATTTTCAAACTGGCATTGTAATACACGATATTGCCGGTTGCACCTGCTACCGATTCCATCGCCTCGACCAGGGGTACGCCGGCGGCAGACATGGTTTCCAGGGTACGGGAGAATCTGGCTATGGCTGACTTGGTGGTAATTTCGCCAATAACGGGGGCCTTTAATGCGATACGATCGAAAGCTTCCTGCAATTTCGGCGAAGTTTTCTTGATGCGCAATATAGTATATACGGTACCACCAATAGTACCGGCAATTACCCACCACCAGCTTTGCATAAATTCCGAGAGATCGATAACAAACCTGGTTAATGCAGGCAAATCAGCACCGAAGGAATCAAACAATTCTTCAAACTTGGGTACCACGAATACCAGCAATATGACCGTCACGACAAATGCAATAACTAGCACGGCGATGGGATAGAACAATGCCTTTTTGACCTTAGCTTTCAATGCTTCGGTTTTTTCCTTGTAGGTGGCGAGCTTGTCGAGCATGGTTTCGAGTGCGCCGGATGCCTCGCCGGCGCTGACCAGGTTGACAAACAACGGGTCAAAATAGAGCGGTTGCTTGGCGAGTGCCTCACCCAGCGATACACCGCCTTCGACTTCGGTCTTGATGCCCAAAATCATTTTCTGCATGTTCTGGTTTTCATGGCCCTGGCCGATGATCTCGAACGACTGAACCAGTGGCACGCCTGCCTGCATCATGGTCGCCATTTGGCGCGCAAAGATAGCTATATCAGACGGGGTGATTTTTTTTCCGCCACCAAATAACGGTCGTGGTTTCTTGCGCACTCGAAGCGGGTTAATACCTTGTTTACGCAAGCCACTTTTTGCGAGTGTGACGGTTAACGCATAGATGGCGCCTTTTACCTTGGTGCCGCCTCGATTGGTGCCTTCGTAATTAAACTCGACTTTTTCCGCAGGTTTTTTTGCCATGGTTAGTATTTAATCCCTGGTTACTCGGTTAGCTTCTTCCAGGCTTAGCAAGCCGGTCATCACTTTTTTCAATGCCGATCGGCGCAGGTCGTCAATGCCTTCTTTTTTGGCCTGGTCAGCGAGATCCAGGGAATTGGCGCCGCCCATGATTAATCGTCCCAGCGCCTCGGAGATTCCCATCACCTGGTAGATACCGACACGGCCCTTGTAACCCTTGTTACAGTTTTCGCAACCCACGGCCTTGTAAATCCTTCTGCCCTGCTTCAGATCTGCCTTGGTGAACCCCTCCTTGAGCAATACTTCATTGGGTAATTCCTCCAGTGTTTTACAGTCGCATAGACGGCGACCGAGTCGCTGCGCAATGATCAGGTTTACCGAGGTTGCAATGTTGAACGCGGGAACGCCCATATTCATCAGACGGGTCAGCGTCTGGGGCGCATCGTTGGTATGCAGGGTCGACAAAACCAGGTGGCCGGTTTGTGCAGCTTTTATCGCGATACTCGCGGTATCGATGTCACGAATCTCACCGACCATTATAATATCCGGATCCTGACGCAGGAAGGCTCTCAGTGCCTCGGCAAATGTCAGACCCACCTTATCGTGGACATTAACCTGGTTAATGCCTTCCAGATTGATTTCCACCGGATCTTCCACGGTAGAAATATTGGTTTCGGGTTCATTCAGTATATTCAGGCCAGTGTAAAGCGATACGGTCTTACCACTTCCGGTCGGGCCAGTAACCAGAATCATACCGTAAGGATTACTCAGCGCCTTCAGGTATAGTTCCTTCTGTTCCGGCTCGTAACCGAGCGCGTCGATACCCATTTGTGCGCTGGAGGCATCGAGGATACGCAACACCACCTTTTCGCCGAACAGTGTGGGGCAGGTGTTGACACGAAAGTCGATGCTTCGTTTTTTCGATAATTTGAGCTTGATGCGCCCGTCCTGTGGCACCCGTTTTTCCGATATATCCATGCGCGACATGACTTTTACGCGCGCGGTCAGCTTGGCGGCGATAGAAATCGGTGGTGAAGCCACCTCGGCGAGTACGCCGTCGACCCGGTAGCGCACTCGATAGCGTTTTTCGTAAGGTTCAAAATGAATATCCGAAGCGCCCTTGTTGATTGCATCGACCAGTATCTTGTTGACATACTTGACCACCCGTGCATCGTTCGCTTCTTCCCGTGTTGCAGTGTCCGCTTCTTCTTCGCCTTCTGATATGTCGAGATTCTCGAGGTCGTCATCGAGCATCATCTCATCCATGTCGTCACCCATGGCACTCACTGCTTTCTCGATAAACTCGCGAAGCTGGTCTTCCTGTACCAGGATGCCCTCGGTGGACAGGCCGGTGTTGAACTTGAATTCGTCGAGTGCCTGGGTATTGGTCGGGCTCGAAATGGCGACGAATAACCGGTTACCGCGTTTGAACAACGGTATCGCGTCGAGCTTGGCAATCAGCTTTTCTTCAACCAGGTTCATCGCCGCAAATTCGATATCCATGACCGATAAATCAAAAACCGGCAAGCCGAACTCCTTCGATGAAATCGTCGCGATAACGGCAGAACTGACAATTTTATTTTTAACCAGGTAACTGGTGAGTGAAATGCTTTCCTTGTTGGCATGCTCGACAGCTTCGATTGCTTTGGCATGATCGAGATATTTATCGCGAACGAGATTCCGGGCCAACCCGGTAAGATTCATGTTGGTAGCGGCCATGGTACAGGTCTATTTTAAGTTGGTTTAATTTTATGCCCTAAGGTATTGAGTATATTATAGTTTGCTCAATTTGTTGAGATTTTGTCAGGGCCTG
>PVMK01124322.1_pt1 | contig 11401 bp, 11 predicted proteins | sample 1853481 | NCBI WGS metagenome assembly PVMK01 (sample SAMN08533507, study PRJNA380276) | Marine sediment metagenome, whole genome shotgun sequencing project. | reverse complement strand
CGTGACCCAAATGACTCAGGCGGTCAACTGGGCGAGAAAATATTCTTTCTTTATATATCCCTTCATCACCGCCTGTTGCGGGATGGAGTTCATGTCCGCCGCCGGTCCGCGTTACGATCTGGACCGTTTTGGTGTGGCGTTTCCACGATTCTCTCCGCGTCAGGCGGATCTATTGATGGTGGTGGGGACGATCAGCCACAAGCAGGCGCCGATTCTGGTTAAAGTGTACAACCAGATGACGGAACCGAAATGGGTGGTGGCGTACGGAGTCTGCACGGTTTCTGGCGGATTCTACGACAACTACTCCACGGTTATGGGCAACGACACTTTGATTCCGGTTGACGTCTATATTCCCGGATGCCCGCCGCGCCCGGAAATGGTCATTGACGGTCTGATGAAACTGCAAGACAAGGTCCAGGCGGAGACCTTGGCGGACCACGTCAAAGGCCCGGCACCAGTTACTCCGCCGGAACGCCTCGTCAACATTTGAAGTTTAAAAAATATTTCCGAGAGCTCTTCGCTTCAAAGTGAGGAGCTCTTTTTTTATGGCCGAGGTTTGGGTGCGGGCAGCCACTTCAGCCGGAGGTTGCGCGCGCGCGGATCCCTTTTTTAAAAAAATAATCTTCCACGATGCCGGTTCTTTCGTCCACCAACAACCATAATTTATCAAATTTCGTGTCAATTTCGTTATATTTGGCCACGAGAAAATAATACGTGAGATCCCTGCTTTCAGAAAAGTAAAAATAATACACCCGGTGGTATTCTGTAAACTCAACTTCTGGGAAAAATAAATCAAAAAAGGTATCCGAATTCACTACGGTCAGTCTCCGGGGTATCCGGTATTCCTTGTCCGGGACACTGGCTTTAGGGACCACCACAATTTCATTGCGTGCGGAGATGACCATGGGAGCCCCGAACCACTCCAATGCTTCTCTTTTAAGGGTCTTTCCGGGTTGAATTTGAGCTACATGGGCTTCTTTGATTTCCGACCCGCTGTATTTAAAAAGAGTGAGGCAGCCCGGCAAAAAGCATAAGGAGAGACCCAACAAGACACTTACTTTCCATGGCTTCATATTTATTTTTCAGCTCCTTCCAAAAACACATAATCCTCCACTCGCCCCGTTTTGCGATTCACCAAAACCCACAGTTCGCGAGACTGCAGATTACCTGAAGTCAGAGGGAGGCTGGCTAATGCTAAACCTGGGATAGGAATGGAAACACCACCTATCTTTTCCCACTCATTAAAGTAGTAATAAACGACATGCTGTTCGGAGAGGGTATGTCTTTCCAAAAAATACTTAAAAAAAACTATGGAATCGACTTGCCGCATTTTTTCGTAGTCCTGACCCTCAGAAAGGAGCGATGCAATACCCTCTTTCTCTGCCAGGATTGCCGGGGGACCGAACCATTCCAGGATATTTAACCGGGTGGTTTTCCCCAACTCAATATTTTTTATTACTCCTTTTTTAAGTGTCAGGTCGTACTGAACCGAACCCCAAATACATCCCGGGATCAGGAAAATAAGCGCCAAGACGCTCAGCCTGCTGAATTGAGAGTTATATCTCATTAGAGGCCTTGTTGCTGTTGGGTGGTAAGTTTTCCGGCAAAGGCCTAATCCGTTTTCCATCTGCGAGATATTTGAGGACTTTAAGGAAGTCCCTGCCTGCTGCATCGGTAGCCAGCTTTACGTATTCCTGAAAATTATCCCAAAGAAAAACCCAAGACGGATAACCTACGGTGTGCGTTGCGATCTGTTCGCCGGTTTTAACGTCTATAAGCTGTATCGAAATTTTAACGGGAGATTGCGATCTCTTATGAGTTTCAACGTTTCCCATAAAAACCGCATCCGCATTCAGAAGACGGGCGGCCTGCCGGGCCTCTTCGATGGAAAACCCCTTTTCCGGGAAATCCATTCCTTGGTTGGTTATCTCAATTTCCGCTAAAGTTGGGGTCACAATTGAATAATGCGGCTGCTTTTGAAGATAAAACGAAAACCATTCCGAGGCGGTCCTTCTAAATTTTTTTTCGCCGGAAAATGGCAGGACTACAATTTTTTTCCAGGAAGAGGGGGTAAAACTTTCACTGAAATCGAAGCGTTTGACTGTAACGCCCGGCTTACTACTGCAACCGCAAAGAACCAAAAGAAATGCTAAGAATAAATTCAAAAGGATTCTGCCCTGCACTAAAATCTCCTCTTTAAAGTTCTTTTTATTTCAGTCTAAGGGATTGGGAAGGTTAATGCAAAGCGGCGAGTTCTTTTTTGATGGTTGTTACCCAGGCGCGGGCAGCTTCTTTTTCTACCGGGCTGAAGCCGGGAAGCTGGATCATGGTTTCAATACCCGCCACTTTTTGGTTAACGTAATCCGTCAGGGCCTGTGGATTGTCGGCGGCCAGTTGTATTTTACCTTTATCATCCAGGAATCTCCTCTTCAGATAATGAAAGTACAAAGCGAGGCGCTGGGCCGGGTCCTTCGGTCCTTTGCCGTATTGCAGGTGCATCAGTGCTTCCTTCCGGCGGTCGATGATGTATCCGAGCCGTATATTATCGTCTTTATTGAATTGCAGATCGAGCACGCCAAATGCCCAGGCTTTCGTTTCGGCACTTACGGTCAACTCTGGCAGAGGCAGGTGTTTCACGGCGGCGATTTCCAGTAATAAGGAGCGCACACCGGTGCGGTCGCTCCAGTAGGCTGACTGCAAGGGGACTTCGCGATTCAGCCGGCTGACTTCCACAAGAAGCGGCTCCATTTTTGTGATGGCTCCGGATAGGCGTTGCAGGGTGTCTTCGTCGAATTCGTTCAGAAACCACTGAACCTCGCGCGGTACACTCGATTTCTCCCGGATGTTCCTCTTAAAATATGCGTTCAGAATCTAGTCCATGTCCGGGATGAAAAACGCTTCCAATACTTTTGCGAAATAAGGAAAGTTTAAAATCAGAAACCGGGGATCGGACCTGATATTAAGCCCGTACGCTTCCAGTTCGTTGACGTGACCCAGAAACGTTTGCGTAAGATGCAATGTTTCGTGCAGGTGCGTTGCTTCGCCGTAGGCTTTGGTGTCGATCAAAATACTTCCGGGAGAGATGCGGATGGTGTCGAACGTGGCGTGTGCCAGCTGGCCGGGTTGGAGCAGGGCATCGGAATAGGGCTGGATGATGTACTGGCGCAACGGGACTTTATTGCTTTCGGGGAGGGTCCTCTTGAGGCGGTCCAACACGCGCTTCATGCGTGATGCTGCTTTTTGAACCAGTTGTTCCGGCTGGTGGCATTTGCCACAGTCATAATTTTCAAATCCGGGGATCAGGAAAGCCGTGGTACCGGTTCCCCCTACCGGTTGCTGGATGATAAAATTTTTCAGCGTTTTGCCGGTCAATCGGGGATCCTGTTTGGGCAGGTGTTGGGAGATCAGGGAATCGAGTTCGCCGAGTCCAATTGGGGGGTCGGCAAGCGCCCGATCTGGCTCGCATACCCATAACAGTGCGATCCCAATAAACACCCTGGCCATCAGGATAATATTTCTGAACAAAGAATCCCTCCAGCCCTCTTGTAGGGGAGAGCTTTGTATTAGGGTTGATCTAATTTGTAGTTGCTCTATTTATAGACGGAGGTACCTCGCATGCGCTCAAGGGTTTTCTCTGGTCTGTGAGCGTCAGCCAGTTCCCCCTCCGGGCAGGGCCGCGCATCAAACCCCCTTAGCGGTGGTAGGGGTTTGCATGATATGGAGTCTTTGCCAGACGCTGAACACTTTGCGTCCGTTGCGGTCTTCCTTCTCTCCATCCCACACTGCGAAGGCGACCAACAGCGGTTCCTTTTTGTCAAAGACGGCGTCCCACTTCCCGGACACTGCAAACGTGCGGGTGAACACCACCGTCCATTCGCCGTCCTTCCAGACACCGGAACCTTCCACGTTCTGGTACTCCTGCGGTTGAGGGGTGATGGAGCCGAAGCCTTCCGAGTTGAGTTCTTCCACCGCATGTTGCTGTGTGGTGCCCAGTTTGGTAACGGGATTGGACATGACGCCGCCGAAGATGAGAGCGTCCATGTCGACCCCGCCGGTGGAATATTCGGAATCTTCCGAGGCCTCAAGCGTTTCTTCGAGGCCCGCCTTCCAGTGCCAGATGTTGACCGGCTTGCCGCGGTTGCCCATGCCAAAGAACGGTTCGTTGTGGCCGTGCGTGTGCAGGGTGACGTCGCCCAGTGCCAACTGCACCGCCACGCCGTCGGTGTACACATCGGACCGGCCCTCCATGAACCCGTTCTTGGTCGGGTCCTTCCATTTAAGGCGGATGGCCAGAATCTCACCGTTGTTGACGGAGGCGACGTTAACAATCTCAATGGCTCCTCGCCGTGCGGACAAGGGACGCAGAATCAGGTTCGTGGATCGGACGTCTTTCCAGACCGGGCTGTCGGGATCGGTGTCCAACTCGTAGGGAACCTGGTAGGACATCACATCGGTTTCAAATTCTCCCTTTTGAAATCCTTTGCGGAAGTTGGAACGAATGTAATGGGTTAGCGCCCAGCGGTCCTCTTCCGGGAGATGAGCGTAGGAGCCCATCGGGGTGCCGTCCAACCCGGTGGAAATCGTTCGGAAAATATCCTTCGGCTCGTGTCCGGCTTTGAAATAATTGGGATTGGTAATGTCATGCACAAACACCGCATGTTTCCAGGCATCCATCAACGATTCGGCAAGGCGTCCGTTACCCTGGCCGGTGGCGCCATGACAATCCGCGCATTTATGCTTAACAAATAATTTATTTCCCTGGGCGATCAAGCTCTTGGAAGAGGGAACAGGCTTGGCGATGCTCAGACTTTTCCCCGGCGCTTCGCTACGGAAGCGGTCGGAAAAATTTTTGATCAGGTTGACCAGTGCCCAGGTATCTTGTGGCGAGAGGGCAACGCCCCAGGCCGGCATCGAGGTTCCCGGTACGCCGCGGATAATGGTGCGGTACAAGTCTTTATCCTTGGGAAGCGTTCCCGTCGGGGTCGAGCGGAATTTGAAAATGCCTTTGCGGAAATCACGTGGCCAGGGATACAGATAATCGGTCGCGGTGCCGCCACCATTGCCGTCGCGTCCGTGGCAGTAAACGCACATATGAAGATAAATATTGCGGCCCCGGTTTAACAATGCCTGCGCTTTGGTTTTAGGTTTTTGCAGGTTGCCCATGTCGTGCGCCCCGCGCTTCTGAAACGAGTCGGAACCCATATCATGATTCATGTGCCCCATATCGTGCTGACCGTGGTCCATGCCTTCAGTAGGAATATCCTGCAGGTATTCGGATCCGGGAGCAGCTTCTTTGCCAAACTCGATCATGCCTTCGGGCTTGGCAGGGAGTTTTTCAAGGTCGTGCGTATGCTTCTTCTCGCCGTGGGAGAAGACAGGGACGGGGGTACTCCATATCAGAATGAGGGCGGCCAATAACGCTACACTGGCAACGCCGCCTCCAAGGGAAAGTTTCACTTTTTTGTTCATTGAACACCTCGTTAGGGAGAGGGGTTTTCTGCTATAGCCTGTGAGGCTTTTATCGGGCTTTGCGGACCATTTTGACTCCTTGGTCCAAGTCACCCAAATCTTTTAGGTTCCAGTAATCTTCACGTTGACCCAAACCAAAGTACCAGGCGTTGTCGAGGTTGCGTTCGGTGCCGGTCCAAAGATAATAACTGCCGCCCGAGGCAAACACCTCTGGCAGACCGATGGGATCGCCATCCTTACTTTTAACCGGCCGTTTGGAATCCCATAACTGCCGCAACTCGTCCAGAGTCGGTAAACGCCAATCATTATATCCGGCAAATTTTTCGGAGTTTTTGCCGTCCACGTATTCCAGGGCTTCGTACCAGTTCATTCCCTTTTTCCTGTCATGATAGGAGTCCGTTTTCTGCCACATCAAGCCGGTACGAGAATCCAAAACGGCTCCCTTGGGATCAACTGTGAACCGCGCCGACTCAGCCCAAACAGGGAGCACAAGAATTCCTATCACTAAAGTAGGGATCAACCAGAAGCGCCTGAATTTATCTCGAACTATCATAAGAAATAGATTAGGGTTTGAATAACCATCTTATTATACTAATCAGCAGGCACTAAACCAATTCCTTTTTAATTGGGCATAAATCAAGGAATCCTTATGAAATTAACGGTTTTAGGCTCCGGGACATCTGTACCCGATCTGCAACGTAATTCTGCGGGTTATCTGCTGGAGGACAACGGCCATCGGGTTTTGATCGATTTCGGGTATGGTAACATCCATCAGCTGTTGCGCTTGGGAATCACCTATCATGATATCGACCGGATATTCTTCACCCATCCCCATCCGGATCATATGTGTGATTTGATCCCCTTTTTGTTTGCTTCCAAATATCCACTCAATCCCCGGACTCGGAACCTGCCTATCGTAGCGGGACAGGGGTTCACTGACTATTTTGACCGTATGATGGAGGCCTTCAATCATTGGTTGACGCCGGATTCCTATGAAGTGCAGATCACTGAGCTGGATGAAGAGACACGCGAATTCGATGGGCTGGAGGTGACTGCCGGTAAAGTTAAGCATATTGAAATGAGCCGTGGATTTCGTTTTGCCAATGCTGAAGGAAAAACGGTGACCTTCTCTGGAGATACCGATTACTGTGCCGGAATTGTGGAGCTGGGACGCGGTGCCGACCTGTTAATTCTGGAATGTTCCACCCCCGACGATATGAAAGTCGAGAAACACCTCACCCCTCAGCTGTGTGGAAGAATAGCGAGGGAGGCTGGGTGTCACACTCTTTTGCTCTCCCACTTTTATCCCCCCTGTGAGATGTCCTCCGTGCTGGAGATCTGCCAACGCGAGTTTTCCGGAGAAATAATTCTGGCCGAAGATTTGACCATTGTTGATTTTTAACGAGATACCCCGTTTCTACCTCCTATGTCAGGCCTCAAAAATGTCATTTACTGACAGAATTTGTCCCTTCCTTTTTACATAATGGTTTCTATAAGATCCTGACAAAAAAAAGGACAGTCTTTCTTGTCTGCAACGTGTTCAAAAGGCGCCTATTACCGCCAGGGATATTGGGGTAGGGAGGTTTCTGATCCGAAATCTTCCGGTTTTGGAATGGCAATTGCTTTAATTTAGATTACCAAATGATGAAATAACTAAAAGGCTACTCAATGAAACGAGTTTTAAAATTTAGTTTGCAGGCAACAGTTTTGATGGGTCTCACTCTGCCTACTTCAGCATCGGCAGGGGTTCTCAGTCAATTGGAAGCTCAATGCCTGTGCCTCACGGAGCACGCTACTGTGGGGCAGTTCGTCAGTTTGGGTGTCATGTTGACCCTGGTAACGGGAATCATTGTGTTGAAGTGGATTTATCGGGACGAGCTTGATCAAGCGGTCTTGAAAGAAAAGTCAGAAGCTGAGCATTCAGCGATTCAGACTTTGAGGGAATTGAAAATTGGAGCACGGTTTTCTGATTGGAGTAGTTTTCACCGGGTGGCCGGGCAGAAGTAGAAATAAGTACCTATAAATTTAGCAGTATAAAGCTATCATCTCCCCCGATCCAGCTATTCGGGGATGCGGAATTCGAGCGCCGCAAATCCCTGAATAGCTGGCTCACCTTTTTTCATCGGCAATTTTCCTGCAACATTGTTAGAGAAGATGGATCCCCTATATTAGCTTTCCATTTAACTTTGTCTAGAAAACGTACAGTGATAGCTAAATCTTGTCTCAATTTTGTTCCAAATGTGGTGCAAAAAAGCAATGGGTCGCATGGCGGAATGCTCTAAAAAAATACATGGCTCCTTGGGCAATGATAAACTTTTATTTTTCAGTTAGTTAAGATCCTGCTTAGATTTTTGTACATGATGCCGATGAAATGATACATTTTGGAATATATATTGCTTATAAAATAGTGTTGTATCCGAATAGTTTTCTCTGGTTTGCAATGTTTTGCCAATGACATTGTGAAAAAATGGTTTTCCTTAGTGGCAAGTTTTCCTCCAAGTAACTTGCCAGATTGGGTGCCGGGGTATGCGTTCAGCAGGCTGCATACTCCGGTTGCCTTTATTAGTAGATGTTTCTTCTACAAAAAAGTATCCTGCCGTATTTCCCCTCTGAGTGGATTTTGTAGAGGTCTTTTTAAAATCAATCCTCTGAACACAATCCAAAAAAATTCACACCCACAAGAGCGGCGTTCATTCGTAACTTTGAATTCACTATCCGCAGAAATAAAGTGACCTTACTTGTTTCTAAAGCGACAATTTCTGTCAGTAATCGAATCAAACCTTCCAGGGTTTTACCTCTGTCCAAATATCTCATAAAAGTTACATTTACTCTTGGCCGCTGTGTAATTAAAAAACAAGAGCTTATCCGGCGCGTACCTTTACACTAAATGTAACTATATATTTTTCAATGATTTAGGTATGTGGCTTGCTTGTTAACAGCATAGAATCGTTAACGCCTAATTGGGGGAGATGGAGGCAAGTCATGAATGTTTTATGGATAGGATTGAGTATATTTGCTGTTATTTTAACCGGTTTCTTTATCATTATGGGAATCACCAAGGGGGCGTTCTTTTTTCTAAAAGGAAAGAGTGAGGGTCCATTGCGGTCGAGCTGGGTACCAGTGCAGGTTTACTCAGGAGATGATTCTCTGGGGCATCCCGACCTCCAGAAAATCTCCGAGTTGCAGAAAATAAGCGAGTTAAATGAGGGGACAGAAAATATCTGACAACGGGAGGTATCGTGGGCTTCCGTTGATATTGGAGAGAGGAGGCCTGTTTTCCTCTCTCCTTTAATATCTGTCCGGACTACTCCTCGTTCTTCTTCCGGTTTTGGTAAGCATCGACGATCACCGTCAACAGTTTGAACACCCCGAGAGAGATGAACATACCAAAAACCACCTGCAGTAAAGGCGGGAGTTCCGTGCTATACCAGTTAAAAAATTCTTCCATCATTGATTGGTGGGGGTCATTGGTTCAGTTAAAGGATGCTTGGATGGCTTCGACGGCAGCGGATTGCAAAGTGTCCCAACTCGCTTCGGTTTTTTTAGTGACAGTGATGAAATCCGCCATCAGAAACACGCTGGCCACGCCTTCCAGGGCGAACAGCGCTTTCGCGATCGGCGATTCTTCTGCGGCTTCGGCATTGGCATAGGTTTTATGACCGGACTCAATGGCCGGCTGGTCGAGGGTAAATTTCAGGGCGTGCTCGTTGGGGGAGGTGCTTACTTGAACGTTTACGGTCATTCTATTTTCTCCTTACAATTGAATAAAACCATTTCTCACAGGGTTAAAATTTCACAATAAAAATTATTTAAGCCGGACGAAAAATGCCAAACGAACTGGTATAACCGTGCAAAAATGTGGTTTGTCCCACCGGCCCGATTTCACCATTGCAGAAAAACCCGCCCAGCGGGATGTTTCCCATCTTGGTTTTGAACATGTCGGAGTCGTGATTGGGTTGTCCGTACAGGTGTTCGCCTCGTCCCAGACAGGAGAACAACAGCGCTCCCTTGGCTTCCCGCCACCCGTCCTTATTCTGGTACCGGGACAGCATCACTTTCAAATCTTCGGACGACATGACCTTGTCGCGTAGATGAAATTGTACCAGTTGTCCTTCTCTCAGCGGCGCGCCAATTGACAAAGAACCCGTTTCCTGATCCACACCCATCAGGTTGCGGATGAGAAAATCTCCCTGGCCCGGGTCTTCTTTCATCGGGTTCATCTCGATTCCCAGAAAAAGGGAAGTTCGCATTAGTTTGCGGTCGTCTTCGCTCAAGGTATCGACCATTTTCTCCAGTTTTTCCAGTGGCGGTTGACCGTCGACTTCCAACAGTTGGTACTGGTCGCATTTGGTGATGCTCATCGGCTGGCCGATGGGCCGGCAACCCTGAGCCACGATGGTATCCAGTTGAATATTGCCGGAGAGCGCGACCCCGATCAAGCCTTCATTATAAATCTTGTCGTCCAGGTACAACGCGTTGCCGCCCTGAGCCTGGGCGCCGCTGGCCAGGCCTCCTACTTTTGCAGAACGGGCATAGGCAAAATCCATCCCCGCCAGAAACTCTTCGGCCCGGAACGAAAACGGGTCCGCCAATACGATGAAGTTCGGATTTGTCGTCGGGTCCACGCCGAGCCACTCATGCCATACAGAGGGCGCGGTATCCGGGTCGGGCAGATTCATAGTATCCGTCTGAATTGACTGCAGGTCCACCCCCGGCAGGTGCGCCGCCGTCAGGCTGAAGGCGGGCTGTTGCTCGATTTCCCTGCCGCCGCCGATAATGCCGCCGCCGGAGCATCCTAACAGCATCCCAACCGGCATGCGGTCCCTCAACAACTGCGGGATCGCCCGGTATTGGGTGCGAAAATGCGGTGATACGAAAATGACGGTCAGGTCGGCATCCCTGCCGGCTAATTGCTGGGTGACGCTTGCCACCGTCTCTTCAACACACGCTTCAATCGTTTCCTGGGTGGATACGCACGAAGCCCACTTCATCCATGTCTCCTGTCATTTAATTTTTGAATCATGTGGGTTAGATGCACTCAATCGGTACCAGATTGACTTAATTCCGCCTTCACGCCCAGAAACTTGAGCGCGGCTTCGGCATTCTCTGTGCCGTTCTTCACGCAATCGGGTATCCCGATGCCCTTGTAAGCCGATCCCGCCAGGTAAAGCCCCTTATAATCAGCCAGTTCCTTTTCGATCTCCGACACCAGCCGGGGATGATGTACCCGATATTGCACGTTACCCTTTTTATATTGAAACACTTCACAAAACAAGGGTTCTTCGTGAACTCCCATGATGTCCCGCAATTCCTCACGCACCTGTCGTTTGATTGTCTCAGCATTCTGCTCGGCCAGATGTTCATTAACCGCCCCGCCGACGAAAGCACGGAGCAGAACGCGGTTGTCCGGCGCGCGGCCGGGAAATTTCGACGACACCCAGGTGCAAGCGGTGATCTTCCGGTTTTCGATGTGTGGCACTACAAACCCGAATCCCTTCAAAGGATGCGCGAAGTGGTTGCGGTCGAATCCCAGTACCACCGCTGCGGTGGAGACGTAGGGAATCTGGTCGAGCCGCGCGGCGATACCCGGTGCCCAGTCTTCCATCAGCCGTGCCGTCAGGTTGGCCGGGGTGGACAGGATCACCGCATCCGCTTCCAATTCCTCATCTGATTTAAGCTGGACCTGCCAGCGGTCGCCATTTTTCCGCAGGGAATTCACCTGTGCGTTGGTACGGAACTGAATATCAGGCGACTGCTCGACCAGCGTTTCCACGATCTCGCCCAGACCGTTTTTCATCGTCAGAAAAAACGAGAACGGTTTGTAGCCTTTATTATTTGGGGGAGCGGGCGCGGTGGCGCGTTTTCGTTTTTGAGCCAGCATGCCGATGACCAGCGAGCGGTATTTCTTCTCCACCTGCGCGAACATGGGGAA
>PVMK01121294.1_pt1 | contig 11401 bp, 16 predicted proteins | sample 1853481 | NCBI WGS metagenome assembly PVMK01 (sample SAMN08533507, study PRJNA380276) | Marine sediment metagenome, whole genome shotgun sequencing project. | reverse complement strand
TGATCAGCAATCTGGACAAGTTCGAACTGGCCGCCTTCCGAAATATCCTACTAAAAGCAATCGAACAGGCAGATCTAACAATCAGCTGAGTGCCAGGCATTCCTCCCGAATCACTTCCACCTGCGCCTTGCCCGCCGCCGTGCGAGGGATTTCCTCTACGAAGTAAAGCTTCCGCAAACGCTTGTAACGCGCGACCCGCTGGGTAACATAGTCGAGTAATTGTTCCTCATCAAGATATCGTGTCATCAGGTGCGGACCGCGGGTTGCCACCTCACCGGTCTCTTCAACCTTCGCAGGTTCACCGGGCCTGGTGCTGAAAGGTGTCTATAGGGGATGGTTGGTCGGCTAGGGTGAAATCGAAGGAACGGAAAATCCACAAAAGTGAGTTGGATTTTGGCAAAGAGATAACCTTGTTTAACTCCGTCCGGGGCATCTACACGCCATTATTCCAACAGTGAACCGATCCGGCAACGCCTTAGGTCGTTGATTAATAGACACTATTTCTTCGCCAACATTATCAGGATCTTTCGGCACAGAAGGCGCATCTGGTCTTCGATATTAAACCCAGTTCTCCAGGCGCAGGCCTTCCACCCGCTCAAACTCCTTCAAGTTATTAGTCACTAGTGTCAGCCCTTCGCTTCTCGCGTGACCTGCAATATGTAAGTCGTTAACGCCAATAGGCGCCCCTTTGCGTTCCAACGCTGCACGAATATCTCCATAATGGGCTGCCGCCTTATTTCCATACTCAAGCACAACTAAGCGGGAAGCAAAATCCTCAACCTGTCGCAGGTTGTGGTCAGGCCGGGCACTTTTTTCTACACCGTGCATCAGTTCAGCCAGTGTGATCGAACTAATACAGAGCTGGCCTGCTTGCTGATTAAAGGTTTTCAGCGCCTCCACCGGGCGGCGCTTGATCACATAAATGGCAATATTGGTGTCGAGTATGTGTTTCAACATCAGAAATCTTCCCGTTCGGATTGCTCCTGGGAAGCCCGCTCTTCCATAAAGTCATCGCTCACACATTCCTTAGAAAGGAAAAAACTGTCCCATGAGCTGTCCACGGGAGACAGCACGCGATCCTTCCCAACAACACGAACATTGACTTGCTTCACCTCATCGGGGAAACGAGTATCAGCGGGGAGCCGAACCGCTTGAGTACGGTTATTAACAAATACAGAACCAGTAGACATTGTAAGCACCTATTAATTGCTATATACATATAGTATATAGCAATCTCAATATATGGCAAAGCTGAATCGCGCCGTCGTCGCCGTTTACTCGTTTTTCACCCTGCCCACACAGAATCTGTCCGGCTGACCCGAAAGCCTCCTCTCTTTTGCCGTTTCCCCTGCCAATTCCGGCCTCCAGATCAGTCCATACCGTGTCGCATTTACGTAACTCACCGACATACGTGGTGAACGGATAGGTTCCTTTGGATTAGCCGAACAGACTGGCTTGTGGCGGCACCCGACTATTCGCCATCAGGAGGGGGCGGCTATCGCCTGGGCTTTTCTCCCTTTACCCCGCTTCGCCGGTGTAACCAGCGCGCGATGCTTGCTGTTGGGCAAACACACCATGCAATCAGCCAGTAAGGTCAACTTTCATTGACGGGGTACACTTGAACTAATGCGCAACATTGTTATACTTAGTGCAACACTACTCTTAACCGCGAGGAAAACAATGGCTAGTCCGACTATAGGCTTACGATTAAGCGAAGATGTTCGGCATCGCCTTGAAGCACTGAGCAAAGCGCAAGACAGAACACCACACTACCTGATGAAAAAGGCTGTAGAGCAGTTCCTGGATGTAGAGGAAGCCTTGGAGGCTGAGCGCCAACTGGCGATCACGAGATGGGAGAAATTCAGACTCACCGGCGAAATCGTTGACCATTCAGATGTTAAAGCTTGGGCTTCTTCACTCAGTACAGCTCCGGGTTCCAGATCTAATTGATGCCTGATCTTAGATGGCTTCCAGAGGCACTAGACGACTTAAAAAGACTTCATGCCTTTATCGAGCCACATAGCCAAACAGCTGCAAACCGGGCCGTTAACATGTTGATTGAGGCAGCAGAGTCGTTACAGGAGTTTCCGGAGAAAGGGCGGCCGTGGAATCTGGAAATTAATTTTCGCGAGCTGTCGGTTAGATTTGGCGCACGCGGCTATGTTATCCGCTACCGGCTCTTTGAAGGCCAGATCATTATCGTTCGGGTTTGGCATTCCCTGGAAGATCGTTGAGTATTAGGAAGGATAGGCGCTGCATGGGGTTATTTTTCACCACCACTATACCAGCGCTTCGAAAATATCCACTATTTCCCAAGCCATTAATAAATATTGCCGGATTTATGCCTCTGGATATATGAGACAGCAGTGGGTCTGTCCGTATCAGCGGCGGCCCAGGCATTCCTCCCGAATCACTTCCACCTGCGCCTTGCCCGCCGCGGTGCGGGGGATTTCCTCCACGAAGTAAAGCCTCCGCAGACGCTTGTAACGCGCGACCCGCTCGGCAACATAGTCAAGAATTTGCTCCTCGCTTGCCACGCCTGAATCTGCCAGGATTGCTGCTGCGGGCAACTCTCCCCAGGTATCATCATCAAAACCGAAGACCACGCAGTCCGATACGGCGGGATGACCGATGAGTACCGCCTCGAGCTCAGCCGGATATATGTTTAACCCGCCCGACAGGATCATATGCTTGGAGCGCCCAACGATACTGAAGTAGCCTTCGTGCTTGACGGCCAGGTCTCCCATCCAGCCCCAGTCGCCATCCGTATCGTCACTTCGGAAATAGCTGCGGCAGGACTCATCATCTTCGAGATATTTCGTCATCAGGTGCGGGCCGCGGGTCGCCACCTCACCGGTCTCTCCTACCTCCGCGGGCTCACCGGGCCTGGTGAAGATTTCGATCTCGATACGACCACCGGGATTGTTATAGCCGTCGTACACCGCATCACGATCGGTCTTTCTCTGTGCAGCAAGATGACCGGTTTCGGTTGAACCAAACGCCCGTCCACATTCGAGCCAGGGCATCGCCTGCTCTGCCCTCTCGATCAAGCTGCGCGGAAGTGGCGCACCACCGAATGCGATCAACTTCAACGATTCAAGCCTCTGCGCATCGAACTCCGGATGGTCCAGCAACGTAACAAGCTGGGACGGCACGGCGAAGATGACGCCGATCCCGTGCAGTTCAGTCAGCCGCATAAACTCTGACGGATCCCACTTTGGGATAATCACACCGGTACAACCTGCCAGCACGGCAGGCTGAAACCACGAAAACAGTCCGGCGGTATGCGTAAACGGAACCGAGTATCCGGCGATATAGTCATTGCGTACCCGGAAATCCTCTACCGCGGCCATTGCCGAGATTGCCCTGGCGCGTTGTGATGACAGTACTGCCTTGGGTCGACCGGTTGTACCCCCGGTAAATATCACCGAGCCCGGGTCATCCGGGTTGATTTCATTACCGGGCGGGGTGTCCGGGGAGGCCTCGATAAATGTCCAGAGATCATTCTCGCCAACACTACCGAGGCTAATCAGGACAGGGGATCTGTCGAGTCGCGCCAGCGCACCCTGAACCATGTCATAAGAAACTGCATCGGCAAAAATGACAGCCGGCGCGGTAATCTCCAGCGCATACACAAGATCTTCCAACGTACACCTTGTGGGTAAATTGACAGAGAATCGACCTGACCTCGCGGTCCCGAAGTGGGCGATCGCGTACTCGGCGCAATTCAGACCAATAATTCCGACCGGCCCCCCATCGTCCCGGAATTGCTCCGACAATGCATTCGCAAACTGGTTTGCGAGACGATCAAGTTCGGCAAACGTCCAGCTCCGTTCACCGCAAATAAGGCCGGTTTTATCCGGCCACCTGCCGGCAGGGTAAGCCAGTATCTCTCCGCTGGTGAGCACCTCTTGCCCCGGCTCAAGGGGCAGGTATGTTGGATGTGACAATTGCACTAGTGCTCTCCTTCTAACTAGACCGGGTGTTATGCGACTGGATGATGTGGCCAGGCAATCTTGACTCACCAATGGGCGCTGACCATAATGAGTTTAAACAATAAACAGAAGCGCTGGAACCCGACAAAGGAAATACGCAGTTTGTGAAGTCTGACTAAAGAGTCGCTAGCGAGGTGTTGGCCGCAAGATGCCGCCTGACGACCTCGCCGAGGCTCGATACCCGAATCATGGTGGCCACATGGGATCATTTCGACACCAGCGGCGAACCGCGGAATCACCAGCCACACGATTCACATGAGCAAAAATTTATACAAGACCATACCGCAACTTCAGAAGTTGTTGGAGACCGACGGTGTCACCGCCTTGTGTGAGAAATACTCGCGCCAGGAAACGGTCACGGCGCTGCGTGCCCTGCTGGACGGTGCCAGGGAATCCATCCGTGAGCAGAAGAACCCGCAGTTACCGGATTTTACCGGCACGGAATTTCTCGAAGACTTACGGGTTGCAATACAGGGCAGACGTGAACGGTCACTTAAACAAGTCATCAACGCAACGGGCATAATTCTGCACACAAACCTCGGTCGCGCGCCGATTGCCGAAGAGGCGATAGAAGCCATCAGGGAGGCCGCATTGGGATACTCCAACCTGGAATTCAATCTTCAATCCGGAAAGCGCGGATCCCGCTATATGCACATCGAAGATACGCTTACCAGCATCACGGGTGCTGAAGCCGCCGTCGTGGTTAACAATTGTGCCGCCGCGGTACTCGTCAGCCTGAATACACTGGCAAAAGATCGCGAGGTTATTGTATCGCGCGGGGAATTGATTGAAATCGGTGGCGGATTTCGCATGCCTGATGTCATTGGCGCCACCGGCGCGATCATGCGCGAGGTCGGGACAACCAACAAGACACACCTTGCCGATTACGAACAGGCCATCAATGACAACTCCAGCGTCATACTTCGCAACCACTGCAGCAATTACAGGATTATCGGTTTTACACGCAGCCCGAGTACACCCGAACTGGTTGAACTGGCTCATGCCCGCGGACTTTACATGATCGAGGACCTCGGCAGTGGTGCACTGATTGACCTCGAACAGTTCGGAATCAGCGGAGAACGCAGCGTTCAGAGGGTTTTGGCCGACGGCATGGACCTTGTCCTGTTCAGCGGCGACAAATTAATGGGTGGTCCCCAGGCCGGAATCATCGTCGGCGCCAGGGAACCCATCGACCTGATCAAGAAGAATCCGCTACTCAGGGCCATGCGTATCGACAAGCTATCGCTGGCGGCACTGGAGGCCACGCTCATACACTACCTGGCCCCGGACATGGCCACCAACAGGATACCAATCCTCTCGATGATTGCGGCGAGCAAAGACGAGATCGAGGCGCGCACCCGTAATCTTATGGATTCCATTAGTAAGGTCAATTCGATCACTGCGTGGACAGATGACGATACCAGTTTCGTTGGCGGGGGTTCCGCGCCCATGAACGAATTACCCACCTGCGTGTTGAAACTCAAGTTCAACAATTCCAGCATCGAGAAGATAGCCCGGAAGCTGCGCACGCTGACACCGGCCATCATTGCACGTATATCCGACGACGCGCTGGTAATCGATCTGCGCACGGTATTCCCCGACCAGGAAAAAGACCTCCTGACCGCAATCGAGGTGGTCGCACAATGAGTGCCCAGCTTACCGTTGGGGTGATAGGACACGTCGATCACGGCAAGACATCCCTGGTAAAGGCACTCACCGGGATCGACACGGACAGGCTGGCCGAAGAGAAGGAAAGAGGCCTGTCCATCGTGCTCGGATACGCCTATATCAAATCTGGCGGCGGGATGATCGATTTAATCGATACCCCCGGCCACGAGAGCTTCATCAGGACAATGATTGCTGGCGCCACCGGGATTGACTCGATATTGCTGATCATTGCTGCAGATGAGGGCATCAAGCCGCAGACACGGGAGCATTTTGATATTGCAAGACTGCTGGGTATCCGGAGCGGTGTCATCGCGATCACGAAATCTGACCTGGTAGATGAGGACCGCTTGCAGCATACCGTGACCGAAATCAGGGAATATGTCCGTGGGACTCCCCTGGAGGAGGCAGAACTGGTGCCGGTGTCATCGGTAGATCACCGTGGTATTCCCGAACTCACCCGGGCACTGGACAGCCTGTTTAAAAACAGTGAAAAACGGGCCGTCGGTGAGAACTTTTACCTGCCGCTGGATCGTGTGTTTACCATCGAAGGGTTTGGCACGGTAGCAACGGGGACGCTACGAGACGGCCCTGTCGAAACCGGCACTGAGGTGGAGATCATGCCGACCGGTCTGACGGCCGGCATACGTGAACTACAGGTACACAACGAAAAGGTTGAAAGGGCCCTGCCCGGGCAAAGGGTGGCTATCAATCTCCGTGGCTTAAAACGAGAGCAGCTTGCCAGGGAACAGAAGCAGGCCACACCCGGTTCACTTCAGCCTACCCGCCGTATCTACTGCCGCCTTGAAGTACTGGAGGACTTGCCACGTCTCCCCAGGCGCAACGAGTTGGTGAGGGTGCTGTACGTCACCACCGATGTCGTCGCGAAACTGAGGGTGATTGGTGACAAACCCCTCGACAACGGAACGGAGTTCATGGTCCAACTCTATCTCCAGAAACCCGTCATTACGAGCAAAGGCGATGCCTTTATCTTACGAGCCTGCTCTCCGTCCACAACCATTGGCGGCGGAGAGATTATCGAAACCTCCGACTGTCTGTCCAACGTTATTCCCGCTGACCTTGGCGCTTGCCTTGAAAAGCTGCACTCGGGTACGCCGGCTGAGCAATTGAGCGCCTACCTCGACGCAGCGGGAAGTAACGGAATTGGAATCATCGACCTGGTACAAAGGTTGAAGACAACCCGGGCCGGGGTCGGGGACGCACTGGAATCCGCACGAGGTTTACTGATCGACGAATTCGCGATGGCGGGCGGTGAGATGAAGAAGCTGTGTAAATTCGGCATCAGTCAACTTGAAGAGTTTCACCGGCACGAACCGGATGCGGCGGGACAGACGCTTGAGGCCTTCAGGGCCACCCTGACGCAACGCAGCCCCGGCCCGGTGGCCGAATACGCGATACAACTGATGACAAGGTCAGAAGAGATTGATATCAGTTCCAATACTGTCAGGCTGTCGGGCTTTGATTCACATGCGGATATTAGCGCTGAAGAGAAAGAGCTAATAGACACCATCGAGGGTATATTCCGTGAGGGGGGTGTATCAACGCCTTCTCTTGAAGAAGTGATAGGCCAGGACCCCTCCCGCAGAATTGCTTACCAGCACCTCAAGGACCAGGGCAGACTGGTTACCGTGACCAATGCCGCCAGCCGCAAGCAATTCGTATTCCATGCCGATACAATCAACAGGATAAAGGAGGATCTCGTGCGTGAGTTTCCGTCACCAAAAAAGTTTACCGTCTCGGATATCCGGACGCTGCTCGACAGTTCCCGGAAATACGTCGTACCGCTCCTGGAGCACTTTGACAAAAATCGCCTGACGATTCGGCACGGAGATTATCGCGTCATTACCTCTGCGCTCGCACAACAGGACAGATCACAGGGGGTACAGGGAATGAGTTAGAGAAATTGAAAAACTAATTTGGGAGGTGAATGTAGCCTGGTGGCTTCCCTGGTCTTCAAAACCAGTGACTTGTTGTAAGACGAGTGGTGGGTTCGATTCCCATCCACCTCCGCCAATTCTTCAAATTAGAAGTGTAAGACAAATACAGGAGAACCGAATGACTTCGTCCGGACCCCAATCTGAAATAAGGCTTACCAGCCTCTCTCATGGCGCAGGATGTGCGTGCAAACTGAGTTCAGCAGAACTCGCCACCGTACTGGCAGGACTGCCGATTGCCGATGACCCGCGCGCCCTGATCGATGCATCGACCCGCGATGACGCTGCCGTTTACAAGATAGATGACGAGCGTGCGATCGTTGCCACGCTGGATTTTTTTACACCGATTGTCGACGATGCCTATACGTTTGGTGCGATAGCGACGGCGAATGCCTTCAGCGATATCTACGCGATGGCGGCAACGCCCCTGTTCGGGCTGAGTATCGTCGCCTGGCCCCGGGCTCCGCATATGCTGAAGCTGCTGAACCAGACGATGAAGGGCGCGACCGACGTGGCGGGGCAGGCAGGTGTCTTCGTACTGGGCGGTCATTCCATCGATGACGCCGAGCCAAAATTCGGCATGGTCGCCATCGGCGAAGTACGGCTGGACGAGGTGATAAGCAATGCCAGCGCAGAGCCGGAAGATATCCTTATCCTGACCAAACCGCTGGGGACCGGGATAATGACAACCGCGCTGAAGAGAGACAAGGTGACAAGTGCACAGCTTAAACCGGCGGTTGACAGTATGTGTGCGCTGAACGCATCGGCTGCCGCCATTATACGTGAGCACCGTAATGCCGTGCATGCGGCGACCGACATCACGGGATTCGGGCTACTCGGCCACCTGCGAAATATCCTCGAGGCCAGTGGTCACAGCGCCGAGATTCACGCCGATGCCCTTCCCTGCTTCCCGGATGTAAAATTACTCATAGAACAGGACGTCGTGCCCGGCGGCACACGCCGAAACCATGAAGCAGCATGCGACTACACCAACTGGGCGGAAGACCTTTCCATGACCGAGCAGCTATTGATGACGGATGCACAGACCTCAGGCGGCTTACTGCTCGCCGTGGCGCCGGATTCGGCAGATGAAATCCTCTCAGCCCTGAGCGCTGCGGGAACGCTGAGCCAGTCTGTCATCGGCGAAATTCTGCCCCGGTCCGACCCACTTATATCTGCGGTCCGGTAAAGGCCGGCAGGGACAACGGGTTGCCCTGGCTCATTGTTCGTGCGCGTGAATCAATTTCAGCAGCAGGGACTGCAGTGTCTTTTGCTCGCTCTTGTTTAGCGGCGCCAGGAACTGCTTACCCACTTTTTTACCGCGGGTTGACACTTGTCGCGCCAGCTTCTTCCCCCGGGCAGTCAATACAAGATTGTTCGCCCGGGCATCATATTCATTCGGGCTCAGCGTAACGAGCCCCTTGGCCATCAACCGCCTCGTCAGACCGTGCACGTTTGGCGGCTCCATATCTATGGCCTTCCCCAATGTCACCTGGGTCGTGTTACCGAGCAGGTGTAAAACCTGCATGGCCGCCGCCTGCATGGTGGTGATATCGATGTCCGCACACACCTCGGCATGTATTTCCCGACAGTACTGCATCGATCGCCTGAGGAGGAATCCCGGGTGGTCCAGCACGACCACGGAATCTTCTCTGCCCGGACTACGGGGCTTTTCGCTTTTCCTGACTCTCACGGTATTTCCCTGGTAACTGATTCCATGCAAAACTCCAATCACGGCTGCTTATCTTAATATAGTTACTGCAATCACTATATACTTATACTCATTAGGTAATTCTACCTAGAATCAATCACTGTTATAAGCTTTTTTTGGCTTGCTCTTCCTCCCTCAATTATTCATCAAGTGTTGAGCGATCCTGTCGCTCATCCCAGACACGTAATACTTCGATGCGATCAGGAAACGCACGATAGATGTAGGAAAATGGTGTTTTCGGGATGCTAAATTCACGCACACTTTTCCTGTGCGTTTCATGACCAATGAACGGATTGGACATAAGAGTATTTTCTACTGCGTGGAATTGCTTCTGCGCGTTTAATCTTCCTCCTGAAAAAACGATTTCGTAGTACTGACGCATCCACAGAAGATCGTCTCGTGTACTTGCAAGATAAACGACCCTCATTATTGTTATTTTATCGTTGTATCAATTTCTGGCAGTGCTCGTTCGTTATCTGTTCCCCACGAATCAACCCATGCACCCATTGCCCGGCTTGAAATAAAGTCGCCTTGCTCAGCTTGTGCAATGGCCGCATCAATGGCATTTCGCTTTTGTTCACGTGCAGATAGATAGTTCTTGATTGCAGTGGTTGCAACAAAGGACTCAGAACGTTTCAAAAGCTCCGCTTCTTGTTTGAGCCTGGTTTTAATATCTGCGTCAAGTCGCAAGGAAAAAGGTACATTTGCCATGGTTCTCAACTCCCTATTGTTAGCGTATTGCTTTTAACTACATTGTAATACGATGAATGCGTTTGTCAAGTTTGACCACTGCTACGAGTGCCTCATCGGTCGGGAACGTCTGGAAACTAAACGGCTTACCTGGCTTGCCATTGATCATGAACTTCAAGTAAATATTTAGTTCGGCAGATTGATGAGATCTTATTTGTTAAAGATGGGGCCGGGTCTACGGCAAGGCTGAGGCTCCGGCAGGATGTTGCGCCTGTTCACTCGCCCGCTGATAATACCCTCCCAGCAATCTGAGAAGGCTGGGTACCTCCCCTGGTGGTTCGCCATTCTTTCCGATCGCGCTATTGATGTGCTCAAGGTCCAAAACCAACAGCCGGGCGGCCTCCAGCATGCCCAGTTCCAGGTAGGCATCGAACAGCCATTCAAAGGCATGATAGTCCCGCATGTAAAGCGGCCGACTCCGTGGACTCCTGCCATTCTACCGATGCCGCCCACGCATCCTCGTTCGATGCCACCACCTCCTCCCACATTCCGAGGTGTCGGTATATATGGCTCGGCATGTGCAGGGCATGGGAGGATGCCGGCGCAACATCGGCATATAAATCTGCCTGGCGCAGGCCCAGTTGAGCGAATGCCGGTGAATCATATATATGTATAAGGTAGTGGAGAACGCCCGGGTGGTTCGGGTTGTTCTCAAAGATAGCCTCCAGCCGGGCCGCTATCGTCGTCACGTGCGCCGGTTGGTTGCGGTTAAACTCCGGAAGGGCCATCAGAGCAAGTGCCTCGAACAGGACCAGTTCATCGTCATCCGGATATTTCAGCACCAGCGCCTGCATCGCCGCGGCATATCGGGTTCTTCTCGAGTCCCGGTCCAACCCGGGTGCGAACCTGTGTTCAAGGGTGGCAATCAGGCGCGCTCCCGCTCGTCGAGTCGTAATTGCCCGTTCTCAATGAGTTCCGCTATTCGCTCCAGCATGGCTGACCCCAGTTCCTCATTGTCAAACCCGGGTTCATAAAGCAGGGCATTGTCGTGGGTCATCGCCTCGCCCCAGTAGGCCAGCCCGAACCCGGGGTCCAGGCGCTGCGCCTGCCTGAAGTTGTCCCTCGCCTCCTCGTACCAGAAGTTGTGTAGGGCATGCACCCCGGCAAGGAACGGCTGCTGCGCTACGGGAAGACCGGAGTTCGGGAAGTTGAGAACAGAGAGATCAGCGGCTGGCTGGTGCGAACTCTCCGGCAAGACGGAGAGGGGCCACAGAGTGAACAGCAGGGCTAGTATTTGCATGCTTGTTGCCAAGCCAGCAGCACAAATAAGTTTAGGCGTCAAACTATTAAATATTTTACATTAGAGATACACCGGTACATAATAG
>PVMK01172906.1_pt1 | contig 11403 bp, 13 predicted proteins | sample 1853481 | NCBI WGS metagenome assembly PVMK01 (sample SAMN08533507, study PRJNA380276) | Marine sediment metagenome, whole genome shotgun sequencing project. | reverse complement strand
TCTCTGCTGCAACGATTGATTTTTCGGGATTGGAAGAACAGCCTGGTGACGCCACTCCCAAGCCTTTTTCTGCTGATACTTCGAGTATTGACCGGCCACAGGTTTCCTGCCATATCACTTATACGAATGAAAGAACTCATGATGTGATTCGCGGTGGTCTTGATCGTTCTCCTCTTTACTCTGGTGTCATCGAGGGCGTTGGACCACGCTACTGTCCCTCTATTGAGGATAAGGTGGTACGTTTTCCAGAAAAGCAGCAGCACCAGATATTTTTGGAGCCTGAAGGTCTTGCTAGCGGTGAAATTTACCCGAATGGTGTCTCTACGTCGCTGCCTGTAGATGTACAGTTGGCTTACCTGAGAACTATGAAGGGTCTGGAAAAGGTCGAGATCACGCGGCCTGGCTACGCTATAGAATACGATTATGTAGATCCCATTCAACTACACCCAACCTTGAAAACCAAGCGGTTACGCGGTCTCTATCATGCGGGACAGATTAATGGCACCTCTGGTTACGAGGAAGCAGCCGCTCAAGGGCTTCTCGCGGGTATAAATGCGGTACAACAAGTTAAGGGCCTCGAAGCGGTTGTGATTGGACGTGACCAGGGATACATCGGTGTTCTGATCGATGACTTGGTTAACCTTGGGGCTAAAGAGCCTTACCGGATGTTTACTTCTCGGGCAGAATATCGTTTGTTGTTGCGCGAAGATAATGCAGACCAGCGACTCAGTGCCATCGGTAAAGAGGTTGGTTTGTTGTCAGATCAGCGCTGGGAGCGTTTCTCAGAAAAGCTTATTGCGCTGGATCGTGGCCATGAACGCTTACGTGAGGTCCGTATCTCTCCCAGAAACCAGGAGGTTCTGGCCCGTCTTGGTTTGCGGGATTTAAAAAATGGTGCTTCCCTTGCAGAGTTACTGCGCAGGCCCGAGATTGGCATCGATGATCTTGGTTTTCTTGATGAAGAGCTGGCTGCTCTTTCACAGGAAGTACGTAGCGAGTTGGAAACAGAGGTCAAGTATGCGGGCTATATCATTCGACAGAAAGAACAGGTCGAACGGTTCCTTCGTCTGGAAAACCTCGTCATTCCAGAGGGCTTCGATTATGACGTAGTCAATGGCCTTTCTGCTGAAGTTCATGAAAAGCTCAAACGTGTGGCACCTCGTACCCTTGGGCAGGCTGGGCGAATCCCTGGTGTCACCCCCGCGGCGATTGCTATTCTGGCGGTTCTTTTGCGACGCTAGGGGCCTGTTATGCAATTGTCAGAGCAATTACATAGGCTTGACCTGAAGGTTGACCAAGAGGCTCTTTGGCCTCTGGAGCGCCTTGTAGATGAGCTTTTGCGTTGGAATCCTCGTCGAAACCTGACTGCAATCACTGACTATGATGAAATAGTAGAGAAGCACTTGGTTGACTCTTTGACCTTGTTGCCCTTCGCCCGCCAATCAAGTCGCTTGCTTGATATCGGCTCCGGTGCCGGTTTCCCCTCCCTGCCTTTGAAAATAGTGTGTCCTCAACTCGAAATTGTTTCTGTTGATGCGGTGGGTAAAAAGATAGATTTCCAGCGCCATGTCGTCAGAAGCCTTGGTTTGAAAGGCTTTAAGGCGGTTCATGCACGCGTCGAGAGTTTGACAGAAGAGCATGCAACCTTTGATCTGGTCACTGCCCGTGCGCTTTGTTCGCTGAAAGAACTGGTCACTCGGTCGGAGCCGTTTCTTGCTCCTGGTGGTTGTTTGTTGGCGATGAAGGGTCCAGAGGGCGGTCGTGAGTTTTTTGAGCAACAGGAGGATTTGCTGGATACAGGTTGGTCTGTTGCTTTACATCGATTAAAGTTACCTCTTTCTGGAGCAGAACGATGCCTGATTGAGTTGACTCGGTAGAACAATTTCCACCAGATGTAGTGGTTGCGTTTAAGGCGATGTCAATATCTGATGGTTTGTCGTCGTCACGCAAATTTCCTTTGCAGATCCAAAGGCTTATGTTAATCTGAGCGACTCAAAAAACATCACTTCTAGGGAGTTCTTAGGGTATGGCCCAGGTAATCGCGATCGCCAACCAAAAAGGCGGCGTCGGCAAGACCACAACAGCAGTCAATCTCGCTGCGTCTCTGGCTGTTGCTGAAAAACGCACCTTGCTGGTCGATTTAGACCCTCAGGCCAATGCGACCAGTGGGGTTGGGATTGATCCTAACCGCATGGAGCAGACGGTCTACCATGCGTTGCTTGGTGCGGTTCCGGTTAGTGAGGTTCTCCAAACGACAAAACTCGACCCTCTTCATCTCTTGCCTTCCAACCCCGACCTGATTGGTGCCGAAGTAGAGCTGATCTCGGCTCTGGCACGAGAAAACAAGTTAAAAACAGCGCTCTCTGAAGTTGGTGACGAGTACGATTATATCCTGATCGACTGTCCCCCTTCTCTCGGCTTGTTGACTATTAATGCTTTGACAGCTGCCGATAGCGTGCTGATTCCCCTACAGTGTGAGTATTACGCCATGGAGGGGTTGAGTCAGTTAATCAACACGGTTCGTCTGATCCAGCGGGAGTTAAACCCCGGCCTGGTTATTCACGGGATTCTGTTGACCATGTTTGATGCACGCAATAATTTGTCTCATCAGGTCAGTGATGAGATCCGCAAGCATTTCACAACCCAGGTCTTTGAAACGATTATTCCGCGCAATGTGCGCCTTTCTGAAGCGCCCAGTCATGGCCTGCCTGCCTTGCTCTACGATATTTCTTCGCGTGGCGCTACGGCTTATCTGGATTTGGCGCGTGAAATAATTGGTATGGAGCAGCAAAAAGTATGACCAAACGTCCCGCACTAGGTAAAGGTATCGGTGCCCTTCTGACCTCAGCTTCCCAGGATGGTCGTCACAAGTATTTCGTCTGTCCGGTCGAAGAACTCAAGCCACATCATAATCAGCCGCGTAAAACCTTTAATGACGCTAAGATGGCAGAACTAGTCGCATCAATCCGCGAAAAAGGTGTGATTCAGCCACTGGTTGTTCGTCACACCGGTGATCACTACCAGATCATTGCCGGTGAACGGCGCTGGCGGGCCGCGCAAAAGGCCGGTCTCAAAGAGATCCCGGTTGTTATTCAGGATGTCTCTGAAGACTGGGCTCTGGAAATGGCTCTGATTGAGAACATTCAGCGTGAAGACCTGAATCCAATTGAGGAAGCCGGGGCCTACCGTTACCTGATGAGTACCTTTGATCTGTCTCAGGAGGAAGTGGCCAAGCGAGTCGGTCGTGAACGGCCGACAGTTGCCAATGCTTTACGCCTTCTACGACTGCCGGCAACGATTCAGCAAGATGTGGTCACCGGGCTGATTTCTATGGGCCATGCCCGTGCTCTACTGGCACTGGAAAGTGCAGAGAGCATCAAGGAAGTCCGCGACCAGATTGTCAAGAAACAGTTTTCTGTGCGTCAAACCGAAGCTTTGGTCAAGAAGCTTAAGGGTGGTCAAGGCAAGGTCACGCCGCGTAAAGCTCAACTCGATCCGGAGTTGGCAGACCTGGCCGCTCGCTTACAACGTTGTCTTGGCACCAAGGTGAATATTCAGCCTCAAGCCCGTGGTGGCAAAGGCGGTAAGATAGAAATCAGTTATTACTCCCCGGAAGAGTTCGAGCGGTTGCTGGATATTTTTGAGGGAAGATAGTAAAGTTGATAAATTACAGTATGTTAACTATGTTTTTCAGGAAACCAACACATGTTTAACAAGAAGGAAAAAGCTCCTATGCGTAAAGAGATCCCGATAGAGAAAAGTGAGATCAAGGCCTTTCTCGGCCCCGGCAGTCAGTTTGAAGGCAAGCTGGTGTTTAACGAAATCGTCCGCCTGGACGGTGCTTTTCGTGGTGAGGTTACCTCCCACGACACCCTGATCGTTGGTGAAAGTGCCGATATTCAAGCCGATGTAGAGGTTGGCACATTGATCTTGAGTGGCAACTTCAAGGGTAATATCAAGGCCAAGACGCGTGTTGAGCTACGGGCTCCGGCCAAGGTTGAAGGTTCGATTGAGACACCGGCTCTTTCTGTTGAGGATGGGGTTATTCTGAACGGTACCATCAACATGAATCTTGGTGAAAAAGCATCCGGCAGCAAGCCTGTTGAAATCGGTATTAAAAAGTAATCGCTTCGAAATTCTATCTGGTAACTTTGGTGCCTCTAATGTGGGCTGGGTTTTTGTGAAAAGAGCCTTGACATAGTCAGATTGCTATGGTAGTTCTCTCCTGCTTTTTCCCATGGTTGAGGCGTTTAAACCCTTGTTAGGCTGTATACAGTATACCTAAGTGCCATTACGGCACGCACTTAAATGAGGTAAGACAGTGATCGAGCTTAATTGGACACTGCTCCTGCAGTTTGTCAATTTTATGATTTTGATGGCAGTGCTTAACGCCCTGCTCTACAAACCATTGCGCGCTGCTTTGCAGGCACGCAGGGATACCATAGAAGGTTCCAAGGCGAAGGTGCAGGATATCGACGAGCAGGTACAGGCACAAATTGCTCGCTACGAGGCCCAGCTTCAAGAAGCTCGTCTGCAGGGTAGCCAAGAGCGCACAGCACTGCGCAAGACGGCTCAGGACGAAGAGACTCGCATCCTTGGTGGCGCAAATAAGAAGTCAGCTGAAAAGTTGCAGACGATTAAGGAGCAGATTCAGGAAGAGGCTTCTACCGCCCGCCAGGCTCTGCGCGATGAAACCGAGGCGTTAGCCAAAAGTATTGCTGGTAAGGTTCTCGGGAGGGTGGTCTGATGCAAGGTAAAGCAAACGTCAAATCTATGCTCCTTAAGACGCTCTTACTGGCCGTTTTGGTATTGGTTCCCGCCGTTGCGCTTGCTTCTGGTGCTGACAGTGGTGTTATTCTCAAAGACTTCCTCTATCGTTGCTTTAGTTTTGTTTTGATGGTTGGTCTACTCGCCTATTTCGTGACCAAACCTATCCGTAGAGGACTCAAGGGTCGCAGCGAGGAGATTGAGAAGGTCCTCGCCGATGCTCAGGCAGCGAAAGAAGCGGCTGAGGCCAAACATCGCGAATACAGTGAAAAGCTGGCCAAGGCAACCGAAGAGATTGATACAATCACCGCTTCAATTCGTCGTGAAGGTGAGTTGGAACGTGAAAAAATCCTGGCTGCCGCCAATGATCTGGCCGTAAAGATAGAGCAGGAAGCTGAAAACAAGGCTTCCAGTGTGGTTGCCAAGGCGCGCATCGAATTACGCGAGGAAGCTGCCAACCTGGCCGTGGAACTTGCAGAAGACATGCTTAAAAAGCAGGTCTCTGCTGATGACCAGAAGCGTCTGGTCGATGAATATATGCAGAAAGTGGGAGAACTCCATTGAGTGTCAGTGCCCTTACCAGACGGTATGCCAAGGCCTTGGTTGAGATCGGCGTGGAAGAAAAGGCTGTAGATGCCTACGGCGACGAGTTGACCAAAGTTAAGGAAGTTCTGTCCCAGGAAGAGTTGTTGCGTCAGTTGCTCGACAGCCCTACCCTGGTCTTGGAAAAGAAAGAAGCCATGTTGGCTGATCTCTGCAAGCTTCTTGAGTTATCGGAAGGCATGGGCAAATTTCTTGGCCTGCTCTTGAGCAAAGGGCGGCTCCGCTTCCTGAGTCAGATAGAAGAGAGTTATCGACGCCAGGCGGATGATCTGTCCGGAATCCTGAGCGCTAAAATTACAGCAGCCACAGAGTTGGATGATGTTCAACAGCAGGCGATTGCCACCAGTCTTGAGAAACAGACAGGCAAACAGGTCGCTATCACTGTTGAAGTTAACCCCGACCTGATCGGTGGCTTGCAAGCGGAAATTGGCGGTCGCCTCTTTGATGGCAGCGTCAAAACACAACTTAAACGCATCGAAGAATCCTTGAAGAATCCTTCATAACTAGGGTGATGAGGTCGTAATAATGCAAATCAGAGCAGAAGAAATTAGCGCAATTATCAAGAAGCAGATCGAAGACTTCGGACGTGAAGTCGAGGTCAGCGAAACCGGAACCATCATCTCTGTTGGTGACGGTATCGCCCGTATCCATGGGCTGGACAAAACAATGGCCGGTGAGTTGCTGGAGTTTCCAGGCAACACCATGGGCATGGTCCTCAACCTCGAGGAAGACAACGTTGGTGCTGCGATCCTTGGTGATTCCGAGCACATCAAAGAAGGCGACACTGTCAAACGGACTGAGCGCATTGTGCAGGTACCGGTCGGCGAAGCACTGATTGGTCGTGTCGTCAACGGTATCGGGATTCCGATCGATGGTCTGGGCCCGATTGAAACGGATACCTACAGCAAGGTTGAAATCAAGGCTCCGGGCATCGTTGAACGTAAGTCGGTTCATGAACCGATGCAGACCGGTCTCAAGGCGATTGATGCGATGGTTCCGATTGGCCGTGGCCAGCGTGAACTGATTATCGGTGACCGTCAGACCGGTAAAACCGCAGTTGCGATTGACGCGATCATCAACCAAAAAGGTCAGAACATGATCTGCATCTATGTCGCCATCGGCCAGAAACGCTCGACGGTGGCACAGGTGGTCGATAAGCTCAAGAAGACTGGCGCCATGGATTACACCATTGTTGTTTCCGCCTCTGCTTCCGAGCCCGCACCAATGCAGTTCATCTCCCCCTACACCGGTGTTACCATGGGTGAGTTCTTCCGCGACAGCGGCAAGCACGCCCTGATCATTTATGATGACCTCTCCAAGCAGGCTGTTGCTTATCGTCAGCTCTCTTTGCTGCTGCGTCGTCCGCCGGGTCGTGAAGCCTACCCCGGTGACGTTTTTTATCTGCATAGTCGTCTGCTCGAGCGTGCTTGCAAGCTCAACGATGAAGAGGGTGCCGGTTCTTTGACCGCACTGCCAATTATCGAGACTCAGGCTGGCGATGTCTCTGCTTATATCCCGACCAACGTTATCTCGATCACAGATGGTCAGATCTTCCTTGAAACCGACCTCTTCTTCTCGGGTGTACGTCCGGCGATCAACGTTGGCCTCTCGGTTTCCCGTGTTGGTGGTTCTGCTCAGGTCAAGGCAATGAAGCAGGTTGCAGGCACTTTGCGTCTGGCTCTTGCTTCCTATCGTGAGATGGCAGCGTTTGCCCAGTTTGGTTCCGACCTTGATGCCGCGACTCAGCGTCAGTTGAACCGTGGTGCTCGCCTGGTTGAGATTCTCAAGCAAGGCCAGTATGTGCCTCTGCCGGTTGAGAAGCAGGTTGTGGCGATTTTTGCTGTTAACAATGGCTATGTCGATGATTATGAGACGACAGATGTTCAGCGTTACGAAAGCGAAATGATCTCCTTCATGGAAAGCAGCTACGCTGATGTGCTCTCCACACTTGCAGAAAAGAAAGCCATCGATGACGAGCTGGAAGGCAAGATTAAAGCCGCTCTCGATGAATTCAAGGGCCAGTTTGTCGCTTAATCACGCAACGATCGGGTAAGAAGAGATGGCAAGTCTAAAAGACATTAAAAAAAGAATAGGCACGGTCAAGAACACCCAGCAGATCACCAAAGCCATGAAAATGGTTTCGGCGGCCAAGCTACGGCGTGCCCAGGAAGCGGTTACCGCGGCCCGTCCTTATGCGGACAAGATGGCTGATGTACTCTCCAGTCTGGCTTTGCGTGTAGACGCTGATAGCCATCCCCTGCTGGCTGAACGCGGCAAGGGCAAGGCACTGGTTGTGCTGATCACTGGCGATCGTGGCCTCTGTGGCGGTTTCAATACCAATATCTCCAAGACTGCTGAACGGTTTATCCGTGAAAAGGCAGAGGGTTTTGAGAGCTATGAGCTGTTAATCGTTGGCCGTAAGGGTAATGATTATCTCAAACGCCGCAGAGGCATGGAGATAACCAAGGTTCATGAAAACCTGGTGGGTACTGGCCAGGTGAGCTACCCGATCGGAGCACTGCTTGGCCAGGAGGTCGTCGATCTCTACCGTAGTGGTGATTACGACTCGGTTTTCCTGGTTTACAACGCGTTCCAGAGTGTGATGACCCAGATCCAGACAGTCACGCAGCTGCTACCGATTGTGCCAAAAGAAGTGGAAGAAGGTGTGCAGGTTACCGATTACATCTATGAGCCAAATGCCAAAGAGGTTTTGGAAGAAATACTGCCAAAGCACATCGAAGTGCAGATCTTCCGTTCACTGCTGGAATCAGCAGCTTCGGAGCACGGCGCACGGATGACAGCGATGGATAGTGCCAGCAAAAATGCTTCAGAAATGATTGGCAAACTGACTCTGCAGTATAACCGTGCACGTCAGGCATCGATTACCAAGGAACTGCTGGAGATCATCTCCGGCTCTGAGTCTCTTAAGTCTTAAGTTTCCGACGAATTATATAAGAACACCCCACCCGCAACCCGCGTGGGCAGAATGGAGGAACGGTTCATCATGAATAAAGGACGCATCACACAGGTCATCGGCCCGGTTGTCGACGTCGAATTTGAAGCCGGCAAGCTTCCCGAGATCTACCACGCGCTTAAGGTGACCAACCCGTCGATAGACGATCGGGAGTGGAACCTGGTTCTGGAAGTTGCCCAGCATCTGGGTGAAAATACGGTACGAACCATCGCCATGGACGCTACTGACGGTCTGACCCGCGGCCAGGATGCTCTCGATACTGGCAAGCAAATCGTTGTTCCGGTTGGTCAGAAGACTCTTGGTCGAATCATGAACGTGATTGGCGAGCCGATTGACCGAGTTGGTCCGATTGATGCCGAGATTGAATGGGGCATCCATCGTCCCTCTCCGGAATTTACCGAGCAGTCGACCAAGGTTGAAGCCTTCGAAACCGGCATCAAGGTCGTTGACTTGCTCGCTCCTTATGCTCGTGGCGGTAAAATTGGCCTGTTTGGCGGCGCTGGCGTCGGCAAGACGGTTCTGATCATGGAACTGATCAACAATATCGCCAAGCAGCACGGTGGTTACTCGGTCTTCGCCGGTGTTGGTGAGCGTACCCGTGAGGGTAACGACCTTTGGCACGAAATGAAGGACTCCGGCGTTCTCGATAAAACGGCTCTGGTCTATGGCCAGATGAATGAGCCTCCGGGAGCTCGTGCCCGGGTTGCTCTTTCCGCCCTGACAGTTGCTGAATATTTCCGTGACGAAGAAGGTCAGGACGTACTGCTCTTTATTGACAACATCTTCCGTTTCACCCAGGCTGGTTCAGAGGTTTCGGCGCTGCTTGGCCGTATCCCTTCAGCGGTTGGTTACCAGCCTACCCTGGCGACCGAGATGGGTGAGCTACAGGAACGTATTACTACAACCAGTAAAGGTTCGATCACTTCGGTTCAGGCTATCTACGTCCCTGCTGACGACTTGACCGACCCCGCGCCTGCGACCGCTTTTGCCCACCTCGATGCAACGACGGTTCTTTCCCGTCAGATCGCCGAGCTCGGTATATACCCTGCGGTTGATCCGCTTGACTCCACCAGTCGGATTCTCGATCCCCAGGTTATTGGTGAGGAGCATTACAAATGTGCCCGTGACGTTCAGTACGTACTGCAGCGCTACAAAGACCTGCAGGACATCATCGCGATTCTCGGTATGGATGAGCTCTCCGAAGATGACAGGCTGACCGTTTCTCGTGCCCGTAAGATTCAGAAGTTCCTCTCCCAGCCGTTCTTCGTTGCCGAAACCTTTACCGGTACACCTGGCAAGTATGTGGAACTCAAGGACACCATCAAAGGCTTCCGTGATCTGGTTGACGGCAAGTACGATGATATCCCGGAGCAGGCCTTCTACCTGGTTGGTACCATCGAAGACGCTCTGGAAAAAGCCAAGCAGTTGGCTGCGTAATCAATAAATTCCGGCATAAAGGAATAAACAGGCATGGCAGAAAAGCTTAAATTGGAAATGGTCACACCTTACAAGCGGGTGTTGTCGGTAGAGGTTGATGAAGTAACCGCTCCTGGCGCTGTCGGTGAGTTCGGTGTGCTTCCCGACCATACTTCATTGTTGACCACACTCAAGGTTGGTGAACTGACCTACAAGCAGGGTAACGAGACCTTTCACGTTGCAGTCAACTGGGGTTACGTGGAAGTAGAAAACAACGTCATGACTGTGTTGGTTGAAACCGCTGAACCTGCTGACCAGATTGATGTTGAACGCGCCAAGGCTGCTCTTGCTCGTGCTGAAGAAGCTCTTAAAAAACTCACCAATGAAGATAAGGACTTCAAGATCATGGAAGCTGCTCTCGAGCGTGCCGTGATCCGTGTTCAGGTGGCGGGCAAGACCGTCCACTGATTTCGTTGTAGATAGATAATAATTAAAAGGGCGGCTCATATGAGTCGCCCTTTTTGTTTAATGAAGTAGCTTTTTAACTTGATGTAGTGAACGCCTCAAGTGCTCTTCACTATGTGCCTCAAGAGTCATACTGGGTAGGATCGACAGCTTGGGTAGTTTACGTTGTAGCGGCTTGAAATCAATCATCCCATCACCAACGGGCAGATGCTCATCAGCATGGCCGTTATTATCGTGCAGATGCAGATGAAAAAAGCGTGGGCTGATCGCATCCAGCCACTCTGCCATGGGCCGTTTGCCGAAGAGTTGCCAGTGGCCAGCATCAAAGCAGTGTCCTAACCATTGCGAGTCAATTCCTTCTACCAACTGCACCAGCGTGTCTGGTGTCTCCTCGTAGATGTTCTCAATTGCCAGACGACAATTACACGCTGCCGCTTGCTCTATAAGCGGAGGAAAGAATTCTTTTGCCAGAGCCAGCCAGGCCTGGTCGAGGTTCGGGTAGCGCCATTTATCAAAACCAGGATGAATCACCATCAGGTGGGCATTGAGGCGAGCGGCGACAGCCAGGGCCTGGCTAAGACGTTGGTAAGTGGCATGGCGGATCAGGGGATCGAGAGCTCCTGGATTGAGATCGAAAAAGGGCGCGTGAAGTGTCGGCCTGACCTGAGCTGCTGCCAGAGTCTGTGCAACCTGATTCAGAAGGTTCTGGTCCAGGCCGTCAAGCTCGGGTCCCTTGATGGCAATTTCCGGGGCCAGGTCGAGATCCAGAACGAGCTTGAGATAATTATTGATTTGTACCCATGGGATGTGGCCGCCCAGGCGAAGTTGTTTCACCGTTGATGTCCTGCGGCGAGTTTTTCCAAGGTTACTGCAGTAATCAGCCCTTTGGCGTGAGCAACCCCTGCCGACAGCAGGATTTCATCATCAGTCGCGTCGCCTTCAACATACATATGACCTCACGGTTAAGGCGTTCAAGGTGGTGCGGATCTTTTTCCACGACCACAAAAGGTATTGGTTTGGACTGAAATTCAGTACAGATTCGATGGCCAATACGTCCATAACCACAAATAATGTAATGATCTCTGAGTTTGCTGATGCGACTTTGCAATTTCTTTCTCCCAAGAATTGTGCGCAGCTGACCTTCCAGTGTGAACTGGAGTAAACAGCTGAGGGTATAG
>PVMK01166733.1_pt1 | contig 11404 bp, 14 predicted proteins | sample 1853481 | NCBI WGS metagenome assembly PVMK01 (sample SAMN08533507, study PRJNA380276) | Marine sediment metagenome, whole genome shotgun sequencing project. | reverse complement strand
GGACCGTTTGAGCATCTAGGAGTTCTCAATGCAGATTATCAAGCATGATATTAATATTGATTTTGTCGGCAAGCGGAAAATTGCCTTGATTCTGTCAGCAGTGGTTATCCTGATTGGCATAGTCTCACTGGTGGCTAAGGGCGGGCCAAATTATGGTATTGATTTTGTCGGCGGGACACTCGTACAGGTCAAGTTTGTCGAGAATACTGATGCTGCCAAAATCAAGGATAGCCTTGCTTCAATGGATCTCGGCACAGTCGTTGTCCAGCGTTTCGGTGACGATACAAACGAATTTTTAATTCGTGTTCAGGAGACAGGTAAAGGCAAGCAGCTTTCTGGTATGATTTCCGGCAGTCTTAACATGGTCTACGGTGAGGGAATGGTTGATATCCGTCGCGTGGAGATGGTTGGCCCACAGGTCGGCAAAGACCTGCGTCAAAAAGGTATCCTTTCGCTTGTCTACGCTATGATCGGCATCCTGGTCTATATCTCCTGGCGATTTGAGCTGCGTTTTGCAATCGGTGCTATTATTGCGCTGATGCACGATGTCCTCATCACACTTGGTGCGTTTTCCCTCACTGGTCGGGAAATTGATTTGCCAATTATCGCTGCTTTTCTGGCCATTATCGGTTATTCGCTGAACGACACGATCATTGTTTATGACCGGATTCGTGAAAACTATGGCAAGCATAAGAAAAAGGGCTTCAGTGAGGTCGTAAATCGTTCCATCAATGAAACCCTGTCGCGCACCATATTAACCTCTGGAACAACCCTGATGGTAGTTCTTGCTCTCTTTATCTTTGGTGGCGGGGTGATCCATAATTTTGCCTTCGCATTGCTTATCGGTATCCTGGTCGGTACTTACTCCTCAATCTTTGTTGCCAGCCCGATACTGATCTTCTGGGATGATTATCGCTCCGGTGGACAGAAAAAGGTGACTGCAGAGGAGGGTGCCAAATGAAAAAAGAGACATTGCTGATTGGCGTTGTGGCACTGATTGCTGGTTGCATCATTGGTTTTATCGCAGGTCAGAAAAGCTCCGGCCCGAGTGCTCCGGTAGCATCCAGTGCTCCGATAGGGTCGGCACCAACCGTGAATTTGCAACAGAAACTCACCGAACTGAAAAGTATTGTCGCTGCTGATCCGGCTAATTTTCAGGCCTGGGTCGCTCTCGGTAACGAGTACTTTGACAGCAACCAGTTTATGGATGCGATCGAAGCCTACGACAAGGCCCTCGAAATACAGCCGGACTCGCCGGATGTTCTCACCGATCAGGGCGTCATGTTCAAACGTCTGGGCTGGTTTGAGCGGGCCATTCAAAGCTTTAATAAAGCCAGTGCCGTCGACCCGACTCATGCTACGAGTGTTTACAATCTTGGTATTGTCTACCGTTACGATTTACAGGACTTTGCCAAAGCCGAGACGGCCTGGACGCATTTTCTGGAAATCAGTCCGACCGGCCCCGGTTCAGATCGGGTTCGCCAGGACCTTGAATTTTTGCGGTCTCACCCACAGGCCGAAAAAAAGTAACATGCCAATCATCGGGCCGGAGCTTGCTTCCGGCCCGATTTCCCCTTCTATCGCTTCGATAAAGGTAAAAGCGTAACGCAAAGGCGCCAAGGGAAGCCAAGAAAGGCGTAAAGTATGAATTTTTTGTTGTGAAAGACAGTTAGCTTCGCGCCTTTTCACGAATTATTGCAACTTTGCGTTGCGCTTTATACGTTATATCCTACGCATATCGACTATGACCTTGACCTATTCTAGGCTTATGCGTTATCTGGCCCCGGTTGCGATCTTTCTGGTGCTCACTGGTTGCCTTGCTGAACGAAAAATGGTCGTTAGCGGCGTCCTGCATGGCGATTTGATATGGCAGGGAGATGTCCTGGTTGCCGGTGATGTCGTCCTGGAAGAAGATGTCAAACTGACAATCCTGCCGGGAACCAGAGTCCGTTTCATGGCTGCAGATGCCGGTCCCGGCGATTTTGTTGATCATCCACACTTTCCCGGTAACGAACTGATCATTAAAGGTCAGGTACACGCGGTAGGGACGCCTGCTGAGCCGATAATCTTTGAGGCGGTTGATCCTGATGCGACAGCCGGGTTCTGGGGCGCAATCAATCTGTTTAACAGCAAAGAAGCTGTCTTTGAATATTGTATTTTCCGGCAGGCGGATAGCGCGATACATAGCTGGGGCTCTCAGGTTTATATCGAGCAGTCACTATTTGAAGATAATCTGGTTGGTATTCGTTTCAACGAGTCTGAAATCCTTATTGAGCATAACCTGTTGCGTAACAATCACGCCGGCATCCGCTTTCATTTCGGCTCCCCGGTGATCTGTGAAAACGATTTTATAAGCAACAACGTCAACCTCTTTGTCACCTCTCATCCCCGCGATTACCATATCGAGAACAACTCATTTGGAGTGCCCGCAGAATATCATGTGGTGCTTGGTGAAAATGTCCCGGAAGACGTCAAACTGCCGCGCAATTTCTGGCTTTACCCGGACGACGTTTCAGCCGAGCGTTTTTTCTACGACGGCCGACGCAGCCCCTATCTTGGCCGAACATTGATTGAACCGCCACGCACAGCGCCTTCATCCCAGGTCGGTTTGTCGTGGACCCCGTAACCGAGCGCCTCTGGGTGCCTCGCAATGAGACGTTTGATTCCTCTGCAATAGGTGAATTCGAGCAACAGCTGCAATTATCACCTCTTGTTTCGCGTCTGCTGGTCGGTCGAAACTATTCTCTTGAATCAGCCCGTCAGTTTCTGTCAGCTCGCCTTATCGATCTTCCCGACCCCTTTCTGCTCCCTGATATGGACACCGCCGTTGATCGTCTCCAGACTGCTCTTGAAAGGGGTGAAAAGATTGCCGTGCATGGCGACTATGATGTTGACGGTATCACCGGTACTGTTCTGCTCTTTGCCGGTATGCGTGATCTGGGGGGGACTGAAATCGACTATCACATTCCTTTACGCCTGCGCGATGGCTACGGACTTTCGGCAAAGGCGATAAAGGATGCAGCAGGGAAGGGAACCAAAGTCATTGTTTCCGTTGACTGCGGCGTGTCGGCCCATGTTGAGGCTGATCTGGCTAAAGAACATGGTCTTGATCTGATTATCACCGATCATCACCAACCGCCTCCCACACTACCGGAGGCTTTGGCGGTGATCAATCCACAGCGTCAGGAATCAAAGTTTCCATTTCAGAACCTGGCTGGTGTTGGTGTGGCGTTTTTCCTGTTGGTTGCCCTACGTAAACGTTTGCGTGATACTGGCTGGTTCAATGACCGCCCAGAACCTGACTTGCGTCACTATCTTGATCTGGTGGCGCTGGGAACAATTGCTGATCTGGTCCCCCTGCAGGGAATAAATCGCACTTTGACTCGATATGGTCTGACGCTTCTGGAGAGTAACCACCGTGTTGGTGTCAAAGCTCTCAAGCAGGTAGCCGGAGTTAAAGAGGTCAGTTGCGGAGTCGTTGGTTTTCAACTGGCGCCTCGTCTGAATGCTGCCGGGCGCATGGAAGATGCCAGCCTCGGGGTCGAACTCCTCCTAGAGCAGGATATGGTTCGTGCCTTGAACACGGCGCGCTATCTGGATCAGTGCAATCGTGAGCGCCGGGAACTTGAGAAGCAGACACTGCAAGAGGCTGAAATCGCAGTTGCCGCACTTTCAGCAGATCATACGCACTCGATTGTCCTTGGTGGCGAGGGCTGGCACCCAGGGGTGATCGGTATTGTCGCGAGCCGATTGGTTGATCGTTACTGTCGTCCAACCGTGTTGATCGCCTTAGATGGTGATAGCGGTAAAGGCTCGGCACGTTCGATCAGTGGTTATCATCTCTATCATGGACTCCAAGCCTGTACCGAGCACCTCGGTGCATTTGGTGGGCATGAAATGGCTGCCGGGATGAGTTTAAGCAAAGATCAACTGCCCGCTTTTGCTGCGGCCCTGGAAGAAGACGCCAGAACACAGCTTGACGATGATGACCTGACTCCCAAGCTTCGCCATGACGGAGTGGTGCTCCTTGAAGAAATTAATCTTGAAGTCCTGCGGCAGATGGAGGGATTGGCTCCCTTCGGCATGGGCAATCCTGAGCCGTTATTGGTTGTTGAATCGGTGCGCGCTATGCAGGTAAAGACTGTAGGCGATAATCACCTGCGTTTTACTGTTTGCCAGGGTGCTCACAGCCACCCGGCGATTGCTTTTGGTATGCTTGAGCGTCGTGAGGAGCTCCAAGGGGAGGTTGACTTGCTGGTAGCGCCGCAGATCAATCGTTTCCGTGGGCGTGAGACGGTGCAGTTGAGGGTTAAGGATGTCAGACCGAGTTCAGAGGCAAGCAGAGACCATTCTCAAAGGTAAATTTGTTGAAGATGACGAAAGATGGTCAATGAGCCGTTTTGACAAACATTGACAAATGACAAAGATTGTCATGGTTTGTTATTAGTCTACATAAAGGGAGATTACCGTGGCCACGATGAATGTATCTTTGCCAGATCAAATGAAGGGTTGGGTTGAGGAATGTGTACTATCAGGAAGATACGCCAATTCTTCTGACTATGTGCGTGATCTGATCAGGAAAGACCATTTAAAGTTGGAGGAATTAAGGCTGGCATTGATTGAAGGTGAAAATTCTGGCCCCTCCACAGGTTTGGATATTGAGGCCTTTATTGCAGATAGAAAGAAGTCCCTGTCTCTGTGAACGGAGTAATCTTATCGCCAAAGGCCAAGTCTGATCTGGCTAAGGTATGGGACTACACACTTACAGAATGGGGTGTAGACCAAGCCGAAAAATATATTCGAGAGCTGTGTTCTGTTATAGAAGAGCAAGTCATTGATCTCACAAAATCTTTGGTACTGAACGACAAGCGGGGAAAGCAGCAGAGAGGATAACAGCGCACTCTAAAGCGATTAAAATGGCACTGGGCTTGATGTAGCTTCAAGTGTCTCGTGCACCAGGGGATTTAGGACACCATCCATTTCGGTTGATTTTGCTCTGCCAAACCTTCTGGAACAACTTTTAGACACTCTGAATTGAACCCTTCAACTCACTTGCGATTGATTGACGAATGTCACGATTTGCGAGAATCTGCCCTCCAAAAGAAAAGAGCGACCCTGGGAAGGCCGCTCATTGTAAATACAGGTCGGGATGATTGAATTCGAATCAGCCCCCTCTCCGCTAGCAATTTATGCCATTCATCCTTGAACTTTTTCGAACACGAATACCCAGATGGAAGCCAGTGTTTAGTTGACACCGGCAATAAAGCCAACAACCCGGCGGTTTTGTTGACGCCCTTCAGCGGTATCGTTGCTAGCAACCGGAGCAGCCTCACCGTACCAGAACATTGAAATCCGGCTTGAATCTACTTGGAACTCTTTGGCTAGGTAGCCGGCGACGGTTTCAACTCGCTGATGCGATAACGCAAGATTGTATTCTTCTGCTCCCCTGTTATCTGTATGTCCGGCCAACACTATATAGCTGTCCGGACTTTGATTGAGAATTTCACCGACTATATCTAACTCCATGGCGAACTCAATTTCAATTTCCGACTTGTCAAAATTAAACTGGATATGGTCCAGTTTGAAGCCCACTATTTTATCTCTAGTTGTCGCAGTAACAACATAAGCCTCTTCAAGGGCAAACACCGAACCAGTGAAGACCTCTGGACGATTCAGCATACTTTCGAAAGTATGCACCCTGGATGCTTCGTTAATAGAGGCAACAGCCTCCATGAGTTTAATATTAGTTTCTGCATCAGTGGTGCTGATGACCTGAAAATCAACATCATGTTTTTGGGCAATTCCCTTTGCCAATTCAAGCGGACTTTCTGAGGCCCCTACATCACTATTGGAGCCATCGGTAAACATAAACACCACTGTACGACCGGAAAGATTCTCCATCACATTGGCAAGACGTCTCATACCGCTGACCATTAAAGTTGGGCCGCTTGCTTCGTCTGGCAATTGATCTATCGCCTTCTTAAATTCCGCCTTGTTGAATGGCTGCATTTTATAAAATTCAGAGTTTTCAGCATTTGCGACGGTATTGACGGGAGGTGTATACGAGTACAAGCCAATATTCAGAGCAGAATAATCTGCCGGGAACATATCTGCTCTTTGTTTGAGAAGCCTCTTGGCTGCCTGGAGTTTCGTCATCCCACTATCATCAAACGTCTCACCCATAGAGCCGGAGCTGTCAAATAAAATAATTACGTTGTCAGCAATACGAACAAGATTTTCCACCTTGTAAACTGTTTTGACAACATCGGTTTTGGTTATCGCCTCAACAGCTTGTGACTCTTGTACGAGTCCTCCCAGGAAAAGCACTGCTAGAATGGCGACCATTACAGGCGTTATTCTTCTTTTCATTTTGTTCTCTCCCTATAGATATTAATAAAGTTAGTTGTTTCAGCCTTGGGCTAAGGAAGCACGATGTCGGCTTCCTTTATTCGTGATTATTGGCGTCCTGACGAACAGTCTACTAAGCAAGGCAAGTATGTCAATCGGAGGGTTTCTAGGAATCGCTCCGATCAGCCGATTTTGACTCCAAAAAGTTGCTGACACAACTTCTAGCAGCCTGTCGGACAATCAGGGCTGAAGCGAAAAGTTGAATGTTTGAGGCCAGATTTTGGCTCATTTGAGAGTAATAGCCGTAGCTATTGGTCGAAAAGGAGCTGAAATATGGACCAAACAGACGAATTTGCAGCCAGTTTATTGATTGCCCGACAGGCTGCTAGGACAGCCCTATCTTTGACCTTCATAAATTGTCGAGTACAATTTGCGAGTGTGTCAGTTGCTTGGTTTCTAGGAATTAATACTTCTGTAAGGGCAAAGTTAGGGCAACTTGATGACGCATAGCCGCGGAGCCTGAAACAGGATCGCCGGGTTGCCAGGGAACAAACGAGAAATGATGACAAACCGCCATAGTGTAACAGGGGTATGGAAATGATATGGAGTGAAAAAGGGAAGCAGAAGTCGAGCGGAGTGAGAACGCTATTTATCTTGTTGACGCTGGTCACGATCCTGCCGCTTGCGCTCGGTGCGTTGTTGTTGAATGATGTCGGGCAGTTGTTCAATTTACCCACGTCCTGGGTCTTCAATTTCTACTATTATCGCATTCAGATAAGTATAGCTGCATGCATATTAGCCATTCTCTTGGTCATTTATCAGCGTATCCATAAGGTGGCCAAAAAGTCCGTGATGGCTGTTTTGCTTCTCGTGGTCGCTGGCAGCCTTTTCCTGACCCACACGTTTGTCCCAGACGTTTTTCTCCGTTCTATACAACATACGGCGCAATATACCTCCATTCAGGTCGGTGACGAGTTTCTTCAGGGTGGTGACGAAGTCCTCGTGCTTGAGGTCAATGGCGTTGCCCGTGCTTTTCCGCGTCAGTGGATGAGGCTGCCGCATCTAGCTGGCGACGATTTTGCCGGGGGGAAGGTCAGCATGTCCTACTGCGTCTTGAGTGACCTGCCGATCGGCTTCACCTCGGAGTATGAAGGCCAGATTACGGACTACAAGGTTATTGCCCAAGTTCATAACAACCTGGTTTTTGTCGACCGGAACAGTGGGGAGCTCTTTCAGCAGATTACGGGAAAAGGAGTATATGGCAACCAGGCGTTGAAACAATATCCGGTACAGAGGATGCCGTGGCATGCATTCCGCTCACTATATCCTGACGGGATGGTTCTGGCATATCCTGATTTCAACCTGTTGGATCAAATCTCCACCTACCTGTTTGACAGGGAGCTCGTAGACCACTACGCGGGCAAACCGCTCTTTCCCACTCTGGATCTCAAGGACGATCGCCTTCCACAGGGTGAACATGTACTTGGTATAAAGGTAGGTGGAGAATATCTTGCCGTGACGAAAAGTTTTATTGAGGCCAACACTCTTCACATGATTCAATTGGGTGGTGAAAATATCGTTTTGGCCTGGTTCCCCGAATATGAAACCTATGGAGTTTTTAAAGGGGAGTTGAATGGCAAGCCGGTTACGGTAAACCAAGTCGACCCCTACGGTCAGACCCCGGAAGGAAAGCTAGAGCGACTTAATACCTTTCCTGGGGTTTTCTGGATGGTCTGGAGCCACTGGTTCCCTGAAACGAAGCTTCTCAAGATGAAATCTGAAAAAGGTGTTCCATGAACCACAGACCCTTTGACACAATTTATGGGACAGCCACGGCCTTGCATATACCTCCTGACAAGTCATAATATCCAATAATACTTTACAGATACTTGTGTTAGAGATCCCCACAAGGGCCGAGATCCCCGTGCATACTAAAACCTTGAGAAAGAAGTCTTCTCATGGAACTAATAGTCCTGAAATATTTAGCACTGGCCGGCATCACCTATGGAACTTATGCTTACCTCGCGGGCGCTCAAATACTTCTTTGTGTATACTTGGTGACAAACGGGCTAGTGCTAGTTTCATCAAAAGAGAGGCTGGGGAAATGCCTTGATAAAGGGGCAAGATTAAATACGACAGTGGCTTGGGGCCATGCGGATTGTCTCCCGAGGGGTTGGAGAAAGAGATGTCGATTTATCTACATTAAGAACTATAACCTCTTCTCACCACAGGTTTAGCTGAACAATTTTCACATAACAGTTGATAGATGAGTCAGACACAGAGGTGATTAGAATGTTTAAAACATCATGGAAGTCAACGGTTCAAGAACAAAGCAATTAGTATAGGTAGAAGATTTTGTCTATGAATAATACTATTGATCAGAAAAAATTGCCCCTCTTCCCTACGCTCGACCGCGGGGGGCGTATCGAATTAGTTCAGTATTTCGAGAAGAGTGCCTGCTGGAACATTGACTTCATTGTAATGATGGGTCTATCCACAGCACTAGCTGGTCTGGGCTTGATGCAGGACTCGACTCCAGTAGTGATCGGCGCGATGTTAGTAGCACCCTTAATGTCCCCGCTGATCGGAGCGGGTTTTGCGTTGGTGCAAGGGAACGTCAGCCTGTTCAAAAATTCGCTTAAGGCTATGCTCTTTGGCGTCGCTGGCGGGTTATTGATCTCACTCGTTCTCGGTTTTCTTACTCCGCAGTATGAACCAACCTTGGAGATCATGGCCAGAGGCAATGTCAATCTGGTCGATCTCGTAGTCGCAGTGCTATCAGGGATGGCCGCCGCTTACTCCATGGGCCGGCCAGATCTATTTGCCACGGTGGCCGGAGTGGCCATTGCAGCCGCGTTGGTTCCGCCGTTGGCGGTTGTTGGAATGGCCGCGGCGGCGGGCGTCTTCTGGTTGTCTGGAGCAGCGGCGGTGCTCTTAATAACTAACCTGATTGCCATCATTCTGGGTGCTGCGATAATTTTTCGGCTCTTGGGGGTTCATGGCTCTCTTGCCGGTTCCCAGCGGCCACTCTGGGCGCGGCGAATGTTCCTGTCACTTGTTCTGGTTGTTGGCATGATGGTTTTTCCTCTTGGAGATCGTGCTCTCAAGCAGGCTCGGGTTGGGCAAGCACGTCCTAGCACGTATCCGGCATCTTTGAAGCTTCGTAATGCAGTCAAGGAGCGCGTTGCAACAGAAAAAAACGTGGAGGTGTTGACGGTTGCCCGACTTGGGGTTGAGCCGGACACAGGAATCCATATCCTTTTGGTTAGCCCAATAGAGATTTCAGAAAATCTCCCATCTGAGTTAAATGACATTGTTGACAATATCGTGGGCGAAGACATCGCGGTCAGGGTGATTAGCGTTAAAGGGATAATTAAGGATCACCCTGTAGTAGTTGAGTAACCTTTACATAGAGCCTCAATTTGTCAGCTTTTAAGACGGCATCCTGACAACAACATATCCACCAGTTACCCCAGTTGATCTTTGATAGTAGATTTTGTCCGCGCGATAGTAAGTCTGGCCGTTACTTTCTACTTTTATGGCATATTCCGGAATGGCAATGACCTGAGCGCCATAAGGTGGATCAACCACCACATAGACATGCTTCTTGTCGCGCGTGATGCGCGTATAGAAGGTATGCTCACTTAAATAGTAGGTCTTGCCGTCAACGACAACAATTTCATGATTATCAAGAGATGTGGTCTCTACGCCCGCAGGGGCTGAGACAAGGACATATTTAACCTCCCCCTTGTAATAGGTCGATTGATACCAGGTGGACCCACAATGATAATAGGTGTAGCCATCGGTATGAATGACTGTGGTCGTGCAAGGCGGCGAGCTGCTCACATAATAAGTAATCGAAACACTGCTGTGATGATGTCCACCATACCACCAGTGTGAATGCCAGTGGCTGCTCCTGTAGTCATCATAGCGATCATCCGCCCAATCCTGCCAGTCCTCGCGGGCTTCATCCCGCCAGTCCTGCCAGTCATCACGGGCGTCTTCACGCTCTTCCCAACGGTCCCCTCGCTGCTCCTGGTTGTCTCCAGGGTTCCATCCTGACGTTTCTCCACCTGCTCGGTCCGGTCCTGAACATTCTGCTGCTGGTCCGGTGTTTGGTTCTGCCAGTCCTGCCGACGTGCCTCAGCTTCGCCACTCTGAACAGTGTCCTGGCGCGCAGGTGATTGAACTTGGTCGGCAGGTCTTCCCTGACTTGGTTGCGATGGACGCGATATGGAACCACTCGGAGAGGATCCTCTGGAGGGGGTGCCGCTGTTGCGGATCGAGCCGAAGGAGCCACCTCCTCCCCGAGAGATACGAGAGCCACCGCGGGCCTCAACCGGTTCAGGTGTCAACATGACAAAGGTGAAGAGAAATATTATGGTGAAGATGAACCAGGATCGAATCATTGCTTACCCCCTTCAACAGCCTGAACCGTTGGCCATTCTTCTGGACGACATCAAAAATGGTCGACCCCTTAATTTCGAAGCGATCCATGCCTTCAAGGAAGGTGATCGCCTTTTCTAAGGTGCCCATAGCTTCGGCATTAAGCTGTTGTTCTGATTCCGCTTCGCTATGAACCGGGCTACATAGGGCAAAGCTTATCAACATCAAAAAACTAACAAAACAACGCATATTCTGGCCTCTCTATGGGCAGCTGTTTCAATCTCGAATTGTAACATGACGTAATTGTTTTTCTCTGTCAAATGCTTCAGCCGTGAGGATATCCCCTTCGAGTTATTTGCCACCATGAGAAATGAAACAGTAGTTGAGGTCCCTATCAACGACTAGACCTACGATGTAAAGGTGCGTGATTGACTTCCATAAATATGATTGTAAAATCAATGACATAAGAACTCGGATTCGGGTTCATCACCAATCGTTCAATTGAAAATGCGAAGGAGACGACAATGCACACGGCAGCCCATCTTTCACCGTTCTGGGCCTCAATAATATAATACTCGGCGTCGTGAATGATCTTGCCTTCAGCAGCCAAAGTGACTGTTGCAGGGGCCAGAACGGTGAAAGATGGGCTGCCGCAACAACACGAGGAAAA
>PVMK01127807.1_pt1 | contig 11405 bp, 10 predicted proteins | sample 1853481 | NCBI WGS metagenome assembly PVMK01 (sample SAMN08533507, study PRJNA380276) | Marine sediment metagenome, whole genome shotgun sequencing project. | reverse complement strand
CTCAAAGGCACTTCCCTCCTGGTGCCGCGAGTTGAAGAGAATGGCCCCCTTCCCCAAGGGGGCTGTTTCTTTTTTATGGGCTAGTGTTTCGCCAAACTTCCTTTGACGCATAATGAGTTCGTGGCGAAACACTTAAAGAGAAGCAAATTATCTATTTTAATACCCGTCAAACGCTGTTTGCTTCTCTACTAGAGCCAATTCGGTATAAGAAGTAGCCCCGATTAAATGTAACGATGAAAATAACTAGTTGTCGTTATTAGCGATGGTCCGTAGTCCGTTCAGGAAGCCCATGATGCCGGCCGCGTAAACCCGCCCCCCTTGGCCCAAGCGCTGTCGCATTTCCTCAAGCCGCTCTAACCGCCGCGCCGGTTCTCCAGGTGTTAGCTCATACAATTCCACCAAAACGCCGCCGGTTCCCTTGGGATGGACAAAAGCAATCTTTTTCCCGCCGGTGCCAATGGTCGGTTCTTCGTTTATCAGAGGAACGCCAGCGGCCTTGATCCGGGCCATGGTTTCTTCGATATCATCCACCTCAAAGCAGATGTGATGCATACCCGGACCACGACTATCCATGAAGCGAGCGACGCCGCTATCGTCGCTGATCGGCTCCAATAATTCAATCTCGCTCTCGCCTGATGGTAAAAAGGCGACGTCTACCCCCTGATCCTCAACGTGCTCGACATGGGCCAGGGGTAGGCCCAGCGTGTCCACCCAAAAACTCATCGCATTTTCCAAATCGGGTACCACGATGGCGATATGACTGATTTTTTTAATCATGAGCAATCCAAGATTTAAATGATGGCGCCTGGTTGATATTCACCCCAGACCTGGCGCAATGTGTCGCACATTTCGCCAAGGGTTACATCATTCTCGACGCTGTCGATGATGATAGGCATTAGATTGTTTTCACTTTGCGCAGTAGCCGCCAGTCGTGCACGAAGCGCTGCTACTTTCTTTGAGTCACGGCGCGCTCGCAGGTGAGCCAGTCGCCGGCGTTGGTTTTCCTCGATGGCCGGATCTAATTTTTGTAGAGGAATAGAAACATCTTCGTCTTCCTGGAAGCGGTTGAGACCCACGGTGACCGCCTCACCGCGCTCCTGGGAACGCTGGTATTGATAAGCCGCCTCCTGGATTTCGTGTTGAACGTAGCCGGTTTCAATAGCCGGCAACATGCCACCCATCTCGTCGATAACCTGGATATAAGCCCGGGCCTGGCTCTCCAGCTCATCGGTCAAATGCTCCAGGAAGTAGGAACCGGCCAGGGGATCAATGGTATCGGCCACGCCGCTTTCATGGGCGATGATCTGCTGGCTGCGCAGGGCGATACGGACTGACTCGGCCGTCGGCAGGGCTAATGCTTCGTCACGACCGTTGGTGTGCAGGCTTTGCGTCCCACCCATCACGGCCGCCAGAGCTTGAATGGCCACGCGGACAACGTTGTTCTCCGGTTGCTGGGCGGTTAAGGTGCTGCCGGCTGTTTGGGTGTGGAAGCGCAGACGCCAACTGCGAGGGTCGCGGGCCCTGAAACGTTCGCGCATGATCTGGCTCCACATGCGACGCGCCGCTCGAAACTTGGATATCTCTTCCAAGAAATTATTATGCACATTAAAGAAAAAGGAAATCTGGGGGGCGAAGCTATCTACGGGCAGGCCAACGTCGATGGCCGCCTGGACGTAGGCAATGCCATTGGCCAGGGTGAAGGCCAGTTCTTGGGCAGCCGTACTCCCCGCTTCGCGAATGTGGTAGCCAGATACGGAGATATTATTCCAATGAGGCACTTCGCGAGTGCAGAAGGCAAAAAGGTCGGTGATGAGGCGCATGGACGGCCGCGGTGGGAATATATAGGTGCCCCGGGCAATGTATTCCTTCAAGATGTCATTTTGGACGGTGCCGCGCAGTTGGCTCATTGGCACGCCCTGCCGCCGCGCTATGGCGATAACCATAGCCAATAAGATAGCCGCCGGAGCATTGATGGTCATGCTAATACTGACTTTATCCAAGGGTATGTCCGAGAGCAAAACCGCCATGTCATCTAACGAGGAGATACTGACGCCCACCTTGCCAACTTCCCCAACAGCCATGGCATGGTCGGCATCATAACCGATCTGGGTCGGCAGATCGAAGGCAACGGAAAGGCCGGTCTGGCCCTGGCTAAGCAAGAATTGGTACCGTTGATTTGACTCTGCGGCCGTACCAAAACCGGCATATTGGCGCATGGTCCAATAGCGGCCGCGATACATGGTCGGCTGCACGCCCCGAGTGAAGGGGTATTGACCAGGAAAACCTAGTTTCTCTTCGTAATCAGGATCGGCGTCTTGAGGCAGGTAAAGCCGGTCTACCTTCATCCCCGAAGTGGTCTTGAATTCTTCCCGGCGCTCAGGAAAACGGGCCAGTAGCGGGTTTATTTTTTCTTCCTCCCACTGTTTTTTGGTTTGCTCAAGATCGCTCATATTATTATTATACGCCAGCAAATTACTCCAGGGTAACGCCAGTAACACCCTCACTTTTGTCGTCGATAAATAAATCCTGTCTCATTATCGATAATAGCCGTACGCAGGCATCAGGCTCATCGGCTAAGTCGTGGGATAACAGATGGCCATGGTGAGCGGCAATATTGCCCAAATAGATATCGCCTCTAGCGCCGCCTTGTCCGGTTACATATTGCGCTATGTCGCGAATCGTGTTGATGGTCGCTCCGATGAAGGCTCCGTAAAAAAATCCGGTTAAGAAAGCCGCGACCCAATGATGGGCCGGATTGAGATCATCCAGGTAGCGTGGTTGCCAGCCGGCGGCACCTTCATGAAGTTGCAGGTGATGACGGCCGATGGATGCCCTGGCAAGCGCCGTGAAAGCCGATCCTTGATAGTCTATACCACCCCAAATCAGTCCCGAGGCCCTTGAAAAATGGGCGAGACCATCACGGTCATTACTGTAGTAGCCGGCCAACCGTTCCAGGTGGGTCTGAAAACGATCGTATCCTTCGGCAATATCTTCCGCCGGCCATCTCTCCTGTCCTTGCCAGAACGCTTTGCGATCTGTGGCATAAATCGCCCAATCGGCATCGGTCCACGAATTTTCCGGCCCGCTGCCATAGATAATCAGTGAGAAGAGATGATCTTGCCTGTCTGCATCGGTGGGTGGTCGCCCGCGAACCTCAGAGAAATTTTCTACCCAGGGGACTCCGAGGGGATCGGTTCCGGCCGGTTCATCTTCCACCTCGGGTAAATCAGCCGGCATAGTCCCGTATATCGGACATGGTGGCCTGGAGATTGGCGAAGTTCTCGAAGGTCAAATCATCGAAGGGTAAATTATGAGCCGTTTTCAGTTCCGCCATCAAGGCCAGGTAATTGCTCAGAATCCGCTTCCCCCACTCCAGTCTAAGTACGTCTGCGGCCGATCTTATGGCCCGCTCGCTTCCCTCAAGTTCGACGAAATATCCGAAGGGCATTTCATCCAGCACAACCTCTACCCGGTCCAGTTGAAAGGTTGCCCGGTACTTTTCATAGAGTTGCATCTGCTCGAACCCGATTTTTTCCAGGATGGCCACGGCCGTGTCAAAATCTTCCACTTCCATCTCGATTTCTTCGCGGATCCGGGCTTCTGACGGGCGCGTTTCCTCAGGCTCTCCCTTGAAGGTAATGCGGGCGACTGTGTCCTGGCGTAACCGGAGCAGCTTGCCCTGCAACATAAGACTTTCCCACGGCGTGTCGAAGCGCACGTTGCGCTCGTAAATGCGCGGCTTGCTAAGCGTCCCCCCGGCTCCCTCTAACCGGCGGCGAACAGTCGCCAGGTTCTCTACCAGGAATTTGACTTCAATCTCCAGCCCGTCGTCGCTCACGATTACGTCTGTCCGGGTCAGGTATGATCGCCGTTAGCGATCATTTCGACGTTAGCGATCGGGTCGCCAATGGCGATCAGGATCTGGTTCTTTTCCACACTGGCGCCGGGCTCGACGTAGATATTGGCGACAAGGCCATCTTTTGGCGAGCGCAGCTCGTTTTCCATCTTCATTGATTCCAAAATGACAACCTTATCACCCTTCTTTACGGCCTGGCCTACCTCAACAGGAATCGCGATAATCAGTCCGGGCATGGGCGATTTAATTGCCGCTTCGCCTGCTTCATCCGGGGCAACACCTCGTTCCTTGGCCAGGCGATAGGCCTGTTCGTCCTGCACGAAAACTGTGTACAGTTCGCCATGAATCAATACTTCCCAATCCTGCTCGCGTTCCTCGACAATGGCTTCAAATGAGCGGTTATTCAAAAGAAGCGACAGGATCCCTCCTTCTGACAACTGCTCAAAGTCGATTTCATACTTCTGACCATCAACTTCTATTTGGCCTTCGTGGCCAATCTCGATTATATACTCCTGGTCATTTACGATAGTAATGTATTTCATCTGACGTTTTTCAGCTCACGAACGGCCATTTATCTTTGTAGCCGTTCCCAACGGCTTAACCATTTCCAGTTGCTTGTATCGCGAGCGCCGGGGGCCACCATCTGGCTGGCTTCCTGGCCTTGCCGGTGGGCAGTCAGGGTAGCCAAAATAGCCGCTTCCAGAGCATAGGGCGTTTTTCGCTCACTCATGCTAAATCGTTTTTCGACAAACATGGTATCAAATTGACCGGTTAAGAAGCGGTGGCTATCCATCATGTGCTGGTGAAAGGGGATGTTCGTTTTCACACCCATGATGCGATATTCCTCCAGGGCCCGGCGCATGCGCAGCACAGCTTCGCCCCGGGTTTCGCCATAACAGATCAGCTTGCTGATCAAGGGATCATAGTAGGGTGTGACCTCATAACCTGGATAGACACCGGAATCAACCCGTACGCCGGGCCCAGTGGGCAGGCGGATGGTGGTGATGGTGCCGGTGGAGGGCAGGTAATCGTTGTAGGGGTCTTCGGCATTGATACGGCATTCGATCGCCCAGCCGCGAAGTTGAATATCATCCTGCTTATAGCGAAGCTTCCGGCCGCGAGCAATTCGTAATTGTTCCTGGACAATATCTACGCCGGTCACCAACTCCGTGACCGGGTGCTCTACCTGGACACGGGTATTCATCTCCAGGAAGAAGAAGTTCTTCTCGCGATCAACCAGGAACTCAATCGTCCCGGCGTTGATATAATTTACCGACTGGGCCGCGGCGATGGCCACATCTCCCATCCGCTGCCGCAACTCCTGGTCGACGACAAAGGAAGGGGATTCCTCGATGACTTTTTGGTGACGGCGTTGCAACGAACATTCACGCTCGCCGAGGTGGATGTAATTGCCAAAGATATCGCCCAACACCTGGATCTCGATGTGCCGGCTTTCGGCAATCATCTTTTCCATGTAGATGGTGCCATTGCCAAAGGCGGCCTCAGCTTCCCGCCGGGCGGACACCAGGGCATCGGGCAAACCGGCCGGCTCGCTCACCGGCCGCATGCCTTTACCACCACCACCGGCGGCGGCTTTCACCAGGAGAGGGAAACCAATTTCTGGGGCAATGGCGATCAGATCGTCGTCATTCAGACCTGGCTCCGTGCCAGGAACAACCGGCACGCCGGCACTCTGGACTTTTTGCCGCGCCTCCAGCTTGTCACCCATGACTCGAATTGATTCGGCCGTCGGGCCAACAAAAACAAGGTCGGCTTCCTCACAAGCCTGGGCAAATTCCGCGCGCTCGGCCAGGAAACCATAACCCGGATGGATGGCCTCAGCCTTGGCTTTCTTGGCGATGCCAATAAGCTTATCGATATTCAGGTAACTTTCGCGAGCAGGTGGGGGGCCGATGTAATAGGCTTCATCGGCATAGCGGACATGGAGGGCGTTCCGATCCACGTCCGAATAGACGGCAATGGTGCTAATGCCCAACTTATGGCAGGCCCGAATGACTCGTAAGGCGATCTCACCCCGGTTGGCTACCAATAAGCGATCAAATTTCCTGGCAGTTGATGTTACCTGGGTCATAAGGGCATATTCCCATGTTTTTTGGGCGGGTTATTATCGCGCTTGTTTTGGAGCATATTCAGAGCATTAATCAGGCGCGGCCGCGTTTCACTGGGTTCGATCACGTCGTCGATATAGCCATGCCGGGCGGCCGCGAATGGATTGGCAAATCGCTCGCTATAATCGGCCACCAATTCAGCGCGGCGGGCCACCGGATCTTCAGCTTCAGCCAATTCGCGCCGGAAAATGATATTGACCGCGCCCTCGGCGCCCATAACGGCAATTTCGGCCGTGGGCCAGGCCAGGTTCAAGTCTGAGCGAATGTGTTTGCTGTTCATCACGCAATAGGCGCCTCCATAAGCTTTTCGGGTAACAACCGTCATCTTGGGCACGGTGGCTTCGCAAAAAGCGTACAACAACTTGGCCCCGTGTCGAATAATGCCGCCATGCTCTTGATCAATCCCCGGCAAGAAACCGGGCACGTCCTCAAAAACAACCAGGGGGATATTGAAACAATCGCAAAAGCGGACAAAGCGGGCCGCTTTTTCACTGGAGTTGATATCCAGCACACCGGCCAATACCATGGGCTGATTGGCGACGATGCCAATGGGATAGCCGCCTAATCGAGCGTAGCCAACGACGATGTTCTCGGCGTAGTTCTCCTGGATCTCATAGAATTTACCATGATCAACGATGAGGCGGATGGCATCTCTGATATCGTAAGGCTTATTAGGGCTATCGGGAACCAGCGAATTTAAGGCCGCCTCCGTACGTAAGGGATCATCATTGTTCGCCTTAAAAGGTGGGTCCTCCATATTGTTCGAGGGTAAATAACTGAGCAACTCGCGGATCAGATAGAGGCAATCCGCTTCTGATTCAGTGGACATATGGGCCACACCGCTAAGGGTATTATGGGCCTTGGCGCCGCCCAATTCCTCAAAGGTAACGTCCTCCCCAGTGACCGACTTGACCACGTCTGGTCCGGTGATAAACATGTGGCTCGTTTTTTCGACCATGAAGATGTAGTCGGTCAGAGCCGGTGAGTAGACGGCGCCGCCGGCGCAGGGGCCCATGATGGCGCTGATTTGGGGAACGACGCCAGAAGCCAGCGTGTTGCGCAAGAAAATATCCGCATAACCGCCCAGGCTGACCACACCTTCCTGAATGCGGGCGCCCCCGGAATCGTTTAGACCAATGATGGGCGCGCCGTTGCGCATGGCCATATCCATGACCTTGCATACTTTCTCGGCGTGAACCTGGCTCAGGCTACCGCCAAATACGGTGAAATCCTGGCTGAATACGTAAACCAGCCGGCCGTCAATCGTGCCCCAACCGGTGACGACGCTATCGCCGGGGATGCGCTTCTCCCACATGCCAAAGTTCAATTCGCGATGCATGATTAGGGCGTCAATCTCCCGGAAAGAGCCTTTGTCCAACAACAGGTCGATGCGTTCATGGGCCGTCATCTTGCCGGCGTCTCGCTGCCGTTTAATGCGCTCCTCACCCCCACCCTTTTGAGATAACGCTTTTAAGCGATGCAGTTCCTCATATTTTGAATCCGCCATACAACTCCTCGATTTCGACCATCCAATAGTGCCGGACGAACAGTGCTATTTCCGATCGCTACTTCTGTTCAGTAATAAAATAATCACGGGCCGCTTTGCGATTCAGAACCCAAATAACAAAAATAAGAATCGCCATGGAAAAGAATGTTGTTAGCCTTAGACCGCCGCCCGATTCTGGCGCTTCAGCCCAAATTGTGGTGAGGGCGATTCCGAAAAGCGTGTTAGTAAACAACAAAACCGGCGTTAGCCAGCGACTGGCCGGATGGCGACGGTAGATAATCACGGCCGCTGCGACGAAAAGCAGGGCCCAAACCGCGGCCGCGATGGCCAACACGGCCGGATCCAGGGTCACGCCCAGGTCAAGCAACAGCCACCGTTGCCGGAAGATCGTTACCGCCCGCCAGCCATTGATCATCCCCAATAGGAAAACCCCCCAGGCGACAAGAGTTACGCTCCTTGGTCGTTCTCCAGGGTTGCTGCTATGCGGGGCGTCGACCATTTCCTATGAATTATAAACCAAGCGTTTGGCAGTTCAAATTTTGATCAACGCCAGTGAGACCGGCCTGGCATTTGCTAATCGGCATCCGTTGGCTTGAATCGTAAGTGGGTCCCAGCGATTTACGCCGCAACTTCATTTATTGGACAAACAAAGATAATAGCAGATGCCGTTTAAATATGTTAATCTAGTACTGAAGCGAAGTTCTTTTGATGAATAGAGCGTTGGATATTGGCTTCAGTTTAAGTGTTCCTCTCCGATTATCAAGCCATTAATATTTTTTGGACGGAACACTAAGTCTCTGGCCAACATGAGCAAGCGGTTAATTTGATACGGAGAGTATATGGGATACCGACCGGATGAAACGGAAGATAGTTGGGCGAATCTCATTCCAGAACAACCAAGTCGACGGGACCGGTTGCCGGTTTTGTTGGCAGGCGGCGCGATCGTGCTGGTTGTACTCTGCTTGTGCGGAATCGCCACTTACATTTTGTTTCAGGAATTTGTTCTGGAAACAGACCCACCCCTGATCCCGGCTTTGCCAACTCTGCCAGGAAGCGAAGCGGTGCCGCCGGGTGGCGAAGAAGCGACAACAATCGCACCGGATAGTCCCACAGTGGGGCCGACGCTGGCGGCCGACGCTGACCCGCCAACCCCGGTCGTCTTTCCCTCACCGACAACAGAGGCAGCCCCAACCGCTACCCTGCCTGTCCCGGTTGTCGAACCGCCGCCACAAACAGGGAGCGATATCGAGAGTGTGATGTTGCCGGTGGTCCCGGTGATTGACGGCTTGCTGGACGAGTGGGGTCGCGACACCGGCCAGCGAATCTAGCTTTCATCGTCTACCAGGTTAACGGCTGGGATGGCAGCGATGACCTGACCGCGGTCTGGCGACTGGCCTGGGATGCGAATAATCTGTACGTCGGAGTCGAGGTGACGGACGATGTGCATGTGCAAACCCAGAGCGGCAACCAGCTTTTCCGGGGCGATAGCGTGGACATGCAGTTTGATACCAACCGCGCCGGCGATTTTGGCGACGGCTTAAGCCCGGACGATTTTCAGATTACGCTTTCGCCGGGTGATTTCGCTGCCTTGCCCCCTTCGGCAGCCCGTTTTCAAGGGACGGCCGGCGGACAGATTCTTGACGCCCCCGGCGGTCACCACCTCACCATGCAAGCCCGGCAGGTGGGCGCAGGCTATATCATCGAGGCGGCGATTCCCTGGAGTGACTTGAACCTGGTACCGGCCGCCGGCCTGGTTATCGGCCTGGCTCTGAACGCCAATGACAACGATTCACCCGGAACGGCCGTGCAGGAAATTATGAAATCGCATGTGATCAGCCGCACGTTAACTGATCCTACAAGCTGGGGCTCGTTGACGCTGCGTTAATCTCGGGAGTAGGGCCGGCGATCTTACCTAACTAGCGGCAGAGGAATAGCCTTGTTTTTCGGCCGTTTCTTGCGATCAGATATTCGGGTGACCGGCGGGCACTCCCAGGCTTCAGCGGCCGTTTCGCGACGGATATCCTTAAGCTTGGGCAAGATGCCACAGGCAAAACATTGGTCGCGACAGTCTATACGGGTCTCACCGGCCTGGCTCATCAGGTAATCCTGGGTCAGGAAACGGCGGGTAACGGCCACATCGATGTGCTCCCAGGGGAAGATCTCGTCTATCGGCCGGTGGCGATGGGAGTAGAAGTCCATCTCCAGGCCCACCGTCTCGCAGGCGTCGCGCCACTGGTCGAGATCAAAGTGCTCCCGCCAGGCGTCAAATTTCGCCCCATTGCGCCACGCTTGTTCCACTACGGCGGCTACCCTACGATCCCCTCTTGACAGGAATCCTTCGTAGGCCGATTCGTAGGGGTCGTTCCAGCGCAAGCGCAAGCCCTGGCCACGCAATTCTCGCTTGAGCAGGGAGAGCTTAGGCTGAATATTTTCCAGGGCATCCATCGGCTCCCATTGGAACGGCGTATGGGGTTTGGGGATGAAGGTGCTGACGCCCACATTGACCCCGGCTTTCTTGCCATGGAATTCCCGGCCAACGGCCAGAACAGCCCTGGCCAGGTCGGCGATGGCCTGGACGTCTTCGAGATCTTCCTGTGGATGACCGATCATGAAGTAAAGCTTGATGGTCCGCCAATTGCGCCGGTAAATCTCGCGCACTGTCCCTAATAATTCTTCATCGCTGACATATTTGTTGATGATATTGCGCATCTTTTCTGTGGCCGCTTCTGGGGCCAGGGTGAAACCACTGCGCCTACTGTTGCCCAGGTTGTCCATGAGCTGGGTAGACACCGACTCAGTGCGCAATGAGGGCAAGGAGACATTGAGACCCCGGTCGCTAAAGCGCTGACCGATTTTTTGTGTCAACTCTAATATATGGGTGTAATCACTGGAAGAGAGGGAAAGAAGGCCGATTTCTTCGTACCCTGTCGAGTCCAAGATCTTATCCATAGCTTCCAAAATCTCGTCGACCGGCCGCTCGCGAACTGGCCGGGTGACCATGCCAGCGTGACAGAATCGGCAGCCACGCGTGCAGCCACGCATGATCTCGATGGGTGCGCGATTGTGGATCGTCTCCACAAAGGGCACGATAAAGTCAGTAACCGGTGGGGGTAAAGTGGCCACGATGGTTTTTAGAACTTTGGCCGGCGCCTCTCGCGTATTGGATGTAATGGCGGCGATGGTGCCATCGGGATGGTAAGCAACATCATAAAAGCGGGGAACGTAACAACCCTCAATCTGGGCCAGGTGGCGGAGCTGTTCTTCACGCTCCAGACCGGCCGCTGCCCGCATTGTGCCAATGATCTTCAGGATCACCTCTTCGCCTTCGCCAATGACAAATAGGTCAATAAAGGGCGCCACCGGTTCGGGATTGAGACAGGCATGACCGCCGGCGATGACCAGCGGAAATGAGGCATCCCGCTCCAGTGAATGGATGGGAATATTGGCTAAATCCAAAAGATTGAGGGCGTTAGTGAAGAGTTGTTCGTATGGCAGGGTAAAGGCCAGGAGATCAAAGTCGCGGATCGAATGTTTTGTTTCCAGGGAATACAAAGGTATTTTTTCATCCCTGAGTCGCTCTTCCATGTCGATCCAGGGGCTGTATACACGTTCAGCCAGCAAATTCTTATGCTTATTGATGATGTCGTAAAAGATCATCAATCCCAGATTGGACATGCCCAAATCATAGATATCGGGAAAAGCCAGGGCGACTTTATACTCGATCTGGTCCCAATCTTTGACGATCTGGTTGTATTCACCGCCTGTATAGCGGCCGGGTTTGTTGACCCGGGGCAAAATTCGCTCCAGACGAGATTCGATTTGTTCTGGGGAAATAATGTGATTCATAAGTAGATATTACAAGGGTGCTTGGGTCTTTTCTTGATATGTATAAGAAGTTTTTATTATAACTTGC
>PVMK01127772.1_pt1 | contig 11408 bp, 13 predicted proteins | sample 1853481 | NCBI WGS metagenome assembly PVMK01 (sample SAMN08533507, study PRJNA380276) | Marine sediment metagenome, whole genome shotgun sequencing project. | reverse complement strand
TGGTTCAATTTCAAGAGCTTACACAAGCCTTCCAGGAATTCTTCAGCTCCCCGTAAAGCACAGCATAGATCCGTGCAGATCTGGATCCGGTAGCTGCCGGCTTTATGATCATGGAACAGAGTATAAAAACCAACCAGGGTGGCAACTTCAGTTTTTTGAATATCCAAAATCTGACCGATCTCAGCCAGGGCCTGGTCCCTGATATAACCTTCTTTACGCTGAGCCAGGAAGAGCAGCGGCATGATGGCAGACCGTTGATGGTCTGCGGGATATTTATCCAGGATCTCTTTGATTTCCCTGGGATAGTTGGCGAGTAATTCGTTCACCTGTCAACGTCTCCTAAGACAATGTCGATGCTTCCAATGATGGCAACCAGATCCGCGACCATGTGTCCCTTGGAAAGGATGGGCATGGCCTGCAGGTTACCGTAAGAAGGTGATCTCCAATGGACCCGGTATGGTTTTGGACCTCCATCGGATTCCAGGTATACCCCCAGTTCACCGCGTGGGGAGGATACCGGCAGATAGACAGCGCCTTCGGGCGCGTCAAAACCATCCGTCCATAATTTAAAATGATGGATCAGGGCTTCCATACTTGTTCCCAGCTCAGACCGCGGAGGAGGCACATATTTGCGGTTGTCACTGCGGAAAGCGCCGCCAGGAAGTTTATCCAGGGCTTGTTCGATAATCCGGAGCGATTCACGCATTTCTTGAACCCGGACAATGTAGCGGCTGAAAACATCCCCGCCTTCGCCCAGGGGCACATCAAATTCATACTGCTCATAACCGGAATACGGGCTGACTTTTCGCAGATCGTAATCCACCCCGGAACCACGCAAACTGGGACCAGTCATGCCCCAGAGAGCAGCTTCTTCGCCGCTGATGGCAGCAATGCCCTTGGTTCGGTCAATAAAAAGAGGGTTCTTGGTCAGTAAACCCTCATACATTTTGATACGTTTGGGGAAAACTTTCAAAAAATCTCTCACTGCCGGCTCGAATTCATCCGGAAGATCCCGCCATACTCCGCCGGGACGGATATAAGTGGTCATCATGCGCTGGCCTGACACCAGTTCAAAGATATCCATGATCTGCTCCCTCTCGCGGAAGCAGTACAGGAAAACTGATTGGGCAGCCAGGTCAAGTGCCTGGGTAGCCAGCCAGATCAGATGGGAAGCGATGCGCTGCAGTTCAGCCAGGATCACGCGAATGGCCTGGGCCCGGGCAGGCACGTCCAGATCAACCAGCTTTTCTACCGCCAGACAATAGGCCAGGTTATTACCGACGGTATTGAGGTAATCAATCCTATCGGTCATCACCTCAACCAGCTGGTAGGATTTTCCTTCCATGGATTTTTCAATCCCGGTATGCAGGAAACCGATATCGGGCATGCAATTGACAATGATCTCTCCATCCAATTCCAGCAGCAAACGCAGCACACCATGGGTGCTGGGATGCTGAGGACCCATGCTCAGGAGCATGGTTTCGCCGGTCATTGCCCGTTCGGAAACCAGATGCTTGATTTCGTCCAAGGTCACGGAGGTTACACTGGTATGGATAGCCATATTAAAATATCCCCGGGGGGATTATCTCTTGGCCCGGGGTTTTCCCGGGTCAACATCTTTATAGTTAAATGAAAAGCGGGTATCTTCCACTTTTATGGGCTGGTCTTTACGAAGCGGATGGCCTTCCCAGTCCCTGGGGAGCAGCAAACGCCTCAGATCTGGATGCCCTTCAAAATGGATACCAAATAAATCCCAGATCTCTCTTTCATACCAATTGGCATTGGGGAAAACCGCGGTCATGGAAGGTAAAGTGGGATTTTCTTCAGCAGCTGTCGTTCGTAAAAACAACCTCAAATTATGTTCCCGGCAATGCAGCTGGTAAACAACTTCAAAACGGGGTTCTTTCCTGCCCCAATAATCCACAGCCGTTTCATCTGTCAGGACTTTAAAGGAAAACTCGTCCCGAAGTACCTGGCAGGCATTGATAATCTGGTCTGGTTCTACCAGCAGGGTTATTTGATCCCGAAAAGATCGAGATCCAGCATTAAATCTTTCCTGAATAGTATCAACTGCATTTTGAATATGTTGATCCATAAACGCTCCGGGCACTGACAGGGTCAGGACCACTCAGTAATCTTTTCCTGCTGGACTTTATCGTAAAGAACCAGGATGCCGTTAATTAAGGCTTCCGGGCGGGGAGGACAGCCGGCAACATAAACATCAACCGGGAGAAGTTCATCGACTCCCTGAAGGATGGCATAATTATTGAAGACACCCCCATTAGAAGCACAATCACCCATGGCAATCACCCATTTTGGTGCGGGCATTTGATCATAAAGCCTTTTCAGCACAGGAGCCATTTTATTGGTTACCCGGCCGGCTACTATCAACAAATCCGATTGTCTGGGGACTGGCTCGCATCAGCTCCATGCCAAATCGGCTCATATCATAATGGGAAGATTGGGCTGCCATCATTTCTATCGCGCAGCAGGCCAATCCTGATAATAAAGGCCACATAGCCCGGGTGCGGCTCCAATTCACCACTTTTTCCAGGGTGGTAGTAAAAAAGCCCAGATTTCCAGCCTTTTCCTCTAGTCCCATTCCAAGGGCTCCTTTTTTCCAGGCATACACATAACCAACCAATAAGATCATGATGAAAATCAGCATTTCAATCAAACCAAAAACCCCCAGGCGTCTGAACACAACAGCCCAGGGGAGGAAAAAGATCACTTCAATATCAAATAAGATGAACAGAACTGCAACCAGATAAAAATGCACCGGCATTTGGCGGGTTCCAGGCCCAATGGGATCCATGCCTGACTCATACGGCATGCCCTTGGCTTCGGTGGGTTTTCTTGGTCCAAATATATGCCCGATGGCAATCACCAGCACTGCCAGGATTGTGCTTAATATGATCAGAACTGCTATTGGAAGATATTCATTCAGCATGAGATTTTAACCAATAAACTATCTGGAAATTTCCTACTTTGAGAAGTATATCACAAATGCCATATGAGGACATTTGAGGAAAATAATCCTGTTTAATAATCAAAAAGATGGAGAACATGAATTGGAAATCAATCACTTCCAAATTGGTCCAGCCAATAATCAACCTCTCCGGGAGAGATGTCCGGCTGATCGTTTTTATCACTCGCTGAATTGCTTGGGGACGTATCAGTCAAAACCATAACTGCAAAATCGGAAGACTTAAGGATCTGGCACTGGGAACTTCTGGCTTCAGCCAGAATTTCCCGGTCAGAACTTACCACTGTCCAATTTTTGGCGCTTTTTCCAAGACGGGAAAGATGGTTCTTTATTGCCTGGTCTGCCGTTGAATTACGAGTGATGAAATGAGCCCTGACCAATCCATGGGCTTGGGTTCCAGTCCTGGCAGCTGGAGCACCATCAAAATAAACGTCCAGAGTGGAGCGGCGCCGGCTGGCAAATTTTTGAAGGACAGCGATGAGGGATTTTTCATCATCCAGGTCTTTCAGGCTTAGGCCGGGGATATGAGGAATGAGGTTATGGCCGTCAATGATATAGGGCATATGAACTGAAAACCAGGGGTGTTATAAATGCTGTCGAAAAATTGATAATATGCTATGATGGAGTAGGTTTCAAACCATTATACCAAAGGTGATTCTACTCATGAATCAAGCCAAAAAACTGCTCTTTTACATAGTTTTAAACGTCGTTGTGTCTGCGATCACAATCATCATTGTCTTGTTCCTGTGGGAAAACACTCGCTTGAAACAGGTCCTATTTAATTCAGGTGATGAACCAGCAGCAGTCACATCTCCTGAAGGGATTTCCGGGGCTGAAGAATTGACCGGAGAACTGCTGATCGAAATCGGAGAAGTCGTCGGAGTTGGAAATCTAGCAACGGAATACCTGCGTTTAATTCGGTCAGGTACTGAATCTGAGGACACGATTTCTCTCCAGGGCTGGAGCATCAGAGATGAAAACAACCTTAATTTCAACATCCTGGAACAATCCGGCCTGGCCAGTCTCGAGCTCCACAGCCAGGGAGCGGTTAGAATTTACACCAAAGCTGGAAGCAGCAATCCCGTCGAACTATACCTTGGCTTCTCCGACCCGATCTGGGAACCGGGGAAGACAGTCACCCTGATCGATCCCCAGGGAGAAATCCACGATACTTATTTAATTCCATAGTTATTAGAGACTCCCGGAGCTTTTAAAGCTCCGGGAGTCTCTATGCTTAAATAAAAAAACCCGTTCATCAGAACGGGTTTTTGGTATTAAGCGTTTACCAGGGGACGGAATTTATACCCGTAGACCAGCAGTCCCCGTTCATCTCCGTCAGAACGAATCTTCCGGGTGATCATTTCTACCGGCATGCCAATTTCAACACCATCGTCACCCAGATCAGTTAACTGAGCGGTGACCATGGGACCTTCATCCAGCTTGATCAACGCGACAGTGTAAGGAATGGTCTCTTCATAACCTTCCGGAGCATTGTAAATATCAGTATAAGAATAGATTTCCCCTTTTCCGCTAAATTCAAATTCTGTTTTGGCTTCATCACCGCATTCCGGGCAAACATCCCGGGGAGGAAAAATTTTGGCATCACAATGCGGGCAGACTTCTCCGGTTAAGGCATAACGTTGTTTATTTAATCGCCAGTGGCGTGGTATATCCATACTCATGTTCTCCTGAAATCGGTGTTCTATTTTTACCACCGGCATCAGTATAAATGGGACAAACTATCAAGAACTATCAATATTTGAGGGAAATCAGGAAAAACCCCTCAACTTCATCATTTCAGGGTGATTTTTCCCCTCATTTTGAGGTACTCACCATAGTCCACTACTGTACGGCGGTTAATATAATCTTCAGTAGTAAGGGCTTTGCCCTTCCTGTTTGTGATCTTATCTGTTACCAGGAATGAGATGGCATCCGAACCCGCACCAGATCCAAAGGAAGTCATCAAGATCCGGTTTCCTGGCTCAGCTTGATCCAGTATGGCTGTTAACCCGATCAGGGCTGAACCCGCATACGTGTTACCAATCCTGGGAGACAATAATCCCCTTTCAAGCTGAGCTGGAGAAAATCCCAAGTCTTTGGCTGCCCGCTTGGGGAATTTAGTATTGGGTTGATGGAAAACCACAAAATCATAATCTTCAGGAGTTTTTCCCAGATCATCCAACAAACCTGAAAGGGCATTCTTGATGTGTTTAAAATAAGCTGGCTGGCCGGTGAAGCGCCCCCCATGTTCAGGATATTTTTGACCTTCCCTGCGCCAGAAATCAGGCGTATCTGTAACATAGGAAAGAGCGCCTTCTATTATAGCCAGGGCTTCCTCAGCCGGTCCAATGATGAATGCTGCTCCGCCTGCTGCTGCAGTATATTCCAGGGCATCCCCGGGTTTCCCCTGGGCGGTATCCATGCCCGCTGCCAGGGCATACTCCCCCATTTCAGATCCAACCAGGGCCATAGCTGCTACCATTGCTTCGGTTCCTGCCTTGCAAGCGAATTCCCAGTCAGCTGCCTGAGTATAGGGTGTGATACCCAGGGCTTCGGCAACAATGGTCGAGGTTGGTTTCACTGCATAGGGATGGGACTCCGATCCCACCCAGACTGCCCTGATCTCCACCGGATCGATCTCAGCTCTAGCCAGGGCATTACGGGCGGCTTCGACTGACATGGTAACCACATCTTCATCAATACCCGGGACTGATTTTTCTATAACAGGTTCCAGACTCAAACCACCCTGCCAGATGCGGGAAATCTCTGTTGCCGGCAGACGATAACGAGGTACATAAGAGCCATAACCGATGATCCCAACCTCCCGAGCAGGCTGCATAATTCTCTTTGATTGTTTTCCTTCATTTGTCATAAATTACACCTATTTATTTTCCGGATTGTTCCATTCCCGGAGGATTTCTTGTGCCTGATCGATACGGATCTTTTTATCCTTGACCAGGATCTCAGTTAAACGGTTAATCTCTTCCCCGGCAGCTCCTGCGGCAATGGCAACCTGCCTGGCATGCAACCTCATATGACCTTTCTGGATGCCGTCTGTTGCCAGGGCCCGTAAAGCAGCCAGATTCTGGGCCAGGCCGACTGACACCATTATTTCAGCAAGATCGCTGGCTGATTCAACCCCCAATAATTTCAGGGATGCTTTCGCGCCTGGATGAACCCGGGTTGCTCCTCCAATGATTCCTGCAGCCAGGGGCAGCTCCAATTCTCCCTGCAGATTTCCATCCGGATCTTTAGACCAGATGGAAAGGGAACGATAAAAACCATGGCGGGCGGCGTAGGCATGCGCACCTGCTTCTACAGCCCGCCAATCATTGCCGGTTGCAAGAAGCACAGCATCTATACCATTCATAATTCCTTTATTATGAGTTGCAGCTCGATAGGAATCCGCATCAGCGAATGCCCAGGCTTCAATAATACCGTCTCTGACCTGCTCTCCGGTGTAATCATCAAAAGCCAGAGCATGTGTGGGAATGGTGCAGGCAGCCCTGGCTAATCTGTGATCGGCCAGGTTGGATAAAATCCTCAAATGAACTCTGCCGCCAGTTAAATCTTCGAGTTCCGGAGCCAATCTTTCACAGGCAGTATTTACCGCGTTAGCGCCCATGGCATCCCGAACATCGAAAAGCAGGTGAATAATTAAGAAAGCTCCTATGGCTGAGGTTGTGATCTTTCTGACCTCAATATCCCTGGGACCTCCACCTAATTCATGCAAAACCGGATCAACATCCACCAGCCTGGCAAGTAAATTTCCTTTATTCCCAAGAATTAATTGCCTGGCACCTTCCAGATCATTAAGGTCCAGAATTTGCAGCTGTCCAATCATCACCGGGTCATCAGCAGATGCCGTAAACCCACCGCCTTCCCGGACAAGTTTGGCCATATAGGATGCGCCGGCAACCACGGAGGGTTCCTCAACAACCATGGGAATCAGCACGTCCTTGTTGTTAACCTGGAAATTCAGGGCAATACCTAATGGCAAACTGTAGGTTCCGATCACATTTTCTATCATGTTTTCGGCAATTTCCAGGGGTAAACCTGAATCAAAATTCCCGAAGTCTTCTGGCTGAAGAAATCCTCTTTTGATAATTTCCTGGCGTTTTTCTTCAAGACTGAGGTTATAAAACCCTTTAATACGGGAACTTCTGCTTTTTTTGCCCATATATTCCTATAAAACCCTGTTTTCCTTTATAAATCCCGGATCGTTACTTAAGATAAACTATCCTTACTAGCAAAAACTATCAAAATCTTTCTGGATAAGGTAAAATGTCTTTGAAATACTATGGCTAGAAAATCGAAAAAGGAACTGGAAGAACAAATAGGATCGCTGTACCAGGCGAGTAAAGATCTGGTCGGCGATTTTTCACTGGAAACTCTGTTATCCAGGATTGTACGCCTTGCTCAAGCTCAGGTTCAGGCGGAATATGCAGCTCTGGCGATTCGGGATGAAGAAGGCAGAGTATCCCAATTCATCCATTCCGGTATGTCCGAGGAAGAACTCCATCTTTTGCCCCACCCGCCCGAGGGCAAGGGTTTGCTGGGAGAGCTGCAGCAGAAACATGAAGTTATCCGCATTCCCGACATTGAAAAAGATCCTCGCTCAGTTGGGTTCCCGGCTTATCATCCGGCAATGACATCCATGTTGGGTGTACCCATTATCACCGGGGACAAAGTTCTGGGACAGATCTACCTCACTAATAAAATCGGGGGTAATGAATTCTCCCTTGATGATGAACGGTTAATGAAAATATTAGCGGCTTACGCAGCAGTCGCTATTACCAACACCCAGTTATACAAAAACGTCCTAGAACGGGATGAAACGCTCAATCAGCAGTACGAGGATCTCTCCTTGATCAACGACCTTGGCCAGGGATTTGCTAACTCCTCGGATATTAGAGAAATCATGAGTCGTACTTTGAAAAATGTGCTGGGTTATTTGGAGATCGAAACCGGTGAAATTTTCCTGAGGGATCGCGGCTCAAAAGAGTTAAGATTATCGCTGCTTCGTGGTGATGATTTTGAGGCATTTCACACCAAGAACGTTTTTCGGATCGGTGATGGTGTAGTTGGAAAAGTCGCCGGATTGAATAAAGCCCTGGTTGTAGACAACCTTGATACAGACCCGCGTATACTGAGACCGGAAATTGCCAAGGCTGGTTTTACATGCCAGGCTGTAATCCCTCTTCAAGCCGCCAGGGAAGTTGTAGGGGTTATGACACTTTCCAGTAAAAAGAAACGTATCTTTTCCATCAGGGAATTGGATCTGCTCACCACTATTGGGATGTGGACCGGGACCGCTATTCAAAATGCCCTGCTCCAACAGCAAACCAAACACCTGGCAATCCTTGAAGAGCGCGAGCGGATTGGCATGGATTTACATGACGGTGTCATTCAATCACTCTACTCACTTGGACTGACCCTTGATTATGTCAAAGCTATCCTGGAAGAAGATCCGGCAGAAATACGTGAGAAATTAGACCAGGCTACTGCGGGAATAAACAGCACAATCGCTGATATCCGTACTTACGTCTCAGACCTGCGGCCCAGGCAGATGAAAGAAAATATCACTTTCAAAGAGAACCTGAAGATCCTTCTGGAAGAATTGGAAAAAAACGCACACATCAAAGCCTCCCTTAATAATGAAATTAAGGATCCGCTTAATCTCAGCTACCAGAATACCCTCACACTTTTCAAGATTGTCCAGGAATCTCTCTCTCAACACAGCCAGGCACGCCCAGGCCAAGAAGACCGATCTTAGACTCTGGGAAGAAAATGGCAGGATTTATCTTGAAATCCTGGATGACGGTGTGGGATTCAATATCGATAAAACCGAAGCTAACCTGGGACACGGGCTGGCAAACATGCAGCGCAGATCCCGCAAGGCAAGTGGGGGTATTGAAATCATCTCATCACCTGGAAAAGGCACCCGGGTTGTTGCCTGGGTTCCAAAAGACGAGGGAGGGGAGTGAATTTGTAAGTAGTAATTAGTAAATAGTAGGGGCGACTCACCGAGTCGCCCTTTTTGGTTGGAATTTGGTTTTTATTTGTCATTCTGCCTGCCCTGAGCTCCTCGATTCCACTCCGTTTCACTCGGGACGGGCGAGACGAAGGGGTGCGTCGCCCTTTTCCTTTTGTCATCCTGACCCCGAGCGTAGTCGAGGGGAAGGATCCCAGCGGCGAACCATTTTCACAAGAGATGGATGAAAATTCAAACCAATGAATTGCCCCCCTAACGGGGAGCTTTCCCCAATGACGGCTCAAGCAGGAGCGACAGCTCCTGCGTTAATCTTACCCGGGAGAGCTGGCGCTCTCCCTTGAGCATATAAAAACAAAATCCCTCTTGCGAGGGATCTCTGGTTCTAAAATTGTAGTCAGTTAGTTCAACCTTCAAACGTTTAAACGTTCAACATTTTAACGATTTTTCCCGGTCTTCCGTCCCCGGTCTCCTGTCTTTTCCAACCTTTAACTTTCAACTTTTTTCTCTTTCTTCCCCCCGCCGGCCAGGAAAGAAAGCAAAATACTCAAGCCGTATAACAACATCAATGGGACCATCACCAGCATCATGTTGATGGGGTCGATAGTCGGTGTAATGACCGCAGATAATACAGCAATCACTACTATTGCAATGCGCCAGTTATCAATCAATGCCCTCGGAGAAAGGACCCGCATCACTGTCAGCAGGTAGGCCAGCAGTGGAAATTCAAATATAGCGCCAAACCAGAACATCAACCCCGTGACAAATCGTATATAAGACGAGGGCCGAATTTGAGTGGGAACATCCAGAAAATTCAATAATACCGGTAAGCCAGCGGGCAGGATCAAATAAAAGGCAAAAGCCATACCTCCGAAGAAAAATACCACCACAAAGGGAAGGGCCAGCAGACCGATGATCCTCGCCCGGCGTGAAAGAGCCGGGGCCACAAATAAAAAGATCTCTAAGACGATATAAGGAAGAGCAACCGCAAAAGCCGCCAGCAAGACCACCCGCATGGCTACGCCAATCGGTTCAGTAATCTCAATCGCATTCAGCTCCTGCATACCACCAATCGGCTGGGCAATATATTCCAGCATCTGGGGCAGGAATACAAAAGCCGCCACAGCGCAGAGCAACAGAATCACAAATGCGCGCAGCAGGTGGTTCCGGAGAGCTCCAATATGCCCCAGAAAACTGGCGGGCTCTTCAAATGCCAGCTGGAGGCTATCTACCATTGTTGTGTCCTCGGGTTCCACCAAGAAAAAATCCCCGATCTTCCGAGCAGGTTTTGAAAAGAATCTACCAACCGCTCTAAATGGAGTGGTGATCCAATGCCAAAAGGTCTTTAATTTACTCACACAATCCTCTTTTTTTCCAATGGGAGGGTAAACAGTAATAGCAGTTATTTTCTTATTCACTGGAATTAAATGACCGCTAGATCAGCGGTCATTACACAGTGGTTATATCAGTAAGAAACAAATTCATTCAGAGGTATTTTGCTCACCTGAACTGGTCCTGATTTAGACTTCTTCCTGATCAGAATCTTTGTCTTCTTCTATCATCCCCTCCCAATCCTTCTTTGAATGCTTTGATCCCGCTTCCAAGTTCGCCGCCAATTTTACCAATTCTCCCCACGCCAAATATGATCACAACGATCACAAGGATAAGAATTAGCTCCGGGGCTCCAAGTCCAAACATATCAATCCTCCAAATTTGAAAAATTTGATGTCCTAATTATACCTTGTCTGGAATTAATCCGGCTGTTACTCGACGGATTTCAGTTCTGGATGTTTAAACTCTCCCATAACTCTCGGAAGGAAGTGGATAAGGGACCTGTACCAGATAAATCAATGATCCTGGTGATCTTCCAGCGGCGGGAAGCCTGCTGAACCAACGAGGGTCGGATGACCAGCAAGGCAGCCTGGAATTCTCCACTATCTATCGCGTCAAAAGCTTTTACCCAACCTTGAGCCCGGTTAAATTCCAGCGGACCCAGCTCATCAATGATCAACAATTCAGTGGGCAGTGCTTTCTGCAGAACATCATTTCCCCAACTGATCGCCTCGGAGTAAAAAGACCAGCGTTTTGTTTCCAAATCGGTTTCAACCTGTTCTCTCAACTCAGCCAGGCGGTACCTCTCCCCGGTTAATACATCTTGAGCATCAATGGCTATTTTAGATCCAGCCTCAAACACTCCCGGTGAAACCAGGCCGGTTATCTTAATACCGAATTCTTTCGCGAGACGGATAATATCAAGGCAAAAACTGGTCTTTCCAGATCCAAGATCTCCGGTTATGACAATTATTTGGGGTTTGTTCATTTGTGACGATCCATCACCACCATAGTATACCCATTGGTTTTTTCAACCCGGATGGGTGTCCGGTAGACCATGGACAGGTTTTCCGGGGTGATAACTTCTGCCAGTGATCC
>PVMK01114619.1_pt1 | contig 11411 bp, 12 predicted proteins | sample 1853481 | NCBI WGS metagenome assembly PVMK01 (sample SAMN08533507, study PRJNA380276) | Marine sediment metagenome, whole genome shotgun sequencing project. | reverse complement strand
TCTTTTCCTCAGTGACTGGGGGCTCATGTTTGGGCTCCACGGCCTTCAGTTCAACAGCCGGTTCCGGGGTAACAGTCTGATTTTCGGGAGACCTTTCTCCAACAGAGAGTAACTCTTTCAACTCATTGTTCCAGCGATCCAATTCAGGGAGGGCATCATCCACTACATTGTTCAAGAAATCAGACTTCTCATCCCAGAGATCTTTCAGGTTGTCAATGGCATTATTCCCTTTCAAATCCTGCTTTTCCATTAGAGCCTCCCTTGAGTCCTTATTTTTCTTCATTCTTCATAAGGCTTTTGTAGTGGTGCGAAGCCATTCTATAACGGCTTCCCATAGGGTAGGAAAGATAACATTTCTTCTCAAAACTCATATTTAGCAGAAAGCAATTTCAAAGTAAACCCCAATTTCGCAAAAATGCCCATATTTCTTATATAAGTACCTGTTTTTACAGAATGTAGATCCGAATTGATGTTTCATCACGAGTTCACATTTATTGCAATGTCGGGGTTTAACTTGAAAAAGGAGGCCTTTTCCTGTAAAGGTTAGCGCTACATAAAACTTAAGTTCACAAGTGTCCATCCAGAAATGAGATAGTTTTTGCAAGATCAAGGAAGACGAAGATTTTAACCACAGGAATACATTGGAGTATTTCGAGGATTAAAATCTGAGTCTGACGCTGAGACTGCGGAAAATAGCCATTTATAGATCGACACTAACAAGGAGGAGTATGCAATGGAAACGATTAAGATAATGCCTTGTCTTGATATGAAAGAGGGGCGGGTAGTAAAAGGCGTACATTTTGTGGATCTGAAGGATGCGGGTGATCCGGTGGAGAATGCGGAATTTTATCAAGAGGAGGGGGCTGACGAACTCGCGATGCTGGACATTGCTGCAACCTTGGAGAATCGAAAGACAAGGTTAGAGTGGGTCAAGAATGTTTCGGCGGTGATAGACATTCCGTTGACCGTGGGCGGGGGAATTGGCAGTTTAGACGATATTGAGGCGGTTTTAGGGGCCGGCGCCAGCAAAATTTCTATGAACAGCGCTGCAGTGAAAGTCCCTGCTTTGATCTCTGATGCATCCGCCGAATTCGGAAAGGGCAGGATTACGGTTGCGGTGGATGCCAGAAGAAACGATACCATGCCTTCAGGATTTGAATTGGTGGTTTCGGGCGGAACCCGGCCTGTGGAAAAAGATGCCATAAAATGGGCAAAGAAATGTCAGGAATTAGGTGCAGGCGTGATCCTCCCTACCAGCATGGACGGTGATGGCACCCAGGATGGCTATGACCTGGAATTTACAAAGGCGATTTCTGATGCTGTAGACCTCCCTGTTGTCGCTTCAGGGGGCGCCGGCACCTTAGAGCATTTTTATGAGGCAGTCGTTCAGGGCGGTGCTCAAGTTGTTTTGGCGGCATCGGTTTTTCATTTTCGCACTTTCAGGATCAGGGAGGTGAAAGAATATCTGAGGAATAAGGGCCTGCAGGTGAATCTGTAAGGGGATTGACTGAAAGGGCATGGGTGTCAGGCCTACACACTTCACACATCTCAACATTCATGCAAATTTTGTAAATTTTGCAACAAATCATAATCAGGCCTAAACTTCTGAAAAGCAGATTACTTTATTGTGAAGTGTGTAGGCCTGACACCCATGCCCTCACTCTGCCCCATTGGGTCAGAAGACGGTTACGGGCTGTCATTTGGAAGCACTGGAAGAATCGGAGAACTCGTGTGGGAGAACTTCTGAAAAGAGGTGTAAGCCGAGACAAGGCATTGACGACCGGGTGTGCAAGAAAAGGCCCCTGGCGAATGAGTAAAGTCTTGTGGGTTAATATCGCTCTACCTGATAATTACTTCAAATCACTCGGTCTTTCGTTCCCCTGGATCTGAGATCTGTTTTGATCAGCCGAATCGCCGTATACGGACCCGTATGTACGGTGGTGTGGGAGGGGGGAGCTGTGAGGCTCCTTCCTATCCCGATCGGCCTCTCGTTTCGTCCTGCCCTAACTGATGGTCGTCAAGACAAGCGATCTCAGATCCTCTCGCCCATCATGCAGGAGACGGGGGTCCTGCCTTGATCGTCCCGGATGATGGGAAAGCCTGAGATCCTGCCGTATCGTGCCCATTGCCGCGTTGACGCTTGAAGTCTGCATATGCCTTGCGGTCCAGCCGGAGGTTGCTCCGGTAGGAGAGATTGCCAACCAGGCTGACCACCGGCATGCGGCGTCCCCACAGACTGCCCCATGCCCGGCGCAGGATGCGCGGCATGGAATAGAAGGTCTGGTCGCAGGAGATCATCTCATCTATGATGGCCGCCAAAGACAGATGCCTGTACCGGGCCACCGGGAAGGTCAGCGTGTAATACTTCCAGTCCTCCGGGAACGCCTCGAGGGCGACGCGGCCCTCCGCTTTCATCTGGTCCCACAATCGCGTGCCGGGCAAGGGCGTCAGAAACAGCGTGTTGAGATTGTCCATGCCATACTGGTGGGCCACCTCGGCGATCCGTTTGCCGATGCCCGGTTCATCCACGTCCAAACCGATGATAAACGAACCCACGACCAGGATGTTGTGCCGCTGGATGTGCCGCACTGAGGCGCGGATGTCGCGGCCCTTCAAAAGGTTGAACTTCTTGCCGAGTTCCCGAAGCCCTTCCGGCGTAGGGGACTCAAAGCCGATGAAAACGCCTCGGCACCCGGCCTTTGCGGCCAACGCCAAGAGTTCTTCGTCATCGGCAAAGTTGACGGTGGCCTGGGCGAACCATTCCTTGCGCAGGTTCGCCCGCGCCATGGCACGGAACAGGTCCTTGGCGCGAGCGATGTGCTCCGGGCGCGTGCCGATAAGGTTGTCGTCCACCACCAGAACACGTTTCTCACGGATGCACTGGAATTCGCGGACGACATCGGGGATGGGCCGCTGGCGGTAATGAGCCCCGTTGAACGCCGTAACGCTGCAGAAGCTGCAGTTCAGGGGACAGCCGCGCGTGGTCTGAATCGCGCCGAAGGCATACCGTTCGTGCAGCAAATCGTGCCGGGCGAGGGGGACGGCGTTGATCTCCGCGAGGCCGCCGTCATACCGGCGCTTCAAACCGCCGTGCTGGGCGTCCTCGAGGACCTGCGCCCAGATGCTCTCGGCTTCGCCCGTGACGACCGAGTCCACGCGCTCCATGGCCTCGTCCAGGCACATGGTTGCGTGAATACCGCCCATAACGACCGGCACGCCCAAGCTCCGGAAGTAAAAGGACACTTCATAGGCCCGGTTCGCCTGCGAGGTGAAAGCAGTGATGCCCACCAGGTCCGGCAGAGGCATGGACGGATAGTCCGGCGCGCCGAAGTTCTCGTCAATGATCGAGATTTCCCACTCCGGCGGGGTCAGGCCCGCAAGAACCATAAGACTGAGCGGTTTCCACACCCGGTAACGGTTCCAGCGGCTTTCCCTGACTCTGACGATGCTGACGAGCGGGTTGGAAGGATTGATCAGATATAGTCGCATAGTGTGCATTCTCCCATGGATGGAGGTCCGCTTTCTGTCCTTCTCGTCCTCGCCGCGGGTGCAGTGGATGGCATGCCTCAATCACTACTTACTGGCCGAACGCGCTCTTCAGCGGGCGCGGTTTATTGCGCTCCGTTGCAAGAGCATGGTTATGCATTTCGGCGGCTATTTTGTTCCTCCCAGTATTCACGTTCCATTTCCCAATGATATTCATCATCCTCATCCGAGCGTTGTTGAGCTATATCCTCTCTGATTTCATCAATACATTCGAAACAAGCTTGATAATAATCATAGCCAAAATTGTTATGAATTATTGTTTGACCTTCGCAATAATCCGTGTCAATTTCATTTGAAAAATCCTCCATCTGCCATTCAAAAAAGAAATTGCCACATTTGTTACATTCCAATATTTCTTCAGTGTGACGGCAAGTATAGCAGGTGTTTATTTCATCCTGAATTATGAAAGTATCATTTTGGCAATTAGGACACTCGAAAACAAATGCAGGATCGACATCCTCTTCCAAAATCCGTTGTCTGGCTTTTTCTGCAAGTTCCTTGATGCTTTTTTTAATAGCAAGGAGCTTGATTAATGAATCATCAGAGATAATCGTTTCAATTTCATTCTGTAAATGACGTGCTTGAAAGTGAACTACAAACGCGAATACCTCAATAAATTTTGCAGTGGCATATTCAGGCCTCAAAACAAATTCAGAATGAGTCATTTGATTTCTTAGGTCGATTGCCTTTTGAATTTTGTTTCGCTCACTTTCGGAAAACGAAATATTTCCAATAGAGGAGTTGCTGAGACGATCAAGAGCTTGAATCGGACCGACGGTATTTTTAGGATTATCAACGTTATCAAAAATCAAGATTGGATGAATATTAAACAGCAATGCCTTGAGGCTCAGCTCAAGAGCTTGCACTAAGTTCAGGATAGCGAACTGCCATTTCCGTGCGTTATCCTTAGCAGACACAGCATATGTAACCGCTTCACGTATGAACGCGTGACTGTTTTCGAGAAGACTCAGTTTTATTTCAGCATTATCATCCATCTTTCTATGGCATCGCCGCTAATCAGCTGTGTAATGAGTGGGACGCTCTTTTAAAATTTAATTGCTGGTTTGTATATTTATAAAAACGCTATTTGATTAATGATCTCTATTTCCAGTATGGACATGTCAAACTTTAGCAGGGTCTCAAAATACCAAGGTTAATGAATATATTAACCGAAAACATGCAGATAGTTATGGATTTAATTAAATTTTAAAAGAGCCCCGCTTTATAAGGGTCAAGAGTAGATTTGACCCCTTTTAACTCATTCCGGAGATTGATCACGCCGTTGGCGTGACTCAGGCGCAGCCTGCGTATGTGTTATTGGAAGCGCTGGAGGTACACTCGTACCAAAGTAAGGAACCGCCGCAAACTGGGGACTTCCCTGAAAATAGCCATTGATGTTGGGCTAAGCAGGAAAGGTCCATGGAGACTCGCACGTACCCTGGCAACCCAGACCGGCATGACCAATCAGTGGCTCAAGGATCAAGGTCTATTATCTGGCAAAGAACTGTCGGTGAACATTCATTACTCCCGCCTGTGGCGGGACCCGGTAGACTCTGTGAACCGCCCCGTGCGGACCCGCATGCGGGGTGCTGTGGGGGCTGGGGGAGAAAGACCCCCGGCTACCCGATTAGATGTCATTATTGTCCTTTGTCTTTAATTTAGAATATCAAATATCAAGAGCGTCCCCTATTCTATGCCGGCCCTTCTGTTTCCTTAAGTTGTCAAGTTGACTCCGTCCCCTGTTCCCCCTTTAATTGAGGATATCAAATATCAAGAGCATCCTCAAAGTTTTACTCAGATTTGTCTTTTTTAGTTTTTATCTTTGCATCGATTAATTCCTTGTGTTGAAGCCTCAGAAGGTTGGCAAGTTTGTGGACTAAATAGTCCTCATGTTTATCTATCTGACCATCAGCATAAATCACCTGCCACACAGCTTCTAGAAGCTTAATTTTTTCTGAATGATTAAAACTTTGATTTATTTGGTTAGTAAATTGCCAAAGATCCACAGATTTATTTCTTGCCTGCCTAGCTAACTCAATCATTTCTTCTGCGTGTTCCCGCGACAAATTAAATGTTGATTTCATGGTCTCCAACACATGACCTATCTCATCCTCTGTGCATTCTGAGTCTGATTCAGTTACCTCCACTAGAACCACACATGCAGCAATCTCTATTTTAATTTCATCAGTAGTATCGCTTTGCACGGTGTCAGATTTACCCTTTACGCCCAATATTTTATTGATCAAATTAAACATTTTTCACCTCCCATTTTATCTTATATCTTCTAAATTAATTCCTTTCTGTTAAATTGACACATTGAGTAAATAATAAACAGGATGAAAACGAGAAAAATAAAGTTCATGGTCTTTTTTATATATCTAACGCCGTGCTCACCGGTGCGAACCATAAGAAGCACTTCAACAAAGTTTAGTTCAAAACAACTCGACAACACTAAAATAGCCCAAACAATGTGGCGGTTCGCATCCGGTGCAGCAATGGGTTAAACAGCCCAAGCTTAGTTATTGAGATTGCTATTAACTGGCGCAGGAGCTATTTGCACAAATCCTTGTTTCCCTTTTCCCTTGAATAGGCCCATAATCAAATTATAGATAGCATACAATTCTAAAGAAAAAGCCAAGTAACCTGCGTAACCCAACAACGGCATCTCAAAGATATGTAGAAAGTTAACAAATGGAACTCGATAGACCCATTTGGGATAGGAATAGAAATTCCACATTTCCCAGAAGAAGCTACAAATTAAGCAACCTACCCACAATGCTAACATCGGGCGATAGTCACCTACAGTGAAGTACTGGAATAACGAGCGATTCCCTAACCAAACGTTCAGAGGTTCTAGAATGAAATAGATCGATATCCATAGAAACGGGAAAAAGTAAATTGGCCAGAGAAAAAACAAGACCAACATCAACCAACCTGCAACGAAAAAGCAAAACAACTTTCTCTGTGTCGGGACAAGCCGAAATCCGGTCCGAATCTTTGCCAGCCAGTTAAAAGTACTGACCAGCTCTGCTGTGCCAAACACTGCAGGAATAACTGTCGAGAAATTTACCGAGGCCAACACAGCATATTGAAAATCAGTGAAAAATTGCCGACCCTCATAGAACCAGTTCTGTGTACATAAATTGAGCAATTCAAAGAGCCACCAAACTGGTATGGAGACAAAGAACATCGCCACGAAAGCCCTACGGTTACGCGTCAGCATTGAGTCGCTTTTACGAAGAACGACAAGAGAGTCAACCGTAAGGCAATACCCCAACCACAGGGGAAAGAAAGTCCAGTGTGTGCGTAGACCAGATAATGACCAGTTCAAAGCCCAGAAGATTGCCACTAATCCGAACCCCAGCCAGCCATGTGCAGGCCAGCGTCTGACTAGTGACTTGAGTCGATCTTGTACTATCATCTTATTCTTCAGATGGCTGAAAATCTCTGACAAATACTACCTGAATTCTCAACTGCAGATTATGACGCCCTGTTTAACTCCACAATTTGAACGTTAAGCAGAAAACCGTATAAGATCACAATCGCGATCAAGGGCGTTCTGGGTTTATGGTTATTCAAGATTTAATGTTCCGGGCTTGTGATGACGGCTTTTGCTCCCAACAGGAAAAATAGCTCCTGTCAGGAGATGATAGGGCAGTATTTGAGGTGTTGCTCCATAAGAACCTCTGGACGAAAGGTTGAAGCGTTCAAGGTTCAGGGTTCGAAGGTTGTTAATTATGAAGGACGGTTATAATTCAGGTTATTAGGTTCAGAGGTTAATTGTGAGGAATATTGTTGAAAATATTACATAAGTCAAGAGAATTCCCCCTTTTTAATCCGTAAATTTCGCAGATTACACGGATTATCCTAATCATTTGAAGGACGATGCTAAATGTGTAGGGTTTAATTCCCCGCTTAAACCTTCCCGCAAGGCGGGATGGTCCCAAGGCCGGAAAGGCATGGGCACTCCCTCGATTTATGGCCTTAAAGTAAAGAATGGCCGAATCATAACTTTTATTGTATAATCTGAAGGTAAACGGGATAATCTCCAAGAGGTAATAAATCATGTTAAATGAGATGAGTGTTTTTAAAGAAATTCCGGGATTTTACAAAATCATTCCACTCAATGCTCTTCGAAACACGCCGGGTGTCACTTTTGACAATGTCCCCACTCAGGCCCTGCCCAGGATTGACGCCATTGACCGGGTAATCCATGAAAGCGGCGCCATCTCGCCGGGTCCTGTGGGAGATGTGGCACGACCCTGGTACATGCATCCGCACCAGGACGACAACCTGGTGGTTCTCCATGGCACAAGGTTTGTGGATATCTACATCAAAAAATATGGTAAAATAAAGAGCTTTGAAGTCACCCCCAACAAAGTTGTTGAAAACGGCGGGGTCATCTATGAAGGCCCGGCGATGCTGGTTTGGCCGCGCGGTGTCTTTCATCGGATCAAGAGTTCGGATGAGGGGTCTTCTGCAATAAACTTTGCTGTACACTATAAAGGGATAGATATGCGTACCAATTTCAACATCTATGACATAGACCTTAACACCGGACGGTTTAAGGTGATCCGGGAGGGGTTCAAAGATCAGCAATAGTTCTATTCCGCCACTTAGAACCTTTTAAACTCATTTTGCCATTTTATTTGTGCAACTTAATATGGTGCATCAGGCTTCCAACAGCGAGACTTTGTATTTTTTTAAACGGCCATCATGTGTCACAAGGGTAAAGCCTTCTACTTTCGCCTGGGCCACGAGCATCCTGTCAAAAGGGTCTCTGTGATGGTCAGGAAGGTCTCTCACAGCATGCGCGTGTTCGACAGTGATATCCAGCATTTTAAAGGGCTGGTTTTCCAACACCCTCTTAAAATTCCGGGGGATTTCCAGTTTTCCCAGTGCCTCCTTGATCCTTATCTCCCAGACTACAACAGCGCTGACAAAAACCAGATTCTTTCCGTCGGCAATTGCAGCCTGTGATTTTTTTGAAAGTGAAGGATGACCGTTAAGCCACCATAAAAGGACATGGGTATCAAGCAATAGGTTCATTTCTCCACCATACCGAAGGCATCGGCAATGTCCTCCGGCAGTTCGTCAAAATCATCGGCTATCTTGATTTTCCCCCTTAATGCACCTGGCCGACGCGGTTTCTCGCTTTGTTCATACCGCACCAGCTTTGCAACCGGTTTCCCCGCCTTGCCAATGACCACCTCTTGTCCGGCCATGACTTTCTCGACCAATGCCGACAATTGGGCCTTTGCCTCCGAAATATTGGTTATAAGCATAACTATCACCTCCTGATATATAGTCTGACCAGGTCTGACCAGAAAGTCAATGTTTTTATTTCCTGTTAGAGTGTCAAATCTTTGATTGACTTACCTTTAACTACTAAGCTGGGCCACAAAATACAAAACCCCGTTCTCCATTTCAGATCTCGTTAAGTGGTTAAGAAGTTGAGAGGTTAAGTGGTTGTTAAGGACTTTTTACATGGCCATCAATATTCTTCATCATATTCCTGCCTTAAGTCTCTGATCATAAGGGTGTGAAGTGCCTCCTTTGGGTCAAGTTCTTCGTACAATATACGATAGACCTGTTCGGCAATGGGCATCTTAAACCCAAGCTTTTTGGACAGATTGTAGACCGATTTTGTTGTCTTGACTCCCTCAGCAACTGTGTGGGTCTGCGATATGATGGAATCGAGTTTCATACCCTGCCCCAATCTCTTCCCCACTGTCCAGTTACAGCTTAATGTACCAGTACAGGTCAGGACCAGGTCTCCTATACCGGCCAGTCCCATAAATGTCTTTGGGTTGGCACCAAGTTTGAAACCAAGGCGCTGGATCTCAGTAATTCCTCTGGTGATAAGCGCTGCCCTGCTGTTCAGGCCCAGACCAAGTCCATCTGAAATGCCCGCTGCAATAGCCATAACATTCTTTACAGCACCACCTATCTGTGCTCCGATTATATCCTGGCTGGTATATACTCTCAAATAAGGAGTGGCAAACGCTGCCTGGACCTGTTCTGCCACATCGAGCCTGCGAGCAGCCGCAGTTATGGCGGTTGGAATCTTTTTGGCCACTTCATCGGCGAAGCTCGGGCCGGAAACAACAGCAAGTTGTGGTCATGAAGCCTTGGCAAAAGGAGCTGTTGCAAAACACCTGTCATAGTTAGGTGTGTCTTATTTTCTATTCCCTTTGAGGCACTTATAATGTTTGTTTGTAGCTGTTCACGGGTCTGCAGGTTCCCGATTATGGCGGGGATCTTTGACAGGATTATCTATGAATGAAGGTTAATGATTTTAACCCCCTTTTTCTTATACAACACCATATGCGAATCTGTGGTATAGATTTCGGTGCAATCAGGCACCAGAAGTGAGCTCAGGATTAATGCATCCAGCCCTGGTATGCCGGTACCATGCCCGATGTGACTTGCTTTGAGAGCAGTTTCCCTATTAACCGGCATGACGTCTACTGCTTCGCTTATATCCGAAATAATCGTTGGCCACTCCTTGAATTCCCCTTTCAGAAGTTTCCTCTGGAGTTCGTACAAGACAATGACTGATGTTATTGTCTCACGCTCCTGCCAGATCCGGATCGCAACCGGGTTTTGCTCCTGGAGAGCAAAGAAAAAACCTGTATCAAGACCTGTCAGCATCTGCATCCGTCCTTTCCCTGTGAACATCATCCCAGCTCCCAAGGGGTTTTTCCCTTACCAAACAGTCCAGCACACGCTTCTTGGCAGCGCCCCTTAAGTTGTCTCTCATTTCCTCCTCACCCCACTTCAGGGACTCAATAAGCTTGTTCATGCCGGTGACTGCCGCCTGCTGAATACTGGAAATTTTTCCCACAGTCTGGAGTTCCCTGAGAGCTTTCCATATTTCAAATGGTATTCGGATAGTTACCCGTTTATCTTGCATTGCTGCGTCTCCTCTCTACGGTTTAGGTGGTATGTAAATACATTTTAACACCATAGCATAACACTGTTATAATGTAAAATTCACTTAAATAGTAATTCAAGAAGATGTATCAAAGGGGTGATGCGGTCAATAAGCGGCTGGGGGTCTTTCAGAATTAGTTTCCAGAGCCTAAAAATTTCTTCAACTGTTTTTCGTAGTAGCCCCTGTTCTCGGTTGCGGTCGCAATCGCCTCTTCAATAGTCCTGATCGCCTCATCTACAAGCCCCTTTGCAAAGCAGGCCTCGGCCAAGGTATCGAGAAACCCCGGTGACCTGTCCAGTGCCACCGCCCTCCTGGCAAGATCAACCGCCCGGTCAGGGTCCCTTAGTTTCTCGTCTGGAGTAGTAACCAGGAGCCAGGCTAAGTTATTCAGGGCAACGGCCCGTCTGGAGTCCAGGCCGATAACTCGCTCATAGGTATCAATCGTTTCCCGGTCTTTCCCCATCCGCTGGTAAATAATTGCCAGGTGCTGGTATAGATCAGGGTTATTTGGCTCTTTCAGGATCTGCTGGTTAAGCGCCCTTTCTATTACCATGTACCCCATGTGTTGCTTCAAAGGACCGAAATTCAGGAGATAGCCTAAGGAGCAGATACAGACAAGATAGACCAGAAACGATTTCAAAACAAAGCGATTATGCCTCTTTATCAGTCCGGGTTCCCGGTACGCCTTTAAGAGATAATCGACCCTCTGTTTGATGCTGAAATGGTGCCAGTTTGGGATGTCCCTGCTCTTGCCGCTGCAATAGGCAATTTTTTCCAGGGACCCTATCGTAAGCATCGGGGTTCCCATGGCCACAGCGGAGTAGAGATCGGCCTGGCGTTCAAAGTTGCGCATGAAAAAAGCCCATGACATAACGGAGTAGATCAACAGGGTTACCAGCATGGGCACAGACATAATCAGGTAAAAAAG
>PVMK01118737.1_pt1 | contig 11413 bp, 10 predicted proteins | sample 1853481 | NCBI WGS metagenome assembly PVMK01 (sample SAMN08533507, study PRJNA380276) | Marine sediment metagenome, whole genome shotgun sequencing project. | reverse complement strand
CAGTAAGAAAACGGCCCGATTCTTGATGAAAAATGTCATGGTATTCAGTCCTTTGACCCTTATCCACACAGGAATAAATTATTGGGTTACAGTCTAAGAATAGCATATTGGTTGAATCTCACACGAGCCATCTGACCGGAGCTCGAAGCATCATAAATCAAGCTATATTCCGGTGCTGTCAGAAGCGCTGAAATTCTTGGTAAATCTGCTACAGTTAAGGTGGGAATGAAGAATTCTGCCTGCGTTGGAACATGGCAGAAAGCCGGAGATTGATGCGCAGCAGGGCGCTATTTTCCGGCCTGACTAAATGAGGTTATGATAATGAAAAAATTTAAATATTTCGGTATGTTAGTCGTTGGTTTTATCACTCTTTTTTGTTCCACACAGGCAGTGGCCGTAAAAATTACTCCTTCAAGTGCCTCGGTAGTGGAAGGCGGAAGAGTGACAATAAGCATTTTTACCGATGAGTTTGATTGGTGGGCACCCGAAGGTGGATCAGCAGCGTGCCCTGGTTCCACTCACCAATTTAACATGCCTATAGGGTTGACTGATGGCACTGCAACCTGGGGAACTGAATCTTCGGGGGGGGACCTGCAGTACTTTGTCAACGGGTCACCGTTTTCAGGTGGAGCGATCACCTGGTGTGGTACCCGGACCGAATTTAGCGCTCCATGGGACTCGCCTTTAACAAATACACAGATCAGAACTCACAGGGACAAAATTTTCGGAGAAGGTTCGGAATCCGCGGTTATAGTTCTCGACGATTGTGGCGATGGCTGTGACTTTCCAATTGAGATAACCATCGCAGATTCACCACCACCCCTGCCAGTCAGCATTTCCGCATCGGACGCTGCTGAGCCGGGTTCAAATGGGAAATTTGTCTTTTCAGTGCCGGAACCTGCACCGGCAGGTGGTATCGTGGTGTTTTATTCAGTTTCTTCATCCTCCACGGCCACAGCATCTGTTGATTATGAAACTTTGGGTTTCCGGAAAACTATTTCAGCCGGAAGAACCAGTGCTGTTCTTCCAGTCATCGTGATTGATGATGACCTGGTTGAAGACCGTGAATCAGTGACCGTCAGAATCCGGCCAGATGAATCCTATGAGCTTGGTTCACCTTCGTCAGCAACGGTTTTTATTTCCGATGATGATATATCAGCGGAAGTGAGCATTTCTGCTACGGATGCCGCAGAGCCATCAGCAAATGGCATGTTTACGATTATATTGAGCGAACCGGCACCGGATGGTGGCCTGACCGTGAATTATTCAGTCTCAGAATCTTCTACGGCATCAGCATCGGTTGATTACGAGGCTTTAGGATCATCCGTCATGGTTCCAGCCGCTGGTCTCAGCGTCGATATTCCGGTGCTTGTACTGGATGACGACATTGCGGAGCTTGCAGAAACCGTGATTATCGAACTCCAGGACGGTGAAAATTACAAACTGGGATCCCCTGCGATGGCCATGGTTTCCATTGTCGATAACGATTCTGCGGGAGTACACGTTTCCGGCGGTCCACTGACGGTCAGTGAGGATGGTGCTTCAGACCAGTTCAGTGTTGTGCTGACATCACAACCTTTGACGGATGTAAACGTCAGCGTAAGTTCCGGCAATACACTCGAAGCTACGGTCGACAAAACCATGTTGGCTTTCACCGCTTCCAACTGGGATAGCGCACAAACAGTAACCGCAACGGGCGTGGACGATGACCTCGATGACGGTGATGTTGATTTCAATATTACGCTAATGGTCACCAGCAGTGACATCAGTTACGCCTCTATGGGCCCGATTGATGTGGCCGTGACCAATCATGATAATGATGAGCCTGCGTCTGCAACATTTACACAGGAAACCTACTCCTTCACAGAGGACGTCGGCGCAGCTGAGATCACCATTGAGAGAGTGGGTGTGATAGGTGAAGCGGTTTCTGTCACCTTCAGTACGGATGACGGGGCCAGCGGGACAACCGCAACGGCAGGGGAGGACTACACCTCTGTCAGCGAAGTGCTCGAATGGGATGCGGACGACGAGTCGTCCAGGACGGTCGAAATCCCGATTGTGAATGATGCTTCCAGTGAAGGCGATGAAACGGTCGTACTCAAGCTCGAAGTAAATGGTTCGGATCTGCCCGCCGCGTTCTCCGAGCTGGTGATACAAAATGATTTTATTGAAGACGCGCTGGACTCTATCGATCCCCGACAGCTTCCGCCTAACCAACGGTCAATAACAACGGTCATCCTGACAGCGTGCCCGACAGGGCTGGGGCAGGGTGGTTTCCAGGAGTTGTGCAACGACCTGGTAGGGGAGGCCCTGGCGGGTGGTTCGGTGGGTAATCCCTTTAAAACAGATAACACCGGAACAATCAGCCGCTGCCCGTGCGCCAGCTGCAGAAACCGTGACAGTTCAGAACATCAATGTGAATGGCAGAATGGCTGCATTGCGTGCCGGGGCAACCGGTTTCAGTGCCTCCGGGGTTCAGTTTCAACCTGGCCGGGTTCAACTTGAACAACAGTCTTTTCAAGGGTGCAGGTTCTGGGTATGACAGCATCCAGCCTGGTTTCGCGGTTAGCAATGCCGCAGCCGGGCAGCAGCGATGATTCGTTTGATGATTTTGGACGATGGGGTATTTTCGTTAGTGGCCGGGCCGTTTTTGGTGAAAAGGATGCGACCCTTGATGAAAGCGGTTATGACTTTGATACCGCAGGACTGACCATTGGTGTTGACTACAGGTTCACAGACAAGCTTGTTGGTGGTGTTGCTTTTGGTTATTCCGATAACAACGTCAAAATCCAGGGAAATTCAGGTAAATTGGATACAAAGGGCCTGACAGCCACACTTTATGGGTCTTATTATCCCACTGATAATTTCTACCTGGACGCTTCTGTCAGTAGTGGCAGCAACGATTATGATCAGCAAAGGCAAGTTGATTACACGCTGAGTGAAATCGGTGCCGTGGTCACTGAGACCTTCAGGGCGGACTATGATGGTGATCAAACCGGCCTTACTTTTGGCACCGGTTATGATTTCTTCAAAAACGGATGGACTTTTGGACCCACGCTGTTTGTTGAATACATCGATATCACGATCGATGCCTATGATGAAAAACTCCTTGATGGCGGTGGCGCTGGATTTGAGTTGGGTTGGGCAACGCATATCAAGAAACAGACCTATGAATCACTCATTCCCAGTATTGGCATTCAGTTCTCCAAGGCCTGGAGCAAATCCTGGGGAGTAATTGTGCCGCAAGGGACATGTTTCATGGGCCAAAGAACTCAGGAATGACGATACGGTCATCTCCGGCTATTTCCTGGGAGACACCGGACAGGTGAACTTTGACCTGCTGACTGATGCTCTTGATGAGGATTTCTTCAAGGCGGGTCTTGGATTTTCTGCCATGTTCCAGAATAACAAGAGTGCTTTCTTGATGGTAGATGGTGATTTCGGACGTGACCTGTTATCCGTGTATTACATCAATGCCGGTTTCAGGTGGGAGTTTTGAGTTAAGCAGTATTTAGTTCGGGCTGACCTGCTCCAGCAGGTCGGCCAGGTCTTCGTTGTCGGGAAAGAAATGCTGGCCAAGCTCAACCATTAATTTTGCCGCGTTGGGATTACCGTTTTCAATTTCCTGTTCTATTTGCCCTAGAAGCGTTGTTTTAGCCTGTTCGAGGCCCAGCAGCGCTTCCCGATTGCCTGGTTGTAATTCAAGGATTTTAATGAAGTTCTCGACCGCATTGGAAACAGGTGGTGAGATAATAAATTCAAATTCCATGTAGGTCTGCGCACTTTCCAAAAGCTCCGCAATTAGCTTGCCGGTTTTTGCGTCCACCGGTTGTACTTCAATTTGTGGCACTTCATCGGCTTGCCGCATGAAAAATGTAATAGCCATGACGATTACTGCCAGGCCGGCAATAGTGGGTGCCAGCCACTTGAATATTGGCTTCTGCCAGATACTGAGTGGTTTTGGTTTGTCCTTGATGATGGGCTGGATGATCGTCTTGTCGCTGTAAGCTGGAGTTTCAGACCGGGAAATCTGACTGATAAGCCGTATGAGCTCATGAGAAGACTGGGCTCGCTGGTCAGGTCGCTTGGCCAGCATTTTTTGTAGTAAGGGTTGTAGATGAGACAGGTTTTGAGGGAGTTCCGGTACCACTTCATCCAATTGTTTAATCAGTTCTGAATACTCACTGACATTGGTTTTGTAAGGTCTTTGCCCAATCAGTATCTCGTAGAACACGACACCCAGGCTGTAGATGTCGCTTCTCGCATCGACCTCCGCGCCAAGCATTTGCTCCGGACTCATGTAGGCGGGTGTACCAATCCTGAACCCTGCCATGGTCAGGTTCTTGTTCTCATCAATAGATTTTGCAATACCGAAATCGGAAAGCACCGCGTGGCCGTCTGACCTGAAGAGGATGTTTTCGGGTTTTATATCCCTGTGAATGACGTGCTTGTCGTGAGCATAGGATAGTGCCTCGGCAAGGCTTTTTAACAATTGCAGGGCTTCGGCACTACCATACAGGTGACCTGTTTTTCCATCACCTTCGTCCTGGGCCTTTTTTCGAGCTTTCAGATTGTCTTTCAGCGTGCCTGCTTCGAGATATTCGAGGGCCAGGAAATAGTGTTTTTGATGTACCCCGGTGGTGAAGATTTTGACAATACCTTCGTGGTTGAACTTTGCTGTGTCCTTGGCTTCATTAATGAACCGGTCCCGAAATTCCGGATCATGGGCCAATGACTCGTTCATTACCTTCAGGGCCACCTGACGGTCCAGTCCTTCATCCAGCGCCAGGTACACTTTCGCCATGGCGCCCGCGCCAAGACTTCTGATGATTTTAAACCCCGGTATTTCTGGATACATAAACTGACGAACTCCTTGAGTCCGGAGACCTTAACAAAAATGCGTTCCTAGTTTAAGACCTGTACTGCTGCAAGGCATTGTCGGGCCCGCTCTTCAATGGCATCCCAGCGTTCGGCAGCGATGTCTGCGGGCGCAAATAATGGTGCGACAAAACCGGCGGCAAAGGCTCCAGCGGCGATCCAGTCACCGGCATTATGTTGATCCACGCCATTGGTAGGAACAATTTTCAGGAATGGCATGGGCCCGAGTACTGAACGAACCCAGTCAGGCCCGCCATGGGGGCAGGGGAATAACTTACATAGCTGCGCACCAGCACGGTGGGCACGTAACATCTCGGTCGGGGTATGGGTGCCGGGCATGCTGGCCACACCCAGTTCGGTCGCAGCACGGATAACTGCCTCATCCACTACCGGTGAAACGAGAAAGCGGGCACCGGCCTCTACCGATTGCTGTGCCTGCTCCACATCCATGACGGTTCCGGTACCCACCACCAGGTCCTCGCGGCGGGAGAAATCCCGGACCAGGTCAAAAACACCCGGGATGGTAAGTGTGAATTCGATGATTCTGAAACCACCTCGTATTGCGGCTTCCATGGCCAGCGCAGCCTTTTCCTGATCGTTGGTGCGCAAAATCGCACTGGCTTTTACGTGACCAAATTGTTCAATGAAAGTGTCTGGTGTCACCTGGCTGGCTCCTGTGGTCTATGATGATGACCGCCATCATATATGTACCCTGACGATCCATGCCACGATCTTAAGGTATTTTAATTTGCACCGGGTGCTTTAGTCGTTTTCATTCCTGGCTTCGACCTGGCACTCGCCACTCGTGGACACAACGATCCGGATGTCTATTGGCCGGCAACATACCTGACAGTCCTCGATGTATTGTTGCCTCTCCACTGACCCGTCCACCAGGATGGTGATGAATTCGCCACAGTAGGGACAACTAATGGTTTTTTCCTGGAGTAAATTCATCTATCAGTAGATACGAATTCAGTCAGATCCGAGTGCAGTATGTTTTCCAGCTCGATATAGTTATCTTGCCTGGTTTCGGTGAACAGAAACCCGAATAAAGGATACGTTTTATGATCAACTTTCCTCAGCTCCAATGGTTTTTCAAACTGTGAAAGTAATTTTTCATAATCAAATGAAGCAATTTCATCTGTATCTATACCGGTCGAATTGTCCAGTACGATAATACTAAAAAGCTTTCCTTCCTTACCTTTGAGGATATCAGGCCAATCCGGTTTTTTTTGCGAGTAGTAATACATGTAAGGGTTAAGCCCAAAAGCCAGGAAGGATAGGTCAGCGGTGGTGCACCAACCACCAAATCGCATCGGGTTTACTTCAATAGGTAATAAGGTACCGTTTTTGTCCCGTCTAATTTCAATATGCACGGGAAAGTTTTTTACATTAGCCAGGTCACCAATTTTTCTAGCGAACCCTGTAAACTCATCAAGATTACTTTCTATGATCTCCTTGGATGAAATGTAAACCCTGTCGCTAACATCGGCATCTGATGAAAAAACATGTTTCAGGATGCTTAAAACAATGGGTTCACCAGTCGAATTAAAATATGCATCAAAAGCATATTCCTCGCCCTCAATAAGTTGTTCAATAATAAATGAACGGGTGTTCAATACCTCTTCCGGGTATAAATCTTTAATTTGATCTATTTCTGCATGCAAAAATTCAATCGTGTTTTCCCACTCCTCGAGGTCAGAAACCTTGTAAACCCCCATACTGAAAAAACCAACGGTTGGCTTGATAATAAATGGCAATGGCAATTCATTAAATTCAATGTCTTTCAGGTCTTCAACTTGAACACCTTTGAAAATGAAGCCTGGGAAAATTGATTTTGTCAGTTCGCGGAATTTCAACTTATCTTTAAATAAATCTATTTTTCCTGGCAGATCACTAAACGCCAGATGCTTCGCTATCCAGCCTATTGCATTTTCTGAATTGGTATAGATAGCAGGCATATCTGCCGTTTGGGTTATTTCAATCGCTTCATTTTCGCTAATAAAGTTTGTACCAGGATAAAGGCTCAGGTTTTTCGCTGTTTCTGTGCCGACTACCGGGATTGCATTATCTTTGACAGTTCTTTTGAAAAATTCCGATACGTATGGCTCATCTACAAAAAACATCAAGTATTCCCCGGTTGGATTTGAAAAGCATGATCAGCCTACACGTCAGGTTTATGAGAAGTGTGAAATTATAAGTTTGAGCTCAAGTTGCCGTCATTGCTCGTGCAGCATTACATTAACCCGTGCACGCATTTCCCCACGTAGCTGGCGTTGTTTTTCCAATGCCGCCTGAAATCCTGGTTCATCGCGTAACGACGCAAAACCCGATTCCTGTTCATCCCATTCATCACCTGCAGCATACATGGATGCCCGTAGTGCATAGGCATTTGCTATACCGGCGTGCGCCAATGAAAAGTCCGGGTCGAGCACGACGGCCTGCTGGTAAAACGCGAGGGCAGTCTCATTATCCCGACTACAGAAGTCAGGACACCCACTTTTTTATTTTTGAGGATATGGGTGTCTTCACTTTATTATATTGCTGCCGAGGCATTTTCGGCCGCATCCTCAAACATCTTGACCCTCCGCTGTACCATCGCGGCGAATTGCGGGCGCCAGTCGGGATTGTTGCGGCTCATCCAGTCGCGAACACCGCGGCGTGTGATTAAGTAATCCAGCATGCGTTCGCTGCCAGCAAAGTTGGCCGGGTCATTGCCGTACGTTAGCTGCCGAACATACGCGCCCTGCAATGCCGAAAACACATTACCGAGAACCATACCAAACCTCATTTTCTCGCTGTCGCCGAGATCTGCGTAGGACTTCAAGCCCCGCGCGTACAACTCCGAAACGTCAGAATTTAGGATAAATATTTCGCGAATGCGATTGCCAGCCTCTACATTTCGTTCGAATGCTGCAAGCTCCGTAGATTTTAGGCTCATCGATAGCTCGTTCGTATTCTGACGAATCTGAACAGCCAGATATATGAGCGATGCGACCACAGCAACCGCACTGACTATCTCGGCGATTGCCGCCCACTCCTGAATTGACATGAATTAGTTCAATCCCAACCTAGTTGCTGCATGCTGACAGAGTCATTCCATATTTTTGTCATGTGCTTTATGCGCTCACCGTCAAAAATCATGTGGTAAACGTAGTCCGCAGCAATCTTCTTTTCCGTCGGTGGTACTGGCCCGCCTGACCCTGTTTGCGTGCCATGAAAGATTGCAAATGCAGCCACAGAATTATCGGTTTCATCGGCAGCGAAAAACTTCAACTCATAGTGTCCATCTGGAATTGGCGTAAAAAGGTCCTTCATCCACTCGCAGTAACCTTCCAGAGTAGATATTTCAGACAAGGCGTTTGTTTGTGAGGAAAATGTTGCGTTGGGATTACAAAATGCTTTGCAAATATCCCATCCTTTTCCGGTTTCGCATGCTTCAAAAAATTGTTTTGCTGGTCCCAGGATCATGCTCATGAATGACTCTCCTTTTGGTTGACAATTCGAGCGACTACTGTGGATCATTAGCAGCTCTTTAGATTTAGTATAGCCGAACGACGGCCTATCGCCTTTTGTAGCCACAGGCAACTGAGGAGAGCGACCATCCGGTTCTTTCCTGTGATCTCAACCTGTAAGCGGAGATTCGAAAAGTTCTAAAACCAATGCTGCCTATAGCTGCAATCGGCCATCAGCGACACTACAGAACTGACGATCAGCCCATGTTGTCTTCCAATTCCAATGTTGATGGATGGAACAATTCCTCGAACTCTAATTGGTTTTTTACCAACCCTTGCTCGAGGGTGTAACGCATTACCAGTTCAAGCTCCTTACGGTTGGCCTCAACTCCATAAGACCAATAGTTTTTACCCATGAGGCCCTGTGTGTCTTCATACTCCTGGGTCACCCACGGTAGAGTGATTTTCAATGCGGTGGTGGTTGCGAGGTTGCTGTAGGCTTTTTGTTTGGCTTTACAGTACATTTCGAAAACCGCCTTTGGCAACCAGGGATTCGCTTCAACCTCATCCATACGAATCGCTACGGCATGCATGATAGGAAACAAATGCGTTTTCCTGTAATAATTTTGTTCTGCTGCACGAACGTTGGGGAACAATCGTCTAACCTTTGGGTTGCCCTCCAGAAAAGCGCGTGGCGTAATTGCTGTGATCAGTGCGTCACAACCACCCGAAAGCAGTAACTCGGATTCGTCGATACCTGGCGGCCCCTTTACAAGCGGGAAATCATCCGACAGGTAATGTCTGTTTAACTCTTGGCCAAGCCTGGCCCCATCGGAACTCTCCGTGGTTTCGATCCACTGCATGTCATCGGCTTTGACGCCGTACTCATCGAGCAAGAAACCACGTATCCACGTATTGGCACTGAATCCGTAACCAGGTGTACCTACTCGTTTGCCACGCAGATCCTCAGGTTTTTCAATCCCCGAATCAACGTGCACGAAAATATTGCGATGTCTGAAGATTCGCGAAATAAAAACAGGAATGAGTTTATAAGCCCTGAAGTCCTTGTTGATGTACCTTCTGATATAGGGTAGCAGTCCTATTTCGGTGACTTCATATTTGCGATCAGGGCCAAACGCGTAACGACTGGCCTCGTATATAGATTCGACATCAAAACTGATTTCAGTGCCTTCAATGCCTATCTGACCATCCATAATGGCGCGGACACGGTCATAGTCGTAACCGGCAATCTTGATCTGATGCTTCCCGGCTTCGGTGGCTTGACCTGTCCGGGCAGATAAAAGACCCAATGTTCCGACCGTGGCTCCCGCAGCTGAGATTTTTATGAAATCACGTCGACTGGCTGCAGCCTTCTTCATCACGTACCTCTTGTCATTAGCGGGAAACGGTCAGGAGCAGAAATCCTGTTCTGCTCCAGTTTTGCTTTTCACCTTACCAATCCACTGTCTTCTGTGGCACATATACTGGCGTGGGTTCCGGATCGAAGGAATAGTCAAAGTCGCGATAGTAACCTTGTACTTTTCGGTGGGGATATTTCTGAATCTGGAGCATGTGCTCTTGTATCATCTTTGTCATTCCGGGACCCGCCCACATTCCATTTGCAATTTCATTCGGGAACCGTTCGGCGGGATCGTGATAAAGATTATAAACCTCGTAAAAATGAAACCCTGGATTACGAGGCTTAAGGTTTAGCTTAATCTGGTCCTTACGGACTGCCTCAAGACTATCGCGGTTATAGTGAAATATAAAATCGCGCCTGCCTTTTCCTTCGCCTAGTAGCAAGAGACCAGATTGATCAATTCCCATCGATAACACGATCGGTAGGTATTTCGTTCATTCCACCGGCAAGTCGAATAATGGTCATAAACCAATCAGTGATCTGAAATAAGTCGAGTGGGTCTTGGTTGGGCTCGATCATCCCCGGCCACCAGGCCAGTGAGGGGACATGAACACCACCTTCCCTTGTTTCGCCCTTGGAACCGGGTAACAGGGAGTAACCGCCATGGGGGTGGACTGTGTACATCGGGCCATTATCGGAAGCCCAAATTACCAGGGTGTTTTCAGAGATCCCCAAGTCTTTCAGTGTTTTCAGTATGCGGCCGACGTTGTAGTCATGTTCGACCATTTGTGCCGAGGTATTTGTACCAGCGGGCGTGTCTCGGAAATCAGGATGGGCACCCCAAAAATGATTTCCCTTACCCCAGAAATTCACGAAAAATGGCTTATCTGTCTCAGCGCGCCGCTTAATGAAGTCGATAACATTGTCCGCAACTTCACTGTCATAGGTGTTGTATTTCTCCATGGAATATTGGTAGACCATTTCCGGCTTTTCTCCCTTTTTGGCTCGCATTACACCTTCAGTGTCATAAGGGAAATTTTCGGGTCCGGGAGATTGGATCAATACCCGGTTGGTAAACCCTCCAATATCATCGCTAGCTTTTGCATCCTTGTTGTTGACCCAATACGGCGGATTTCCTTCGGACCACTCGGCCTCGTCAAACCCCTGGTTGGTGGGGTAATGCTGTTCGTCACCGCCCATGTGCCACTTGCCAAAATGGCCGGTGTAATAGCCCAAGTCCGACAGAACCTCTGCGGTCGTAACTTCTTCCTCGTGAAGGCCCGAACCTGTTTCACCGGGGAGAGTGATGTTGTAGAGACCATTTCTTATCGGGTGACGGCCTGTCATTAACGCACCACGCGAGGGAGAACATTCCACCTCTGAGTAAAAATTCAAAAATCGTATACCTTGCTCAGCCATCTTGTCCAAATTGGCTGTTGGCGCACCGCGAAGTTTTCCACCGCCGTAACTTCCTAGTTCGGTGTACCCCACATCATCAGCCAGGATGAAAACGATGTTTGGCTTTTTACCAAATTTCTTTTCCAATACCTTCAGCTTATTCTGGACCAGTTTGTCATCTTCTGACCATTGCTCACCGAACTCTTTTTCCATACGAACGAATTCAGGATCGTGGATGATTTCCTTAGCCCACAAGTTCATTGTGGTTAAACTACATATCAGGATTATTACAACAGTGAGCGATCGGTACATTTTTCTTCCC
>PVMK01146533.1_pt1 | contig 11415 bp, 15 predicted proteins | sample 1853481 | NCBI WGS metagenome assembly PVMK01 (sample SAMN08533507, study PRJNA380276) | Marine sediment metagenome, whole genome shotgun sequencing project. | reverse complement strand
TTTTCTCTAATTCGTCATTTGCATTATATAATCTAGAATTTGCTTCATCTAATTCTTTTTCAGATTCAATTTGTTGTTTTTTAATTCCATGGAGATTAGACTGTTCTTTAACAATTTCTTCTTTAATCCCTTTTTGTTCTTTTGTAAGTGCATCTAATTCTTCTTTTATCTTTGAAAGATTTTTCTCAGTTTTATTAAATTCGTCAATGAACTTTGAATCTTTAATTTGCTCTGAATTTTTTATTCTTTCTAAAATTATTTTATGCTCTCTTTGGATAACATCTAACTCCATCTTTTTTTGATTGAGTTCTTTTTTTACCAACATTAAATTGCTGACTGTATTATCGTATTCTTCTTTTACGGTTTGGATTTTTTGCATAATATTGTTATTTTCTTCTTGCTTTTCTCGAAATTCTTTTTGTAGGTTTTCAACTTCGCTTTCAAGTTCTTCTTTTAGCACATATTCTTCACTTTTTTTAGATACTGTTTCTTCTGTTTTTTTATTCCCAAAAAGTCCCATTTTCTCTTACCGATATTTCCAAAAGATGAATCTTTCTTTATTCTTGTTTAACCCTATCTCTAAAAAATTTGAGATAAAACCCAATGCTACCAATTATGATCCCTCCAATTAATGCCATTGTTCCTAACTCTCTCATTTCTGGATAGATAGTTGGTGCCAAAAATAACAATAATGCACCTAAAATAATTAGTGCGAATCCGCCATTGTTCCTTGATCTATTATGTTCTCCGTGAACCATGATTATGCATATGCTGAAAGTGTTTTTGCCACTTCCTTTCTTCCTATGTCTGAGATGAACGGTCCTATTTTTGGCCCTCTTGATGTTCCAAGTATTATTTGATACAATATTTTAAAGAAATCTTTTGGTTGTACATCATTTGATTTTGCAATTTGATATATTGTATTTTGAATATCTTCAGGTTCTTCTTCCGAACCTAACGTATCCACTAAAATTTTTAATGCTTTTTTTACAGATTCATCTATATCTACTTGAATTTTTTCTTGTTCATTAAATTCATCTGCAAAGTTTCCTGCAATATCAATAAGTTTTTCAATTTCTGACTCTGGATTTTTTATAACTCCATAATCAATTAATTTTTTCATTACTCTTTCATTTCTATTTTCTTTGAATATTTTTGTTAATTCAATTAATAATCTATAGTTAACATGTATGCTTGATTGTTTTGGAGGGTTTAGGAGATTAACATATTCAAAGAGACCTTTTGATTTAATGAGTTTTGCTTGGTTGTCTACTTTGATTCTACCAAAGTAAATGTCTTCTAATTCATTATATTCATTCATGAGAGATGGAATATCTTCAAATCCTAATTCCCGTGCACCTGTAATTCTTTTGTATAGTAATAATAAAATTGATTTTGGACTTCCAAACTCTAACCATTTTTGTGCAGTAATGACATTGCCTAATGATTTTGAAATTTTTTTCCCGCCTTTATCTAAAAACATTTCATATTTTACATGATGAGGATGTGGATATTTTAAAATCTCATCAGATACCCAATCATTTACTTTTACCGAATCCATGATGTCTTTTCCATACGCTTCAAATCTGATGTCAAATGCTGACCATCTTGCTGCAAACTCTACTTTCCATGCTAGTTTTCCAAGATCTTTTGTGATGTCTGCTTCTCCTTCATGACCGCAACCCTTTGATCATTTTTGAGCCTATCTCTGTATCATGACATCTGTACTCACTTTCTTTTCATCTGCAATGTATTCTGTAGATTCTGCAGTATAGAGACGATTACATTCTGCACAAACTGGAAAATATGGGAGATATTTCTGATATTTTTCTTGTCCTACAAGTTCTGAAATTTTATCTCCAATTATTACACTATTTTGTAATATTGTATGGATTTGATTTTTTAACAATCCTTGTTTGTAAGTGTCAACTGCTCTTCTGAATTCATATTTTATTCCAACTTTGTCTAATCCGTCTAATAGGATACTACTCATGTGCATTCCATAAGAGTCGTGACAACCATAAGGATCTGGAATAAGCGATACCGGTTTTGCAATGTGCTCCTCTAAACCAAACTCTTGCATCCCCTCTGGAATTTTTCTTAATCCATCAAGGTCATCTGAATATGCAATTAATTCTGATTTGTATCCCAAGTTTTCTAATGCTAGTTTTACTCCATATGCTCTCACTGCATCTCCCTAGACTTCCAATATGTGGAATTCCAGAAGCGCCAAGACCACTTTCCACTCTTAGAAGATCTGTATTTCTTCCAAGTTCTTTTTCACGTTCAAGTAACTCTGATGCTAATTTGTCAATCCAAGTTCCTTTACCGATAGTGTCTTGCTCTTTCATTTCTTTTCACTAGTTCAATGCTTTGGACATGTATGGCCCATATAACGAATACCCTAATTTTTGATAATACTCTCTTGTTCCAACTGCACTAATTACCAAAATTCTTTTTGCATCAAACTCTTCTTTGGAAATTCTTTCTGCCTCTTTCATTAAATTTTTTCCTAGTCCTGCATGTTGTATTTCATTTTTTTCCTTCTCACCAAGTTTTAGTGATTTCCCATAGATGTGAATCTCTCTTACAATGCATGAGTCTTGTTTGATTTCGTCTCTGTGAGCATCAATACTTGGTTTCCTTAATCTCAAAAACCCATAGATGTATTCATTTTTGTCTTCATATGACAAGAAGACTTCTTTTCCACCTGAAGAATCATAATTGATTCTATCTAGTTTCAATTCACTACTATCTGTTTTTTTGTTAGAAAGCCCTGCCTCTCTACATCTGATACATTTGCATGAAAGTCCCTGTTTGGCTAAATTTTGATGAACAATTTGTCTTAGATTACCTGCTTTTGGACCTGCAATGATTTCTTTTGTGGATATCTCTCTTTGTATACGCATAATTCTAACCCATTTTGGACATTCTTTTTTACTTCAGTTAACACCCTAATCATATCTTCATCAGAATATGGAGTATATTTCCCTAGTTTGAATTCCTCATAAAGCGGAGTGTTCTCAATTACTAATGATGGATAAATCTTTAACATATCTGGACGTAATTGAGAATCTGAAAATAGTTTTTTGAAATCAGAGATGTCTCCTTCTGGAGTCATTGTAGGCAAACCTGGCATCATATGTGCTACAATTTTGTATCCTGCATCTTTTGAAATTTGAAATGACTCTGTTACATCATTATAGTTGTGACCTCTATTCACTATTTCATAAACTCGTTCTTGTAATGATTGAACACGATCTCTATTCTTGTAATTCCATAGTTTAACATTAAATCAATGTGTTCTTTTTTACAATAGTCTGGTTTTGTTTCAATTGTAAATCCAACATTTCTAATTTTTGCGTGTTCATTATTTGATTTGGCTTCTTCCAAACTTATTGAACCTGTTCCATTTAGAGCATCATAACATTCTTTGATGAAATTCTCTTGATAGTCTTTTGGCATAAATAGAAATGTGCCACCCACAATTACAATTTCCATCTTAGAAGGATCATGACCAAATGCAATCAATTTCTCTATTTTTGATGTGATTTGTAATTTAGGATCATAATCACTTGCAATTGCATTAAGTGAAGATGGTTCTTTTCCAGTGTAGCTGTTTGGAGTATTGAATTCAATTCCACCTGGACAATATGTACATCTACCGTGTGGACATGCATATGGTTTTGGCATGAGTGCCACCACTGATACTCCTGATGCTGTTTTAGATGGTTTTTTCAGTAAAACTTTTTTTAATTTATCAAAATCTGATTCTTTTGCCATTGATAATATTTCATGATTCTTGGGAATTCTTTCAAGCGCATATTTGGCACAAATTTTTGTAATCTCTTCCTTAACCTGTCTTTTACTAGGATCATTAATTGTTAGTAAATTCTGAGTGATTTCACTACATGCCTTTGAAAGAACAGGATCTAGTTTATTCATGAATTCTCATACTGATTTGGACATAAATTCGTTAAATAATTTAGCTAGTTTTGTGACTATCTTAGCCTAGGTTTTCTCTTCTTTGATTGTTTGTATGATGTTTCTTTTGATATTTTTTCATTCGTTTAATTCCATCTGAATTCTTTTGATCTCTGCAATCATTTCTGTTTTGAATGAATCATGGTTTATTTCATCTGACATGTATTGACCTGTTGATTTTTCTATTTAATTTAAGACTTTGCAAGAATTTATTCTGGTTTTTGTCTCTGTAGTTATTTCTGATGCACTCTTACCTCCCTTCTGTTCCTTCCTATATTCAATTTTCAACCATATTGGAGTTATGATGGTTGTTACTACTACCATAATTATGATTGTAGAGTATACCTCTGAGGTGAGAATTCCAGCTGTCACTCCCACCCCTGCTACAATTAATCCAACTTCGCCTCTTGAAATCATTCCAATCCCAACCTTCATTCCTCGCGCCTTGCTTTTCAAAAAATACATTGCAGGAAGACCACATCCAAATAATTTTGTTACAACTGCAACTACAATTATTACCCCACTTAACATCATAATGTTCAAATCAACTGCCCTTAGGTCTACTTGTGCACCAATAATTGAAAAGAACAATGGTGCAAAAATCAAACCTATCTTACTTACGTAACTTTCTATTTTTTCAAAGACTTTGGTTGTAGATAACGCCATCCCTACTGCAAACGCTCCTACAATTGGTGACAATCCTATTGATCCTGCAAGAGCTGCCGCACCAAAGAACGCCGCAGTGGCTATTCCTTCAACACTTCCTTTTGCTTTCCATATTCTAGGTGTGATTACCTTTGGAATCACAACAACTGCAACAATGAGCATTATTGCAAAGAATCCTAATACCTGCAAAATTGTTATTGTGACTTGAGTAATGTCGATGTTGTCTATTCCTTCTGGTGATCCTGCAATGGATATGACAACTGATAATACTGCAATTGCTAAAATATCATCTATCACTGCTGCGCCAATGATTAGTCTAGCTTCGGTGTTTTGATTTTACCAAATTCACTTAGAACCTGAATTGAAATTGCAATACTTGTTGCAGTAAGTGCAGTTGCAATTAACATTGATTGTAATGCATCAAACCCAAACATTTGAAAAACTGCCAAACCCACAAAGAACGGTATAACTACTCCTAGTGTTCCAACCGTAAATGATGCTTTACCTCCTCTGAGGAATTCTTTTGGAGTCATCTCCAGTCCTGCCATAAACAAAATTACAATTGCACCCATTTCCCCCAATATTCTAATTTCATCATTTATTTGCAGTAACTGTCTTCCATCAGCTACCATAATTCCTCCTAATGCGAATGGACCTACAATCATTCCAGCAATTAATTCCCCTAATACAATTGGAAGTTTTAGTCTAAGGAAAAGTTCAGCCATTAGTTTAGCTGCAAAAAGAAGAATACCTACACCAATGATTGTTTCAATAAAATGAGCTTCAACCATTTTTCTCTTACATGCCTTAAGAAATCTGTCATATAAGGTGATATTAGGTTGAAAATTATTTTGTTATTGTTAAATTAATTCATTTTGACCCATGAATCTTTTGTATTACAATCTCCACATTTTGTGTGTTTACTCCATTCCTCAATAGTTTTTCCTTGAGGTATTTTTACAACTGTAACACGATTACAATTGGTACACGTCACTTTAACTGAATAAGTTTCTCTAGATTTATCTTCCATGAACCAATCTTTGAATCCCATAAACATATGGTGGTTTTTCCTTATTTTAAAACACAGCTTGTACGTCTAAGCGATTTTTATGGAATTGACAAAAACTCCTTTTTTAGAAACAATTTGTCCTATTTCTTGACTTGAAATCTTATGTTTTTTGAATACTGATTTGATTTTTGTTGCATATTCTTTTGATGCAATTACACAAAATCCAACTCCCATGTTGAATGTCTTGTACATCTCTTCTGATTTCACCCCTTGCTCTTCTACTAGACCCATAATTGCTGGGATTTTTGGTAGGTTGTCTATTTCATATCCTATTTTTTTTGAGACGTAGCAATTTCGTAAATGATCCCCCTGTTATGTGAGCTAAACCATTAATTTTACATTTTTGAATAATTTCAAGTACTGGTTTTGTGTATATCTCTGTAGGGTTTTAGTAATGCATCACCCTATCATTCCAACTCCTTTGACTTTGTCCTTTATGGAATATTTTGTTAATAGTGCTTTTCTTGCAAGTGAATATCCATTTGAATGAAAACCTGTACTATTTACACCAATTATGACATCCCCTGTTTTTATTTTATTTCCAAGAATCATGTCTTTTTTTTCTAGTAATCCTACTACCATTCCTGCCAAATCAAATGCAAATCCTTTCCCATCAATTACATCTGGCATTATTGCAGTTTCACCTCCTACAATTGGCACTGCTGATTTCTTTGCACCAGTTACTAACCCCTCTACAATTTTTTTGAATATCGTTACATCATTTTTGTTTGCAGCAATATAATCTACAAATGAAACTGGTGTTGCACCAATACAGATTATATCATTTACATTCATTGCAATACAATCAATTCCTATTGTATTGTATTTTTTCATCATATTTGCAATTACAACTTTAGTTCCAACACCATCTGTATGTGTGGCCAAAAGTTTTCCTCCTGGTATTTCTACAATTCCTGCATAATGTCCAAACCCATGTGTCATCTTTGCTTTTTTCTGTAGTTTATGGGTTGATGAAATTAATTTACCAATTGCAATTTGACTTTGTTTAATTTTAGAAATATCCACCCCTGCTTTTTTGTAGGTTAAACCCATAGTTTGATGCGTATTTGCTATGAATAAAAGAATTTGCCTGTTGTTTAGATCACATATACATTCCAGCTATCTCTTCTCTATGTTCTACATACTTTTGAGATAATTCGCTGAATTCGGAATTAATTTTATCCCCTTCTTCTTTTAGTTTTGTTGTATCTATGTCCATTTCATAAAATCGATTTAGTGCCTCAATTAGTGTTGCAGCAGCTGCAGAATCTGGTGATGTTTTGTTTGCTTTTGCCAATAACGTTAAACCCTGAATTTTTCTTACTAGACACTCATTTAGTATGCCTCCTGGCATGCCTGTGATAAATCCCTGTGGGATCATATTGATGTCTTTATCTGCCATTGTTCTCACCAAATCTGCTTCAGCTGCACAGTATGCTTTGTCGTCATGTTCAGTACTTGCAACTCCATCTAAAATTACAATTTCTTTAGATCCTTTCTCTGCTGCCCAATCTAAAATTGATGCTACTAAACAATACAACCCTTCCATCCTTAGTGTTATCTCACAAATTATTGCACAGATTGTTCCATCTGGATTTGAATAAAATCTGAATGGATGACGTAATCTACCCTTCATGAAAACAGTTGATGGAGGGAGATATTTTGATCTCATTACTGCAATTTCCTCCATTTCTAATTTATCAATAATATGATTAATTGCAACAGGACCTACAAGACCAGCTCCAACAAAACCTGCAAAAATTATTGGATTCTTTAATTCTTTTTTCTTTATCTCAAAAACTTCAGCTTCAGGAAATTCTTTTTGCACAGTTTATGTTAATTTATTCTGTTTAATTACTTACCTGAATTTCTTTTTGAGACATATCTGGAGAAATACTTCCCATGTTATTCACCCAATTATTTTTTTGTATGAATAGATTTAACATAGTTCGTCCTTTGTCTGTAATGGAGTATATCATGTTTGGCCCTACTGCTTCTTTTTCAATAAATCTGTAATCTACACATAAATGCAGATAATTCAGAAAAGATTTTTTCATTCTGATCTTTGATTTTGAATACAGTTCTGAAAATGTCATGGAATTTCCTTTGAGCTGATACAATAACTTCAACAAAGATAACGTACTGTAATCTCTTGTCTTTGCTTTTACTGCGTCAAGTACTTGCACATCTCTTTTTATAATAAAATCTTCAAATTGATCTGCTACTTCTAGTGGTACATATGTTAGTCTTGTTCTCATCATACCGTATGGTACCGTACATTACTTTATTAGTCTTTGACTTTAGCTTTGTTGATCTTTCTAGCTAGTTTTTTACATCTATGATGCTTGTTTTTGTTCTGAATACTAATCATAAATTTCATCTTTGGTAAACGATCTAAATTTTATCATTGACAATGACCACTTCTCATAAATAAGCCTCATTTTGCAAATTATTTGTGAAAAAGATAGAGGCTGTAATTAAGAGAAAAAATTTCCTTACAATTAAGACTCATTTGAATACTATTGGGACATACATTGTAGATAAACGAAATTTGGATGACAGCAATATTTATGATCAATCAAAAGGTTCCCGTATTGGCTCTACTGGTTTAAAATCTATACCATTGGCAAAAATTGAAATGGTGGTTTCTGACAAAGATGCCAGAAAAGTAGTTGAAATGATTTCAAAAAATTCTGGCTTGTCATCAGATCATGGTGGAAAAATCTTTGTTTCTGAAATGGCAGAAGTTGTAGATATGAATACCCTTGATGGACAACAAGATTTAGAAATTCTTTCAGAAGAAAAATTAGAATCAAAACAATTACCTAAACGTAGTAGACTTGTTCCATTACAAAAATTTACTTTGCATAAACTTCAAGTAACTTATGAAGAACATAAAGACACACTTCGAAATGATTATAGAATAAAATCTTTCAGTGACTTTGTAAATTATTGTATTGTGAAATCACTTCCAACTTTAGAAAAGCAATTAAAGAATCCTACGATTGTTTATGAAAATGGTTTTAATAATTTTTAATTCTAGATATACGGTCCAAACAAAGCTAATCCTACTAAAGTCATACCAATTGTTGCTAGTGCCAACTTTGCAATCATAATTCTAGAAATTTTCATATGATTAAACCAAAAATTACTGGTATAATTATAATCCCGACAATAATAATCACTTTTGGGTAATCCTTTAGTTTTATTGGCTGCATTTTTTCTCTACGAAATAATTTACTTTTACGTGGAAAGTTCATGATTATTTTTTACTACTTTTCCAAATTGTCTCTTCGCCTTCATCACCTGTTGAAATGTCTACTGCACGTAAAATCTGAGATATGAAAATTTTGCCTATTCGTCCATTTGTTTTAACGACGTTTACAACTTCATCTTCTTTTGCATCTGGAATTATGGCCTCTATTCGATATTTATCAGTAAATTGAGGTACAAAAATTTCACTTCCTTTTGATGCGTGAATTTCAGGTCCAGGTCTACTTCCCCTGCCTCTGATTTTGAAAACTGTAAGACCACCTATACCAATTTTTTTCAATCCTTCACTAATTGCCATGACGTCATTGTCAGCAAGTGTTATTTCGACTTTAAGCATTTAGTAATTATTTCATAATTAGACAAATATAATTTCTGGTTTTGATGACTAAATGATAATCATTTGATAATCAAATTTAGTTATTGTTATTAATTTTAAATTAAAAATTCTTTCAATGGTACTTGATTCTGGAGACACAGCATGGATGCTTGTAGCTGGAAGTCTTGTATTGTTGATGATTCCAGCATTAGGACTCTTTGAATCTGGGCTTTTGAGAAAAAAGAACGCAGCATCAATTTTCATGCAGATCTTCTTTGGACTGGCAATGTTGAGTGTAATGTGGTTTATTTTTGGATTTAGTTTATCTTTTGGTGAGTCTAATATGGGATTAGTTGGAAATTTGGATTGGGTATTTCTTAGGGGAATTCCATCTGATGCTCCATTAGAACAATATGCACCAACTATCCCTGGTATGTTATTTGTAAAATTCCAATTAATGTTTGCAGCAATTACTCCACTATTACTAACAGGAACAATTGCTGAAAGAATGAAGTTTAGTTCATTTGTGATATTTATTGCAGCATGGTCTATGTTGATTTACTATCCTCTAGTCCACTGGGTCTGGGGTGGTGGTTGGTTAGCACAACTAGGTGTTGCTGACTTTGCTGGTGGTATTGTAATTCACACCAGTGTTGGTATGGCAGCGTTAGCTGCTGCACTAGTACTTGGTAAAAGACGACATTATGGCCCTGCCATAATGATTCCACATAGTATTCCACTAGCTGTACTCGGTTCTTCTTTGTTATGGCTTGGTTGGTTTGGATTTAATGCCGGAAGTGCACTTTCTGCATCTGGCGGTGTTGCAGGAAATACCGTAATTGTAACTCACATGGCATCTTCAATTTCTGCTTTAATTTGGGCTGGTCTTTCATGGATTAGAACTGGAAAACCATCTGTTGTGGCAACAATTAACGGTGCAATTGCAGGTCTTGCAGGAATCACACCAGCATCTGGATTTGTAAGTGTAGAACATGCATTTATAATCGGTATTGCAATTGGTGTCATCTCATATTCCGGCGTAGTATTATTCAAAGAAAAATTAAAGATTGATGATGCACTTGATGTTAGCTCTGTTCACGGAGTCGCAGGTATTGTTGGCGCATTAGCAATAGGAATATTTGCAAGTAGTGCAATTAATCCTGGAGGTCCTGATGGACTACTCTTTGGAAATTATGATCAACTATGGATTCAAGCAGTCGGTGTTGGTGTTGCAGGAGCAATGGGCTTTGGTGGAACTTGGATAATGTTACAAATAATGAAACATACAATTGGAATTAGGGTTTCTGCTGAAGTTGAAGACATTGGTTTGGATATTAGTGAACATGCTGAATCTGCCTATTCTGATGAAGAAGAATTCATGTTAGACATGGATGAATTTACAGAAGATCTAAAAGACAAAGATGAAATACTGTTCAAAAAGAAGTAATTTTGTGGTATTGCATTGACTATAGATTACAACGAACTATCTAAGAAAATCCTTGATTTAGATTCTCAAGTAAGATTTGCAGGTGTTGCAAATAACAAAGGGGTGATAATTGCAGGTGGTCAAAAAGATAATGTTGAACAATTATTGTCTGAGGATGATGTAAAAATGGCAATTCATTATTCTTTACAAAAAAGAGAACTATTCACAAATTTAGCTTACAAGATTGGCAATGAAACATCCTCTATTACAGAATATGCTATAGTAACAATGATTAGTATTCCAATAAATTCACAGGAACTATTTTTGATTAGTACAGAACCTCGGGCTGATTATCTTAAAATTATTGACTATGTTCATTCCGCACTTGATTCTCAAAAAGATTCTAAATAATTCCTAGTTTTTACATTTGTTTGTATAATTGTGCCTAAAATTCAAGTTTTTAGAATTAGCTTGTATTGTTTGAATTGTGAAATTATAGTATATCATCCCATTTAAACAACCAAAACTTGAAACTTTATTGTGGAAGTAGCAGTAAGTGTAATTCTAACTATAGTTGGATTGGCAATGTTATGTTTTGGTGGGAATTGGTTAGTAAGTGGTGGTGTTACTATTGCAAAAAAATTCCGTATTAGTAATCTTGTAATTGGAATGACTGTTGTA
>PVMK01126757.1_pt1 | contig 11415 bp, 8 predicted proteins | sample 1853481 | NCBI WGS metagenome assembly PVMK01 (sample SAMN08533507, study PRJNA380276) | Marine sediment metagenome, whole genome shotgun sequencing project. | reverse complement strand
CAAGCAAAGCCGACGCGAGCGTGTCGCCACTATAGCCCTCATAGGTCTTGCCATTAAAAACGAAACTCAATGGCCGCGACCGATCAACGTGCCCTCCGTCGGCAATTCGATAAGGCTGATTCATTGCTCGAGATCGGGCGCAGGTTCGCCCATGCGGTAAACAGCATGTATTTCATGTGTGAATGTGTTGCGCGCAACGTTGAACCACTGACCGCAGCCGAAGGCATGGCACCAACGTTCGTAATGCACGCCCCTGGGGTTCTTCTGATTAAACAGGTAGTCCGACCATTCGGTATCGCTCACTTCGGGCCCAGGGCGTACGACGTGCGCGTCGCCGCCACAGTGAAACTCGACTTCGTCGCGCGTGCCGCAATAAGGACAGGACAGCCTTAGCATCAGTGCGAGACTCCCGAGGCAGCACCTTCGTCAATTAACGCGCCGCGCACGAAGCGGTCCAGCCCGAAATCGGCAATCAGCGGATGCGGTTCTCCGTTGGCAATCGTATGTGCCATCGTGTCACCCCCGGCCGGAATCGCTTTGTATCCGCCCGTGCCCCATCCCCCACTCATATACAGGTTTTGTACGGGCGTCTTGCCCATAATCGGTGTCGTGTCCGGCGTGATATCGGTGATGCCGGCCCACTGGCGCATGAGGCGCAAGCGGCTGAACGCCGGAAATAGCTCGAGCAACGCAGCAACGTTTTCTTCGAGTACGGGAATTCCGCCGCGCTGAGCATAGCTTGTGTAGGTATCGGCCCCGGCGCCCAGGACAATCTCACCCCTGTCGGACTGACTCACGTACATGTGAATTACCGATGACGTCACCATCGTGTCGAGACAGGGCTTAATCGGTTCGCTCACCATCGCCTGCAGCGCCATACTCGTTATCGGCACCTGGAAACCGGCCATGGCGGTCAGGACACTCGTATGTCCGGCCACGGCGATGCTGACCTGACCGGCAGAAATTTTTCCCTGCGTCGTATTAACGCCCGTCACTTTCCCGTTGGCAATTTCGAAACCCGTCACTTCGCATTGCTGAATGATGTCGACGCCCAGCGCGCTCGCCGCGCGCGCGTAACCCCAGGCGACGGCATCATGGCGCGAGATCCCGGCCCGACGCTGGATAGATCCGCCGAGTACCGGATACCGGGCATTCAAATTGATTAACGGCACGAGTTTCTTGATTTGTGCCGGTGTCAGCAAGTCGGTATCAACACCATTGACGCGAATTGCATTGACCCAACGTCGAAGGCTTTCGAGCTGGTGATAGCTGTGTGCCACGTTCAGCGCGCCCCGCTGGCTCAACATCACGTTGAAGTTGATAGCGCGACCCAGATTCTCGTAAAGCTTCAGGGAATGGTCGAAAAACGCGCTGCTTTGCGGCCAGAAATAGTTCGACCGCGTCACTTGCGTGTTGCGCCCTGTATTGCCACCGCCGAGGAAGCCTTTCTCAATCACGGCGACATTTCGGATCCCGTGATTCTTAGCAAGATAGTAGGCCGTCGCCAGTCCATGGCCACCGGCTCCTATGATCACAACATCATAGGATTTTTTCAGTTCCGGCGTGCGCCAGACCGGCTTCCAGTAACGGTGCCCACTTAACGCATTGCGAATGAGGGAAAATGTGGAATAGCCTTTCATTGGCGCCATCTTTTATCACAGTTTTTCCCCGGACACCTCAAGCTAGTAAAGTTAAACGGGTTGATTTAGCCTTACGTACTACTTTCAGTTCGCAACAAACGAATCGAATGGACAACAAAAGCGATCTCGCACCGGAAACCAGGAACGCTCAGGCCTTGCGTCAGATCGATTCGATGGCCGGCGGACTTAGTCCCGGCATTCACCCGTCGACCACCTACGTTCGTGATGAGAACTATCAACTGATCGATGCCCGTCACAGTTATGGCCGCGATGAGAATCCGGGATTTGCGGTTGCCGAGAACGTCCTCGCTGAGCTCGAAGGTGGATCGGCGGCACTCTTGTTCAGCTCGGGCACGTCTGCGGCAATGGCGATCGTGCAATCCCTGCAACCGGGCGATCGGATCGTGGCGCCAAAAATCATGTATTGGGCCCTGCGCAACTGGCTGATCACGTTTTGCGAAAAATGGGGCTTGCAATTCGATCTGTTCGATCCTGCGGATCCGAATGCATTGGCAAGAACTGTCCAGGAGAAAAAGACCAATCTCGTCTGGATCGAGTCACCCTGCAATCCGACCTGGGACGTCATTGACATAGCAGCAGCCGCGGATATCGCGCATGAAGCCGGGGCATATCTTGTCGTGGACTCCACGGTAACGACTCCCGTCCTGACGCAACCGATCAAGCACGGCGCAGACATTGTCGTGCACTCGGCAACCAAGTATCTGAACGGCCATTGCGACGTCGTCGCCGGCGTAGTGATAACAGCCAAGGAAGACGAGCTTTGGGAAAGTATTTGTCAGATTCGCGTTCAGGCCGGCGCGATTCTCGGTTCTTTCGAGGCCTGGCTGCTGCAACGGGGTATGCGCACACTATTCCTGCGCGTCCATAAGGCCTCTGAATCAGCGCTGGCGATTGCCAGGCATTTCGAGGGGCACGCAAGTCTCAAATCCGTTCTATATCCGGGCTTGCCCAATCATCCCGGGCATGAGATCGCCCAGCGGCAGATGGCCGGTGGATTCGGCGGCATGTTGTCGTTACGGGTAAAAGGCGACGAGGACACCGCGTTGGCAATTGTTAAGCGGTGCAAAGTCTTCACGCGGGCAACGTCTTTGGGCGGCGTCGAGAGCCTGATCGAACATCGCTACTCGATCGAAGGAGAAAACAGCCCGATTCCGAAGGACCTGGTGCGCTTGTCTGTAGGCATCGAGTCCGTTGACGATCTGATTGCAGATCTCGAGCAAGCACTCGCCTGACATGAGCAGAAATCCGCGTTACGACATTCTTTTTGAACCGGTCAAAATCGGACCCGTCACCGCGCCGAATCGGTTTTACTGCACGCCTCACGCACTCGGCACCGGTCAGCAGATGCCACACACGCGTGCAGCCATGCGCGAAGTCCGTGCCGAAGGCGGCTGGGGCGTCATCAACACCGGTTACTGTTCGATTCACCCAAGTTCCGATGACTCGCCGTTGCCCTACTGTCGCCTGTGGGAAGACAAAGACATTGAAGTACACGCGATGATGGTCGACGCCGTGCACCGCCATGGGTCACTGGCCGGCGTCGAGCTATGGCATGGGGGCAGCGGAACCGGTAACCGCCTGACGCGCGTACCACTGATGTCCGCATCAGGTGTGTCCAGTGAATCTTTGTACCCGGGCTGGATGAACCTGACACGCTCGCGACCGATGGATAAGCAAGACATTCGAGAGTTTCGGCGCTGGCATGTCGACGCAGCGAAGCGCGCGAAGTCCGCCGGCTTTGACATTATTTATATCTACGCCGGCATGAACTTTGGCCCGTACCAGTTCCTGCTGCCGTGGCTGAACAAGCGTACCGACGAGTACGGCGGCAGCCTCGAGAATCGCGTGCGACTCACTCGTGAGATCGTCGAAGATATGAAGGAGGCCATTGGCGATACCTGCGCCGTAGCACTGAGATTCAGCACCGACGAACTGCTCAAATTGCCCGGGGATACACTTCCGTCCGAAGCCCACGAGATCATTTCGATGCTGTCCGACGTCCCGGATCTGTGGGATGTGAAATCGTCGAGCTGGGTCAGAGAAACTGTATCGGCTCGGTTCAGCGAAGAAGGCGCGCAAGAACCAATTAACAGTTTCGTGAAGCCGTTGACGTCGAAACCCGTCGTTGGTGTCGGTCGCTTTACGTCGCCGGACGCGATGGTCAGTCAGATAAAGCGCGGAATACTCGATTTTATCGGCGCGGCCCGGCCGTCAATCGCAGATCCGTTCTTGCCGAACAAGATCAACGAGGGGCGCGAAGATGAGATTCGCGAGTGCATCGGCTGCAATATCTGTGTGTCCGGCTATCACGACTGCGTACCGGTTCGTTGCACGCAAAACCCGACGATGGGCGAAGAGTGGCGACGCAACTGGCACCCGGAACGCATTCCGCCCGGCGATCCTGAAACGAGTGTATTAATTGTCGGCGCCGGCCCTGCCGGGCTTGAATGCGCGCGCGCGCTCGGACAGCGCGGCTTCGCGGTTGCCGTGGCCGAAGCAAGAGAGGAACTCGGTGGTCGGGTCAGCATCGAATCGAAACTGCCCGGGCTCGCAACCTGGGCTCGAGTACGAGACTACCGGACGAACCTGATTCAAACGATGGGGAACGTGGATATCTATCGTGGCAGCCCGTTGTCCGCACAAGATGTACTCGATTTCGACTGTGATCATGCGGTCATTGCTACGGGTGCTCAGTGGACCCGCGAAATTCTAAGCACCGATGGGTATCCAGTCAGTGGATTCAAGGACGATGCGGTCTTTACGCCGGATGACATCCTTGCCGGTGCCGAGCCGCGAGGCCCGGTTGTCATCTACGATTTCGACCACTACTACATGGGGCGTTGCCTGGCCGAACTTTTGCGGCAGCGCGGCAATGAAGTCACGATCGTAACGCCGGCAAATGCCGTCTCCGCCTGGACATTCATGAACAACGAGTTGGGCAACATCCGCATGCGCATGATTGAACTTGGTGTCGGTACCGTATTCGAAAATTACGTGACTGGTTTCAGCGACGGAGCGGTGCAGTTGGCCAGCATCTATCGTGACAGTGATGTCGGTTCCATCGACTGCGGATCACTGCTTGTCGTCGGCATAAGGACAGCCCACGACGATCTATTTCAGGAGCTCCATGCTAATCCCGATGGACTTTCCGACGCAGGCATCAGCTCATTGCGAAATATCGGTGACTGCCGGGCGCCTGGCGCTATCGCTCACGCCGTGTATTCGGGGCACGAATGTGCCCGGACTATCGATGCCGGCGACGCTATTCAGCCTGTCAAATGGGAGCGACCAAGCCTCATTGATCATTGATTCAGATCTATCTTCCAGATGCTCCCGTGATACGGCGCGCCCGTGATGTCTTCCACCGCTGCCACGTACATCGAACGGTCGTCAGGATAAAATGTCAGGTTGGTGACAGCGATCCCAGGGACTTCGAAACTCTGGAGAATTCCCCGTCAGAGGACATCTTCACGACGCTGCCGCCCATATAATAGGCCACGAAGATATTGCCCTCGGAATCCACCTTTATGCCATCCGGACCCAGCCAAATCGACGGCTGAGTGGGCCCGGCAACCATATCGCTCATACGGACAAAAAGTTGCCTGTTTGACAATGATCCATCATCTGCTATGTCGAAGCTCAATATGCGGTTGGCATTGTGTTCTGACACCAGCAAAGTGCGGCCGTCATTAATTACGGCCAAGCCATTGCCAAAATGCACGTCATCGGCGACCTCCACGAAACCCGTGGCGCCGGGGCCGCGAAAATACACGCCGCCGACGATTTGTTTGGACTCGGCGACGAATGGCCCGGAAGTCGTAATGTACGCCCCACCTTCGTCGGTAAAGTAAATATCGTTCGGATGGTTGAAAGGTTCGCCATTCACGTCGGCATTGATTCGTTCGACGACGTTGCCATTCAGATCGAGATAAAGAATTTCGTTTGACTCATAACAGATGACTACAAGTTGCTTGTTCGGGCTGAGTGCCAAACCGTTGTGACCGCAGCCTTCCTGTTCATGCAGCACTGTCCTGGTCTGGCCATCGAGGCGCATCAACCGGTTCGAAATATATTCAACCCAATGAAGTTGGTCGTTTACGAATAAGGGCGCTTCGGGAAATGGTAACTGATCAACAATGATCACAACCTCGGTATTGTCTGCGCCATCCGCGACTGCGGTTCGTATCGCGCACGGCACGGTCGCAATTCCGCAGGTGGCGAGCCATAGAATTATCGTACTAATTTTCATCGCGTCCTCAAACAGATTAATACCATATCAACCATTGGCCATCCAACACCGACTACCCTATTTACTCGGACATACGGCAATCGGCGCCTTGTCGTGCTGGATCACGGTATACGCATGCCAGAATCGCCGATTTTGCGGTATGGTGCTCTGCCCGAACACAAACCGGAGTAATACGTTTGCCGGATATTGATCCACCCAGCTTGCCCGAAGTTCGCGTCTGGCACGATGTCGATGCGGAATTGTTTCACGCCGACATCAAGCCGCTAGGCCAACCTGCCGTGCTGAAGGGCCTCGTTTCGCACTGGCCGATCGTTGCCAAGGGTAGTGAATCGCCGCAGGCGCTCAGCGAATACATCAGCGGCTTCGGCTCGGACGTCGACGTTCATGCGCTCTTCGCCATACCCGAGATCAAGGGGAGGTATTTCTACAGCGAGGATATGCGGGGATTCAACTTCGAGCGCAGGGAACTGCCGCTGGCAGAATTACTCGACAACTTGCTCGCACATCTCGATGACGAGGAGCCGCCCGGTATCACCGCCAGCTTTATTCCTTTAAGGAATCATCTTGAGAGCCTAATCGACGAGAATTCAAACTCGTTGCTGGATGCGTCAGTGCAACAAAATCCGGGATTGTGGATCGGCAATCGCGGCCGTACCTCGGCCCACTGGGACGACTACCAGAATATCGCCTGCATCGTCGGTGGACGGCGGCTATTCACGCTCTTTCCACCTGAGCAGACTGCCAATCTCTATGTCGGGCCGATAAACTTTACCGTCGCAGGTCAACCCTTAAGCCTCGTGGACTTTCATGATCCGGATTATGAGAGATTCCCCCGTTTCAAGGATGCGCTTGCTACCGCGCAGGTAGCGGAACTGGGCTCGGGTGACGCGTTATACATTCCGCCAATGTGGTATCACCATGTCGAGTCGCTCGAGCATTTTAACGTTCTGATTAATTTCTGGTGGCGGGACGCCCAAAAACACATGTTTTCACCGTTTTATACGTTGTTTCATGCACTGCTCTCGATGCGCGATCTTCCCGAGCATGAAAAAAAAGCCTGGCGGGCGATGTTCGACCATTACATCTTCGAACTCAACGGTGATCCGATGGAGCATGTCCCGGAACATGCGAGAGGAATCTTGGGAAAGATTACGCCGGAGATAGAAAGAGACCTTAGGAGACACCTGCTAGAGCAACTTGGCGGCGAGGTACCCCGGAAGTCTCGCGACATCTCCGGCGTCGATTCGTCAAAGGACGTACGCTAATCAGCTTTGCCGTAATCATCCATGTTGTAACACTCGAAAATTAGGTGAATCCTATCCTGCTTGCCATTATTTTGGACGGCATGCACACGCTTATTGTTCACTTCAACAATCTCACCGGCAGGAAGATGCTTTGATTGTCTGCCAACATGAAATACTGTTTCTGGATTGGTGATCAAAGGAACATGAATTTTGTGGATATAGTGACTGGCATCTCCATCTGAGTGACGATATATCTCGCTGCCTGCAGGAAGCTTCGCCAACATGACGCGAGGAAACCGGTAATTCTCGTAGCCCAGGCTTCCGGCTGCTTGCTCCATTATCGGCAACATCACATCTTTCCATTCATCCCACAGAGGAAAATCATGAAAGTCGAAAACACTTTCGCCGCGATTGATGAAACGAAACATGATATGGCGTGTATCGTTTAGTCGAGCGTATTGATTCGGCTTGTCTTCATTTTCCGATTTCCATAGATCGTCTGGAACGCTCTTCACCCGCTGTATCAGGGCGGCTACATCTGCCGAGCCCAGGTATTCAAAATAGTCCGTTTTTGGATATTTACCCGACTCTGAAAACTCATAGCCAAATTTATCGATTAGATATTTCTCTTTGTCAGCGACTGATTGTTCTAATTTCGGCGGGTAACCCCCGACAAAGGTTTTTGGGCGCCGAGCCGAATTCAGTGGCTCGGCCTCTTTCAGGTAGGCCGTGATACTGTTTGTGATTGGTGTGCCAGTTTCCTCAAACAGGCGCAACGCTTCCTCTCTAAGATTCTCGAATCGACCAATGTGAATGCGATGGTCAATTTCTGACTCGTACATGAGTTGAAATAACCAGGAGTAATAGCCCTGATCCTCGGGAAAGTTGGCAAAGTGCTCCGACCGCAGGCCGGGGAGCTGACGGCGAGTAGGATTACGTGAATTGATTGTCTTTGGTGCGGCTTTAACCAGTTGATCCAACAGTCTCTTACTCTGAACGCTGTTATCTCCGAGTTCTAAAAATCTGGAAACAGTTGCTTCGAAATCGAGGACACCACGATCAGAAATGATTTGAAAGACATACTGTTGCTTGCGCCGATAGTCAGCAAACATGGACACATACCAATCCCACGGATTGCGCACGAACCCAATTACCGGCAAATGCGAGAATTCCGTCGGCAGGTCCCGCAAGTGACCGTGGTATTGAATCAACCGAGCGCCTGGCACGTGTTTCATGATCAGTTTGTTTAGAAAGGTGCCCGCAGTACGCGAGGTATGAATATAGACGAAATGCTTTGTGACTATCATTTGTCCAGCTGTACTTCAGGAGGTCTTTCGGAAGGCGACGAGATCGTTACAATTCGATCACTGTAAAACCCATTGTAATCGGTTCGCCCGCCTATGCTATAGGCACCAATGTTGCCGAATTCGAGGTAGTCACCAGGACCAATATCAACCGGCAATGGAACAAGCCCAGGCAGCGTGTCCGTTGAGTCACACGTCGGGCCATTGATTTGAAACTCCATCGTTTTGCCCTCCAGCGGCTTACCATTACGGTATGCCCGCACAGGAAACCGGTCGGGCCCATCGATGCGGAGCACCCAGAATATTCCAAACATGCCGTCGTTGAGAAACAGTCGATTGTCTTTGCGCAACAAGACCTCAACGACGGCTGACATGCCTGGCGCCGAAAGCGCGCGCCCCGGTTCGCCAAGCACCTCTGCGTTATCCGCTAACGGAAGAGTCGTAACCGATTCTGCCACTGCCGCGAAATATTCATCGAGTTGCGGCACGATGAAGCCGGGGTAGGATTTCGGATAACCACCACCGACGTCGATCAATCGAATCCGGAAAGGCAGTTGATCGAGTACCAGTTTGGTGACGGACATTGAGTACCGATACGCTTCGGGATCGGTAACAGACGACCCGACATTAAACGCCAGCGCCGGTTCGGCACCGCTGTCACGGATAGCTTGCAACAAGAGTGGCATTTCTTCCGGCGGTGCGCCGAATCTTGCCGACAAATCCTCCATTGCTGACTCGTGATGGACTGCCATGCGAGCAAAAATTACGGACCGGGTCGGCTCGATCTCCTGCACAAGCTGTGACAGGCCGCTCAGATGATCCACCACGAAATGTCGTACACCGTGTTTTTCTTGAGCCGTTGCTGCTGCTCCGCGTATGCGGACAGGTGTCATAAAATACTTCTTCGCGTCGGGAACGATAGTGTCGACCAACTCTATTTCCGACAATGATGCGCAGTCGAAATGCCGAATACCCGACTCTATTAGTAATTTGAGAATAGTCGGGTCGGGGTTTGCCTTGACTGCATATAACACGCGACCGGGGAATCCCTCGAGAAACTCTGTCGCAATCTCGCTGTATACGTGAGGATATATACAATAGACCGGATTTTTCGGCTGCTCTTCGCGAAGAAGACTTATTACGTCGGAAAAACTTTCAGTGCAATCGGCCATGATTCATTCGTGGTATCGGTTGTACTAGCTTCGCATTCGTGAAGCGTTGGGATCATAAGGTGGTTCTGCAAGGATTCGAGCCGGTCTTCTTTGATCGACAACATGCACCGAAAACTCGTTGTTCGATGACTCCAAAAACGGCGTTTTCACGTAGCCCAGCGCCAAGCTTTTCTCGACGGTATGACCATAAGTCCCTGACGTCACAAACCCAGCATACTCGTCCTTGTGCCAGATCGGTTCATATCCCCAGGCATCCGCGTCTTCCGAATCGATTTCCAGAGCTACCAGCCGATGCGGAAGCTCGGCTTCGCGGTCGGCTAAAGCTGCATCGCGACCAACAAAATCGGCTTTGCTATAGTCTACGAATCGATCGAAACCGCACATCGCCGGCGTATAGTCAGGCGAAAACTCTCGCGACCAAATGCCGAAACTCTTTTCCATTCCCATCGATACCAATGCGCGAATTCCAAAGGGCCTTATCTCGAATCTATCGCCAACTTCCATTAAATAGTCGTATAGCGCTGGCGCATAAACTGTTGGAACGTACAATTCGTAGCCCAGTTCGCCCGTGAAGGAAAGTCGTGCCACCTGGCACGGAGCGAAACCGACATCCATGGGGCGTACAGACATGAACGGCATGGAATCGTTATCTATATTTCCGGAAGCGACCAAGTTCATCAGTTCTCGAGATTGTGGGCCGGCAATAGCGATCGCGGTCAATTCGTCCGAGCGATTCACGATACGGACAGTCTTACCGCGCGCATGCTGTTCAAACCACAACATGTGAAATTCCTGCAGGTAACCGGAGCCGATAACCATGAATTCATCTTCCGCGAGTCGCATGACGGTCAGGTCGCCTTTCAAGCGTCCGGATGGCAGCAGCAACGGGCCCATGCGTATTCGCCCTACCTCGGGCAATCGACTCGCGAATAAATAGTCCATGTAGGCAACGGCGTCTGGACCAGATATCTGATACTTGGCAAATGACGAGCCATCCAATATGCCGACGCCGTTTCTGACTGCACGACATTCGTCGCCCACGGGATCATGCGCATTCGATCGTCGAAAACTGGGCGTCTCTATGGGCTCACTACCTGGTTGCGCAAACCACAACGGCAACTCAAGTCCATAAGACGGACCAAACACGGCATTCGACTGTTGCAAGCGGTCGTAAAAGGGGGACACTTTATTAGGCCTTGCTGCTGGCCACTCATCGTTCGGACATAAGAGTTTGAAGCGGTTTTCGTAGAACTCCTTTGCTTTCTCAATTGTGTACGATTTAGTTGCAAACGCTCCGAAGCGATTGACATCCATTGCGAAAACGTCACCTTCTGACTCGCCCTCTATCATCCACTGCGTCAATGCCAGTGCCACTCCGCTGCCCTGGGAAAACCCTGCCATTACTCCGCAACAAGACCAATAGTTCTGCACGCCGCGTACGGGCCCAATTAGTGGATTGCCGTCTGGCGTGAAAGTAAATGGCCCGTTTACTATGCGGCGCATTCCTGCATCAGCCAAGGATGGAAATCTCTCAAAACCCTGCATTAGTGCGTCGCCGATATCATCCAGGCGCGGCTCCAACAAATCGGTTTCGCCGTAGTCCCACGGTGTGACGTCCACCGACCAGGGAACAGAATTCTTCTCATACACGCCGAGCAGGACTCCGTTTTGCTCCTGACGCAGATACATTTCTCCGTCGAGGTCGATCATCATGGGCAACTCACCATCGAAATCTTTTATTTCATCGATGTCTCCCGTGAGGATGTAATGATGTTCCATTGGAAC
>PVMK01118999.1_pt1 | contig 11415 bp, 8 predicted proteins | sample 1853481 | NCBI WGS metagenome assembly PVMK01 (sample SAMN08533507, study PRJNA380276) | Marine sediment metagenome, whole genome shotgun sequencing project. | reverse complement strand
GAGCTCCACGTAGGTCGGCCGGCCGTGGTTGCACTGGCCCGAATGGGGCGTCGCCTCCATCTCCCGCAGCAGCTCGTTCATCTCTTCGACATTGAGCTGGCGGCCGGCGCGCACCGAGCCGTGGCAAGCCATGGTACTGCAGACCGCCTCCAGGTGTTCGCGCAAGGCTAATGCCTGGCCCAGTTCCGCCAGCTCGTCGGCCAGGTCGCGCAGCAGGCCCTGGAGGTTGATCTCGCCGAGCAGCGCCGGGACCTCGCGCGCGACCACCGCGCCCGGGCCGAAGGGCTCGATCGCCAGGCCGAGCTCCGCCAGTTCCTCGGCGCGCGCCACCAGGCGCTCGGCGGCCGGTTCGTCCAGCTCCACGACCTCGGGAATCAGCAAGATCTGGCGCGCCACGCCGTTCTCGGCGAGTTGGCGCTTCATGCGCTCGTAAACCAGGCGCTCGTGCGCGGCGTGCTGGTCGACGATGACGATGCCGTCCTCGGTCTGAGCCACCACGTAGGTGCCATGGATCTGGGCCCGGGCGGCGCCGAGCGGGTAGTCCTGATGATCGGCTGACACCTGCTCGGGGTCCGCGCCGGCCGGCCGGGCCGCGGGAGCGGCGCCGAGCCCAGGCAGCGGCGCGTGATAGCTCGCCGCGGCTTCCGCCATACCGCGCGGCAGCGTGGTTCCGCCACCTGGGGGGTTGCCTGGGGACCAGGCGTAGCCGCCGGGCGGCGCCGTCCGCGGCCGCAACGCGCCGAGCGCCGCCTCGCCGACCGAGGTCGAAGCCCGGTGCCCAGCCTCGGCGAGGGCGTGGCGGCAGGCGCCGACGATCAGGCCGCGTACCAGCCCCGGCTCGCGGAACCGCACCTCGGCCTTGGCCGGATGCACGTTGATATCGACCGCCTCGGGCGGCAGTTCCAGGAACAGCGCCAGCATGGGATGGCGGTCGCGCGCCAGGAAATCCCGGTAGGCGCCGCGCACCGCGCCATGCAGCAGCCGGTCGCGCACCGGCCGGCCGTTGACGAACAGATATTGGTGCCGCGCATTGCCGCGGTTGAGTGTCGGCAGGCCGATGTAGCCGGTCAGCCGGATTCCCTCGCGCTCAGCGTCCACGGGCAGCGCGTTTTCGGCGAACTCGCGCGACATGACCGCGCCCAGGCGGGTCAGTCGGGCGCTAAACAACGCATCCCCGGCCAACGCGCCCTCGGCGGGCGCCAGGCGCAACCGGCTGCGGCTGTCCTCGACCAGCGTGAAACCGACTCCCCGGATGGGCCATGGCCAAGCGTTGCAGCGCGTCGAGCGCATGGTTGGCCTCGGTGCGCGCGGTTTTGAGGAACTTGAGCCGCGCCGGGGTGGCGTAGAACAGGTCGCGCACCTCGACCCGGGTGCCGGGCGGATGGGCCGCCGGTTTCACCGCCCCGCGCTTGCCGCCCTCGACCGCCAGGCACCAGGCTTGCTCGCCCGCGCCGCCACCGCTCCCGGCGCCCCCAACGCTCCCCGCCCCCGTGGTGCCCACATTGGCGCGGCTGGTCACGGACAGGCGCGAAACCGCGCCGATCGAAGGCAGCGCCTCGCCGCGGAAGCCGAGCGAGGCGATGTGCACCAGGTCGTCCCCCCGGCAGCTTGGAGGTGGCGTGGCGCTCGATCGCCAGCTCGATCTCCTCGGCGGTCATGCCGCGGCCATCGTCGGTCACCGATATGAACGAGCGCCCACCGTCGCGCAGATCGACGTCGATGTGGCGCGCGCCGGCGTCGATGGCGTTCTCGACCAGTTCCTTGACCGCGGCCGCGGGACGCTCGACCACCTCGCCGGCGGCGATGCGGTTGACCAGGGTTTCGGGCAGGCGGCGGATGGTCGTTGCGGGGCCGGTCATTCGGCGGCCTCGTCGAGATAGCGGCGGGCCAGTATCTTGCCCTCCTCGACCGCCGGTTGGTCGAAGGCGTTCACGCCAAGCAGGTCGGCCGCCAGAATCGTCTCGATCATAAAATGCATTTGCAGCGCACCGAGCGCCGCCTCGTCCACCACCTCGAGCCGGAAGCAGCGGACCGGCCGGCCGTTGCGGGCCAGGGTTTCGGCGGTGGCGCGCGCGGCCGCGTCCAGAAGATCGCCCAACGTACGGCCGCCCAGGTACCCCGCTCCCGCCGCTTCGGCCAGTTTGGCCGGAAGAGCCGCGCCGGCGCCCGCGGTAGCCGGCATCACCATGGTAAACATCTTGTCGCGCGGTCCGGCCAGGTAGAGCTGGAGCTGGCTGTGGTGGTCGGCGGTGCCGAGGGCGCGAATCGGCGTCGTGCCGACGCCGTCCTTGCCCAGGCTCTCGGCCCAAAGCTGGCGGTACCATAAGCCGAAGGGGGCCAGGCGGTCCTCGTAGGTAATCATCACCGATTGGGTCAGGCCCCGCTCCTGGGCCAGCCCAACGTTGAGCGCGGCGCCGATTGCGGGCTGGGAGTCCTCGACGCGCTTGGCCGCCAGGGTCGCTTGCAGCACCTCGCCAGCACCGCGCCGAAACGCCGCGACGTCCAGGCCAGCGACCAATGCCGGCAGCGCGCCGACCACCGAGAACACCGAAAAGCGGCCGCCGATGGCGGGATCGTGGTCGAAGCAGGGCAGGCCGTAGCGCTCGGCGAGGGCCTTGAGCGGGCTCGGCCTGGGCTCGGTGATCGTCGCCATATGGCCAGGCAGTCCGTCCCGGCCGACCGCCGCCTCCAGCTTGGGCAACAATACCAGGATCTGGGCCAGGGTCTCGGCGGTGCCACCCGACTTGGAGATCGCGATCACGCCGCTGCGCTTTAGATCGAGCGCGGCGAGCAGGCCGGTCATGGTGTCCGGGTCGACGTTTTCCATGAAATGCAGGCGCGGCCCGCCGTCCGGCGAACCGAAGCCGCGATCGCTGAGCGCATAGAGCGTCCGGCCGCCAAGCGAGGAACCGCCCATGCCAAGCACCACGACATCGTCGAGGCGGGCGCGCCAGTCCGCGGCCAGGGCAGTCAGCGGCGCAAGATCGTCGTCCTCGGGTGCCGCCGCGCTCAAGCACGGCAGGCGCCCGGACTCGACCAATTGACACAGGCGGTCGTGGGCCGGGGCGGCGGCCATCAGCACGCGCGCGAAGGCCTCCTCGGTCAAGCCATCGTCACCGATCGTAGTGGCCAGGCAGTTGTCGGTTAGATGTTGGTAGTGCATCGATCCGTCTTTGACCGGGTCCCGGCAGTCGGGACGCGGCGTTGGCTCAATCTACCAGAGTCGCGGCCCAAAGTCGCGGCCCGGAGTCGCCCCATTGGCGGAAGGACGCTCAACCCTCAAGTGGCGGTGCCGGCTGGGTCGGGGTGACGCCGTCCGGGCGGCCGATCACGACAACAGTAAGCTTGTCGGCGTCGTAGAGCCGCGCCGCGACCCGCTGGGCATCGGCCAGCGTCACGGCCTCGACCAAGCTGTTGCGGCGCTCCAGATAATCGATGCCAAGGTCGTGCATCTGCATGCCGACCAACATCCCGGAGATTCGCCCCGAGCTCGAAAAGCGCAGCGGGAACGAGCCGGTCAGATAGGTCTTGGCGTCGTCCAACTCGGTCTGGCTCGGCCCGGCCTCCGCCATGCGGCGCCACTCGGCGCGAATCAGGTCGAGGGACTGGGCGACGCGCCCGTTCTGGGTCGCCACCCCACCCATGACCAGCGCGGCGCGGTCGAGCGGATTGAGATAGGAATAGACCGAATAGGCCAGGCCGCGTTTCTCTCGCACCTCCGCATAGAGCCGCGACGAGAAACCGCCGCCACCCAGGACGTAGTTGACTACGTAGGCGGCGTAATAGTCCGGATCGTCGCGCGCGATCCCGGCATGCCCGAAAGCGACGATGCTTTGCGGCATGTCGCGCTCGACCACGACCACGCCGCCCGTGGCGACCGGCACGGTTTCGGCGACTTCGGCGGGCGTGGCCACGGCCGGCAAGCCGAGGAAGGTCTCGTCCAGACGGCGCGCCAGTTCCTCGGCAGTGATATCGCCGACCACGCCGACGACCAGCCGGTCGCGGCCGAAGCGGTCGGCGACGAATTGGCGCAGATCGGCGACGGTGATGGCGGACACGCTGGTGGCGGTGCCGTCGACCGGCCGGCCATAGGCGTGCTCGGGAAACAGCACCTTGCTCATGGTGCGCCCGACGATGCTTTTCGGGTCTTGCGAATCGCGCGCCAAGCCGACCAGGATCTGGCTGCGGATGCGTGCCACCGGCTCATCGTCGAAGCGCGCCTCGGTGAGGGCCAAACGCAGCAGTTCGAAGGCCATTTCCCGGTTCTCGCTGAGGGTCTTCATCTCGCCGCCGAAGGTGTCGCGCCCGGCCGAGAACGAAAGGCTGATCGACAGGTCCGCCAACCGGCCCTGGAAGGCCTGTGAATCCAACTCGCCGGCGCCCTCGTCGATCAGTCCGGAGACGAGGTTGGCCAAGCCCTCCTTGCCGGCCGGATCGAGCGCGGCACCGCCGCGGAAGGTCAGGTCGAGGAAGATGATCGGGTTCGCGTGGTCCTCGACCAACCAGGCCTCGACCCCACCGGGACTGATGACTCGCTGCACCTCGACCGCGCCCGCGGGCAGAGTCGCAGGCAGGGCCGCCGCCAGGGCCAGAAATAAGGCGATGGCGAAGGATCGCTGCTTCATGTCGGAGCTCCCGGAAGGGTCATGTCGATTGTCATCCAGACTCTGCGGGCAACAGCAATCCGGTCACGGAGCGGTTGTCCAGGAACACCGCGTGCGCGGCGGCATCGACCTGCTCGACAGTGACCGCCTCGATGCGTTCGGGCCAGGATTCGACGTCGGCGACGCTTTGTCCCGTGGTCAGGGCGCGGCCGAAGATATTGGGTCCGGTGCTGAGCGAATCCCGGGCGAAGATAGCGGCGGCGCTCAGCCGGCGCTTGGCGGTGGCGACCTCCGCCTCGGTAACGCCGCCCTCCAGCAACCGCGCAATCTCGGCGCGCAGGGCGGCCTCGAGTTCGTTGATGTCGCCGCCGCGTCGCGGCGAAGCATGGAAGTCGAAGGTGCCGAGGTCGTAGGCCGTGGCGCGGTAACCGCTGCCGGCGCTGGCGGCGACCGCCTGTTCGACCACGAGCCCGCGGTACAGGCGGCTGGTGGCGCCGCCGCTCAGTATCTCGTCCAGGATCTGGAGCGCGTAGGCGTGTTCGCTGCCGGCGCTGCCATAGCTGGGCGCGAGATAGGAGATCGAGATCCCGGGTTGGCTCACCTGCGGACTCTTGAGGGTCAAGCGCCGCGGGGCGTGCTGTGGCGGTTCGGCAACCCGCTTTCGCTCGGGCACCGCCCGCGCTGGAATCACGCCGTAATGCTTCTCGGCAAGCGGGCGCAGTTCGGCGGCGGTGATGTCGCCGCCGACGATTAAGACCGCGTTGTTGGGTGCGTACCAGCGTCGGTAGAAGGCGAGCGCGGTTTCGGTGGAGAGCTCGTGGATTTCGTGCTCCCAGCCGATCACCGGAATTCGATAGGGATGGTTGAGAAACAGCGAAGCCTGAATCATCTCGCGCAGCTTGCCGCCGGGATTGTTGTCGACCCGGCTACGCCGCTCCTCGAGGATCACCTCACGCTCCGGCAGCACAACCTCGTCGGTCAGGCGCAGGTTAGCCATGCGGTCCGCCTCGTGCTGCATGACGATTTCGAGCCGATCGCGGGCCACGGTCTGGTAGTAGCCGGTGAAGTCGTAGCTGGTGAAAGCGTTCTCGCGCCCCCCGTTGAGCGCGATGATGTGGGAGAACTCGCCGGGACCCAGTTTGTCCGTGCCCTTGAACATCAGGTGTTCGAGGAAGTGCGCGTTACCCGACTCCCCGGCGGCCTCGTCGGCGGCGCCGACCTTGTACCAAACCATGTGGGTGACGATGGGGGCGCGGCGGTTGGTGACCACCACCACCTGCAGGCCGTTGTCCAACGTGAAGGTCTCGGGATCGAAGACCCGCGCCTCGGCCGGACCTTGGCTCACCGAGGCCAGAACGGCGAGGGTCAAGGCCGCGAGCAGGCTAGCGGCGAGGCCGCGGCCCGCGGCGGGGACGAAACGATACAGGCGTGGCATAGGGCCTCCAGGTAGCAGGAATCCCGGCGTGAAAACGCGCCGCATATATATGGAGCGGCGCCACGGCGCCGCAACCTTTCCCCTCCCCTGTCGGATCGATCGGCTACCGGAATTCTCTCGCCCCGGCGGCCGGGTGGTCTAGACCCGCGGCCTAAAACAACCCTTCGAGCAACGCCTCGCGTTTTCGCTCGATTGTCGGCGTCTTGCCGTCCGTCACGGGTTTGCCCAGCGCGGCGTTCTCGCGCAGGCGCTTGGACTCTTCGTCGGCGTCGACCACCTCGCCCGGCTCCAGCGGATCGCGCCAGAACACCAAAGCCTCGAGGAAATCGCCGCTTTCGGTGTTGATTCGGTTGGTCTCGGCGTCGATGACGCGCCGAATATTGGGGTCCGACTGGCCGGCACCTGCCGCCTTGAGCAGGGACAGCTCACCGAGCGAGCGACCGCCGCTTTCGATATTCGGCTCCAAGGCCGCGGCCTGGGGCTGCTCAATTCGGAAGACCGCGTTTCTCGCCTGCTGGCTGGTGGTACCCTCCTGCGGCCGTGGAATTCCAGGCTCGGGCGGGCGCAGCGTGTAATCAGGCGGCAAAGTCAACGGCGCCCGCGCCACGACCTTGAATTCGTCCGGCGACTGCTTGGTGAGGCCCATTTGTTTCCGAAAGCCCGAGCAGGCGGAAAGTGCTAATACCAGGGCGGCAATCAGTGAAAATCGGAGCATTACGTCGCACCTCATCGTCTTAGCCCCCCCTGGTTATCCCGTTATTCTTCTAATTGATCCTATTGTTACTCCGGTCACGCCCCCGGAACAAGCCATCGAACACCAGGATCACAACCCCCAGAAAGATCGAGCTATCGGCTAGGTTAAATGCCGGCCAGTGCCATCCGGCCAGGTGGAAATCCAGAAAATCCACCACGCCGGGCTGGTGCGCCCGGTCCACCGCGTTGCCCAATGCGCCGCCGACGACAAAGCCGACCGCCAGCCCCAACAGCCGTTCCGGTTGGCGTGCCAGCCAGTAGAGCAGTCCGGCGCTGACCGTGACCGCCAACCCGCCGAGCACCCAAGGCTTCCAGGCGGCTCCCGCGCCTCCGAACAGGCCGAAACTGACCCCGGTGTTGTAGGTCAATACTAGGTTGAAAAAACCAGTTATCTCGACCACCCGTGGCGGCGCCATGACCTGGCTCAAAATGACCCACTTGCTGGCTTGGTCGAGCGCCAAAATTATGGCGGCCAATCCGAGCGCCAGTCTCAACACTTCTCCGGGCCGTGGATTGGATTGGTCCATGTCCGCGCCGCCCAGCGCCGGCTAGTCGGCCGCGGCGCCAAGCTGCGCCACAGCGTCGGCGCAGCGGTCGCAGGTATCCGGCGATCGATCGTCACCGCCGACTTCGGGCAGCACCATCCAACAGCGCTGGCACTTCTCGCCGTCCGCGAGGCCGGCCGTGACGCCGACGCCGGCGGTTTCCTCGATCGTGAAGGCACCCACGGGCGGCGTCTCGGCGACGAGGGTCGCCCCGGAGGTGATGGCGATCTCCGCCAGGTCGAGACCGTCTAGCGCGGCCACCAGCTCGGGCCGCCCGACGTAGACCGTCGGGTGCGCCAGCAGGCTGGAGCCAATGCGCTTTTCGGCGCGCTCGATTTCCAACGCCCCGGTCACCACACGGCGCACTTCGCGCACCTTGGCCCAGGTCCCAGCCAGTGCCGGATCGTGCCAGGCGTCCGGGATTTCCGGAAAGACGCGCAGATGGACGCTTTCGGGCTCGATGCCGTCCCCCTCCCGGTGGCGCGCCCACCACGCCTCCTCGGCGGTGAAGCAGAGGATCGGGGCCAGCCAGGCGGTCAGGCAGTCGAAGACCCGGTCGAGCACGGTCCGGCAGGCGCGCCGCCGAATCGAGTCCGCCCGGTCGCAATAAAGCGCATCCTTGCGCACGTCGAAATAAAACGCCGAGAGGTCGATGGCGCAAAAATTATGTAACGCCTGATAGATGCTGTGGAAGTCGAAGTCGGTGCATCCCTTGCGCACCACCCCATCGATTTCGTGCAGCCGGTGCAGCACCCAGCGATCGAGCCCGGGCATCTCCGACTCGGGCAGGCGCTCGGCGGCGTCGAATCCGGTCAGATTGCCGAGCAGGAAGCGCAGCGTGTTGCGCAGGCGGCGGTAGGCGTCGGACTGATGGCGCAGAATGCCGGGGCCGAAGCGCAGGTCGGTCGTGTAATCCGAGGCGACGACCCAAAGCCGGATGATGTCGGCGCCACTTTCCGCGACGATGTCCTGGGGCGACATGCCGATGCCCTGGGACTTGGACATGGTGCGGCCCTTTTCGTCCAGCATGAAGCCGTGGGTGAGCACCGTCTCGTAGGGCGCGCGCCCCCGGGTGCCGCAGGATTCAAGCAGCGAGGAATGGAACCAGCCGCGGTGCTGATCCGAACCTTCCAGGTAGAGCGAGGCCGGCCATGCGAGCTCGGGCCGTGCCTCGAGCACGAAGGCGTGGGTCGAGCCGGACTCGAACCAAACCTCGATGATATCCGTGACTTGCTCGTAGTCCTCGGCGCTGTGGTCGTTGCCGAGGAAGCGCTGCGGGTCGCTCAGGTACCAGGCATCGGCGCCCTCGGCCTCGAAGGCCTCGGCAACCCGGTCGATGACCGTCTGGTCGCGCAGCGGCTCGCCGCTCCGTTTGTGCACGAAGACCGGGATCGGCACGCCCCAAGCGCGCTGGCGCGACACGCACCAGTCGGGCCGCTGTTCGATCATGGAGCGCAGCCGGACCTTGCCGGCGGCGGGCACGAAACGGGTCGCCTCGATCGCCTCGAGCGCCTTCTTGCGCAGGCCGTTGGTCTCCATGGAGATGAACCACTGCGGCGTGTTGCGGAATATGAGCGGCGCCTTGGAGCGCCAGGAATGGGGATACTCGTGCTTGAGCCGGCCACGCGCGAGCAGCGCGCCGTTGGCGCTCAGCGCCTCGATCACGGCCGGGTTGGCGTCGCCGTGTTTGCCTTCGCCGGTGTAAACCGTTTTGCCGGTGAAACCCGGCGCCTCGGCGGTGAAGCAGCCGTCGCCGTCAACCGTCGCGGGCATGGCCAGGCCGTGCTTGAGGCCGAGCTCGTAGTCGTCGGCGCCATGGCCGGGCGCGATGTGCACGAAGCCCGTGCCCTGGTCCATGGTGACGAATCCGGCTTCCAACAGCGGTACTTCGAAGTCGTAACCGCCCGTTGCACGCTCGGCGCCACGCAAGGGGTGCGCGCAGTGTGTGCCGGCGAGGGCCGCGCCCTTGAACTCGGCCACGATCCGGTGACCCGCGATGCCAAGATCGCCCGCCACTCGTTCGAGCATGGGTTTGGCGACAACCAGAGTCTCGCCGGCCCGCGCTTGGCTGTCGTCGCCCAGCTCGGTCACGTCGATCGCCAGGTAATCGGCCTCGGCGTCGAAGGCGACGGCGCGGTTGCCGGGGATGGTCCAGGGCGTGGTGGTCCAGATCACTACCGAGGCGCCTTCGAGGGCCGGTTGGGACGCCGCGATCACCGGGAAGCGCACCCAGATCGTGGTCGAGGTGTGCAGGTGGTACTCGACCTCGGCATCGGCGAGCGCGGTTTTCTCGACCACCGACCACAGCACCGGTTTCGAGCCGCGGTAGAGCCCGCCGTTCATCAGGAACTTGCCGATCTCGCGCGCGATCTGGGCCTCGGCCGGAAAAGCCATTGTGGTGTAGGGCCGGCGGAAGTCGCCCTCGACACCGAGGCGTCGGAACTCTTCGGTCTGGACGCCGATCCACTTCTCGGCGAACTCGCGGCACTCGCGCCGAAACTCGACCACCGGCACCGAATCCTTGTCCTGGCCGCGCGCCCGGTAGCCTTCCTCGATTTTCCATTCGATCGGCAGGCCGTGGCAGTCCCAGCCGGGCACGTAGTGGGCGTCCTTGCCCAGCATCTGCTGGGCTCGGTTGATCACGTCCTTGAGGATCTTGTTGAGCGCGTGGCCCATGTGCAGATGGCCGTTGGCGTAGGGCGGGCCGTCGTGCAGCAGGAACTTCTCACGCCCCTTTGCGGTCTCGCGCAGGCGCGCGAACAGGTCCATCTCGTCCCAGCGCGCCAGAATCTCCGGCTCGCGCTTGGCCAGTCCGGCACGCATGGGAAACTCGGTGCGCGGCAGGAAAATCGTGGATTTGTAATCGACGCTCATCGCTTTGGGGGACCTGGAACGGAGGTGATCTGGGGCGAAAGTGCTTGAAATCGAACCCGGTCTTCCGGGGCGGGCGGATGTTATGGACCCGCCCTGGAAGCGTCAAGGAAGAGAGGCGGAGTGCCTCGGTTTGAAATTTGCCCCGCTGAATCCGCAAAACAGACCCAAATTTCCGAAACTGGGGCCAAACTGGACCTGCAAAGGGCGTGGTCGGGCCAGCCGCCGTTAGCCGGTAGCAGACTACGCGCCGGGACGGGACCTCGTGGAAGAATCCTCCGAAATTCGCTACGATACGTTTGGAGAAGAACGGTAATAGCACGACGGCTCACCGCGATGCTGGTTAATGGGGTCGTTGGTTTGTTATGGGCGTATTTCGGATCTCGACCCCACTCTCAGTGCCGCTCTGAAGCGCTCACGGCGACCGAATAAGAATACCTCCTAATCGTCTATGAGACCTAGCTGCCGGGCGATATTGGCCGAGTCGTAGTAATCCCGACCCTCGACGACTTTTCCGTCAGCCACGCGCATGACGCTACAGTACCGGGCTTCCATTCGGCGTCCCGAGGGAGCAAACGTGCCGAGACTGGATTCCAAGGGTCCGGTCTGCGTACCGCGATTGACGAACTCCACGACCGCCCAGTTATCCTGGACGATAACATTGACCACCTTGACCTCCCCATCGGGAAAGGCGGAGCGCCAGCGGTGGTAGTCGCGCTTGTAGCCCTCGGGGCCCACCTGGAGTTCTTCGCGAGCCATGTCCTCGAAGTGGCAGTTCTCGGCGATGACGGCGGCACCGCGCTCCGGATCTCGCAGGTCCCAAGATTCGTGGAATATGCGTACGATGCGTTCTGTCTCGGTCAACGGGATCTCCATTGGTTCTCTGGGTGAGTGGTGGGAGTTGCTTGGCGGTCAACCATCATTCTGAAGATGGCTCGCAATCTCTACTCTGATGATAGCGAGACAGGCCGTTCTGGAAAACCGTGAACGCCCCGCCGCCCCTAATCGGGAATTAACAGGCTGACAACTTCTGCTTTGGGTCACGAACGGAAGTCCCACATAGACTGCGGAATGTCCGGAGTTGAGGGAAGAGCGGAAGTCAATTTTGGGCGACTGAAGGTCCGTTCCTAGCCAGACTCGGACATTGGAGCCAGAAATGCAGTGTGCCCTTCGGCTGTGCCATTAGACTCACCCAGTAGGCTACTAT
>PVMK01162171.1_pt1 | contig 11416 bp, 8 predicted proteins | sample 1853481 | NCBI WGS metagenome assembly PVMK01 (sample SAMN08533507, study PRJNA380276) | Marine sediment metagenome, whole genome shotgun sequencing project. | reverse complement strand
GCCTTACATGAAATGGGACATACATTCGGGCTCTCTCACCCAATTGACGAGTCAGACTTTCCTCTTTCAACCGAAGATGAGGCGCTGTTATATAGTGTAATGTGTCAGTCAACCATTCGCGCAGGTACTTCTAATACAGAGCATGGATTCCTTACTTTTGAAAAATCTATTTTATTAAACAACCCATTTCTCAAGCCGGAAGTTCCTTTTTTTCAAGACTTTTGGCAAACAAATATTATAAATTATCCGGTAACCGGGCCAGCGCCGGAACCACAGATTAATATTGAAATGGTAAACGCCAGCACAGTAAGTTTTAGTACTAATATAGATGACGCCAGACTTTATTACTGGGTTTTTGGCGATGGCACAATTAGTAATGAGGCCATAACCACCCATCAATTTAACTTTAGCGGAATATACAATGTCACGCTTATGGTTACTGACAACAACCATATGGCTACACGGGTGAGTAAGTTTGTACAAATCCAATAAGCACTTGCAGAGCTAGTATAATCCCTTTAATTTGCGGTCTTATAAAAGTTACGCCTTGACAAGACCATATCTAATCATTATCATCTTCTTTATTCTGCAAGGTTGTAGCCCAATCATTAAAGAAATCAAGTCATTTTCAAGCGAATACCAGTACCATGCGGGCTTTTACCTTTTCGACCCTGCTAAAAATGAGGTGCTAGCGGATTACCAGGGGGATAAATTTTTCACTCCTGCTTCTAACACCAAAATTCTTACCCTCTATGCAGCTAACCTTGTGTTGGCAGACCCATTGCCTGCTTTTTACATTATTGAAGATACTACGGCCACTTATTTATGGCCTACGGGTAACCCGGTATTCTTAAATCCTGTGCTATTAGATTCTAGTAATTATGAAGTGCTTGCTCAAGCCGATAGCCTTGTGCTGTCATATGCTAACTTCAATTCCAAACGCTTTGGTTCAGGTTGGTCCTGGGATGACTACAATTCTTCTTACTCTCCTGAAATCTCTCCTTTCCCAATCTACAGTAATTTGGCCACCTTTACTATTGACTCAGCTACGGCAACACTTAGTATTGTGCCTTCGTTTCTTCAAGATTCTATTATCATTGAACAAGGGGAGTACTTTAAAGTTGTAAGAGAGGAAACCCGCAATCGTTTTACCGTAACCATGGGCTCCTACAAAGACAGTATCCGTCGACGCCCTTTCAGACTAACTGCAGCAATGGTAGAAAAGTTATATAGCGATACCCTAAACATACCAGTAACTATAACCTCTATTGCGCGCCCTGATTCAGCTAAAATATTAACCGGTATGCCTAGAGATTCGGTATTTAAAGTAATGATGCAGGAAAGTGATAATTTCCTCGCTGAACAATTATTGCTGCAGGTAGCTGGTGTGCTTAAAGATACCCTGGATTCGTCTATGGCCATTGATAGTTTAAAACATCTACTGGACTCCTTTTTACCCGACACGGTAATTTGGGTGGATGGCTCCGGGCTTTCGAGATATAATATGACTTCGCCAAGAAGTGTTGTCAAACTATGGCAGAAAGTGCTTGCTGACTTCGGTCGAGATAGACTTTTACAGATAGTTTCAGTAGGGGGTGAATCGGGAACTATCGAAAACTGGTATGCCGGTGAGCAGCCTTATATTTATGGAAAAACCGGGACGCTACGTCACAACCATAACCTGAGCGGTATTTTGATAACCAGATCAGGCAGGTTATTACTGTTTGCTTATATGAATAATCATTACCAGACCGGTTCTTCAGTTATAAAAGAAACAATGGAAGAGGTTCTATATAAGATTTATAATAAGTATTGAAATGAAAAATTTACTAGTAATAGCTGCATTATTTATCACTGTTGGCATGTCATGTGCACAGGAAAAGGCAAGCGAGACGAAGGTTAGTCTTGACACAAAAATTGGTCAGATGATAATGGTAGGCTATGGCGGCACCAGCCTTCGGCCGGATGATTCAATTATTAATGAAATAAAAAACGGCAGTGTTGGTGGGGTAATATTATTTGAAAAAAACCTTGTTGATTCAAATTCAGCAGCCACTGTAAAGCAGCTAATTACCGACTTGCAGGCATCCGCAAAAGTACCTTTGTTTATGGCCATCGATCAGGAAGGAGGAACTGTTAACCGCCTGAAAACAAAATATGGCTTCCCTAAATCGGTTACCGCAGCCTACTTAGGGGAACTGGATAACGAAGACTCCACTAGATTTTATGGGCAGCAAACAGCAACAACACTAGCTTATTTAGGTTTTAATGTGAATTTTGCCCCGGTACTCGACTTAGCTTCTAATCCTGACAACCCAATAATTGCTAAATATGGCAGGGCCTATAGTGCGGATCCACATATTGTGGCTAGAAATGCAGGTTTAACAATTGAAGAACATACCCGACAAAAAATTATTACCGTCGGTAAGCATTTTCCCGGCCATGGAAGCTCACAAGCAGATACACATCTTGGCATGGCTGATGTTACCAAAACCTGGGACAAATCAGAGTTGTTGCCATATGACAGCCTGATAAAAGCCGGCGTGTTACCGGGGGTGATGTCGGCACATATTGTAAATGAAAACCTGGAGCCGGAAGGATTACCGGGAACACTATCTCAAAATATTTTGCAGGGAATCTTAAGAGAAAATCTGGGATTTGAAGGCGTGATTTTTAGTGACGATATGCAGATGCATGCAATTACTGAACATTATGGTCTGGAAAAGGCCATCGAATTAGGCATTAATGCCGGCCTGGATGTTATCATTTTTTCAAACAACATTCAAAATTCCGAAGCACGAACTGTTGATATTGTTCATGACCTTATTAAAAAAATGGTTGAAGATGGTATAATTCCCCAATCAAGGATTGATGAATCCTATAACAGAATTATGAACTTGAAAAAGACCTATCTCTATGAATAATATTACTACAGTTTCAATTTATTGCGGCTCCAGCCTGGGCAAGAATAAAATTTATTCGGATATGGCCATTTTGCTTGGCAAGGCGATTCATAAACGCGGCATAAATCTGGTTTATGGTGGTGGTAACGTTGGATTAATGGGGGTTATTGCCAATACAGTATTGCAGCTAGGCGGCAAGGTTACCGGGGTGTTGCCACACTTTTTAAATAAGAAGGAGGTTGGCAACCTTGATATAGATGAACTCATCCTGGTAGATTCTATGCACGAACGCAAGCAGAAAATAAGTGAACTCTCAGATGCTTTCATCGCAATGCCTGGCGGGTTTGGTACTTTAGAGGAGGTAGCTGAAATGCTTACCTGGACCCAACTGGGATTGTCTAAAAAACCAATTGGCTTGTATAATGCCAATGGGTTTTACGATTTATTATTAAGCCAATTTGATAGGATGGTTGAAGAGGCCTTTCTAAAACCTGAGAACAGGAAAATGGTTATCGACGATCATGACCCTGAGAGCTTGCTCGATAAGCTCTTTGAATTTGAACCTATCTCTACACCTAAGTGGATGCATTCTGACCAAACCTGAATGTACGATTATGTACACATAGAGGTTTAAAGCGAACGATTTTATCCCTAATTTTTCCCAGAATTGCCTTTTTGGATTAATAAAGGCATTGGTATGCTATTTGAACATGTATTACCAATGTGGAATAACTATATCATATTGATGATAAGAAAATACAAGTCGTGGAGCGGCTTGGCCCTGCTTAACCTGCTAGGCATGATAAGCGTGTATAGTCTTATCGTCTTGTCGATTAGCGGTTTTCTTATTAGCCGCGATACGTTGTCATTAATTGTTATTGTCTTAATAATACTGGTTGCCGGTATAGCCTACGTAAATTATATTTCACTGCAATTAAGAAAGAGGCTAAAAGAGTTTTATGTACGTAAACTTCTTGGTGCCAGTGATAAGCAGATTCTGTCACAACTTTTATTAGAGTCGATAGTGTTGTCGGCATTCTTGGTTGTCTCAGGCATGGTACTGGCTGAAATTGTTGCCCCATGGTGTGGAGAAATTTTTGGCGTTGCCATATCTGTTTCGTCAATGTCCTTATTAATGCAAATTGCTGTAATTATCATCTTGGTGGTGCCGGTTGGGCTCGTAGGGGTGGTTTTACCAATCCGCAAATTCATCAATTATGTGAAGGACAATTTTTCAAAATTTTCACACCGTAATTATTAATTTAATAACCTCATTTTAATGCAGGGTTTATGGGATATGAGTAACTTCACATCCCGAGACACCAACCTTTTTAACCTGTTTTTGAGATGAAAATATTATTCACAGTTATCCTTACTAGCCTCCTGGTAAATCTGCAAGCACAAACGATTCATACCCATGTTCCAGACAGGGCTATTGTTTTTCCTGACGTACCCGGCTACTTAACTCTAAAGGCCGATTTACATATGCACACTGTCTTTTCCGATGGCGAAGTGTGGCCCAGTGTTCGGGTTCAAGAAGCACAAAGAGATAGCCTCGACATCATTTCATTGACAGAGCATTTGGAATATCAGCCTCATAAAGGTGATATCCCTCATCCAGATCGTAACCGGGCTCATGAAATTGGTTTGAAATCTGCGGAGAAAAGTGATCTCATTGTTGTTCGCGGATCAGAAATTACTCGTAAAATGCCTCCGGGCCATGCAAATGCCATATTTATTAAAGATGCTAATAAGCTGCTAATGGATGATTCAGTAGCAGTGTTTAAGGAGGCTCATGAACAAGGGGCTTTTATTTTTTGGAACCATCCCAATTGGGTAGCGCAAAAAACTAACGCTATTGCCGAGCTCACAAAAATGCATGAAAAGCTAATCAAGCAAGGGTACTTAAATGGTATTGAAGTGGTGAATGAATTAACATATTCAGAAGAAGCATTACAAATAGCCCTCGATAATAATCTTACCATTATAGGCACTTCTGATGTACATGTTCTCATTGATTGGCTTTATAATGTGCCTGAGGGTGGCCATAGGCCTGTAACCCTGATTTTTGCCAAAGAAAAAACAGAGGCATCTATCAAAGAAGCTCTATTTGCCAGGCGCACGGCTGTATGGTTTAATAATACACTTATTGGTAGAGAAGAGATGTTAACCCCCCTAATAAAAGCATCGGTAATAATTGAGAATGCAGCCTACGAAGAAACATGGAGAGGCCCTACTGAAGTTCTGAATGTTAATTTTAAAAATAGTTCAGATGCTAGTTTTATGCTCTATAATAAGAGCGGTTTTACGTTTCATGGTCATGACGATGTGATCATCCTTGAGCCTCATTCAATTACTACTCTACAGGTTAAAACGCAAGCCCCGCAAACAGATATTGATTTAAAATTTACGGTGCTTAATGCTGTAACTGCTCCGGACACCCATCCTGATATAGTTTGGCATGTAGAGGTGAAGGAGTAAATACAGACTTAAATTTATTTCAACTCCAGGCCAATATTATAGAGTACATTTTTAAGCGACTCTTGCCAGGTTTCATCGGCATCCCAGTTTTTGCCTAAGTAAACATTGCCCGTTTTGAGGTTCTTAATATAGTATTTATATACTGGCGCCTTAATAGGAATGTAACGCATGGTTGGTTTATTATTTACCAATTTTAACGTGATGTAATACTCTTCCTCTTCATCAACAGGGTAGTTGAGCAACCTTTTCACCCCAATCCCCGAGGTTCTGATGCTGCGAATTACATAATTATACCCGGCAATCATCAAGTCCTTATCGCTCGTATTCTGTTCTGCCAGCCCATATTCGAATTTATATCCTTGCATAATACTGGCCAACTGGTTATTAAAGTCATTGGCTTGTTGTTCAGCTTGCTCTAAACGATTCTTTACAAGATTATTGACCAATCCGCCGGGCCTTTTACCTGGCAAATTCGAAGTGGCAAATTTAGGTACGGCCAATTTCCCAAGCTTTAAATCTGTATAATAGGACTCTACTCGCTGACCTTTGATAATCTTGGCATCATTAAAATACTCAGGAACTTTAGCTACTAATAAATTAGTGCTGGTTTGCTTATATGATACTTTTTCGAACTTATTAAGGACTTTTTTAAAATCTTTACCATTGTTTTTCCAGGCAGGCTGGCCTTCAGTCATGAGACTGACATTACCATTAAATGTGGTAGCAAGCACCAGGTAACGAACGTTCTTTTTATTAGCATTTAGTTCTGACTTAATAATTAGAAGAATATGGGCAACGCCTCTTTTTTTCCACGCCGCAGCAAATGCTGCTCTCGATTCTATTCCTGAATAAACATCATCATAAAAGTAATAAGCTATAGGATCAATACCGGCCTTGGTAAGAACTGGATGAGCCTGCTCGGCTAGTGGGTGCCAGTCCTCCGCAATAGATTCACCTTGCCGATTAGGGGAAGAAACAAGAACCACAGTTTTGGTAGATAGAATTTTTTCTGGCAAGCTCGATTGATACTTTAAAAATACCAGACCGGCTACATTTATTTCTTCGTCTTGTGAAAAGGCGGGCAAACCAACATAGGTTAATAAAATTACAATAAGTATTTTTTTCATAATGCTGCTAATATAATACTGCAACGAAAAATTAAGGCTGATTGATATTAATTATTACAGGTTACGTTGAATAATAACCTTATGTGTTTCTGATTTTGTTCCCGTAGTAATAATAAATGCATATATACCGTCTTTAAGAACTACCGGTAGCTCAATTTGTGTTTTGCCTGTTTTGCTAAGCGGTTGGTTCAATATCAATTGACCGTTTAAGCTAAATAAACTTACCATAGCCTGTTCATTTCTATTATTCTGAACTATGGTTATAAAACTTTTTGTTACCGGGTTTGGGTAAACAGAAAATATGACAGCGTCTAAGCCAGCATCTATACCAGTAACAACATTATCTGATTGTATTTTCAGATTATCTATGGCCCAGCCCCAGCCTTCATTTACCGAATTAGCTACAAGCAAGAAACGAATTAATATTGCATCATTAGCTTCAAATGTTTCGAGCAAGTTAATTGCTCTGAATTTGAATAAATCTTTGCTTCCGGGATCGTTTAAATTATAGACCGACTCCCAGTCGCTTGCCTCACTGGCATCATATTCATCTAATAAGTTTACCCAGGTTATACCATCTAAAGAGCCTTGTACAACAACATAATCGTTAAAATCTGCAGTACCAGGTGTTGAGCCCTCTATTCCGGGCTCAATAATAGCTACCTCAATAAAATTAATTAATGCATCGCTAGAGCGAACTCTGATAGGGAACTTAAGAACGTACTGATAATAAGCATTTTTTAGGTAATTATGATCGCTGTGAATCGCCCGCCCATTAAAATTTGAATATGACATCTCAGAGAATCCATGACCAGTAAAATCATTACTAAATGAAGTAAAATCATTTTCATAACTGTCTATGGCAGTTCCATAATCAAATGATTCAAAATTAAATGTATGAGAAACATAGGGAACACCATTGTAAAAGGAACGTAAATATACCTGCCCTGTATTAGAAGCAAAATAATTAGTTGCAAAACTGGATATTCCTGTTTCGGAAGGTTGTAAATGTTTGCTAATTAGTGCGTCATCTATGTATATATGTGTGGAGTCAAATGCCGATTGCATATTCACATTTATAAAGAGTTCTCCGGCAAGAGAAGGCTGACTAGATATTATTTCTGGTAGATACACCTGACCAGCAAGTTCGTCTATGGTTGTAGACCAAATTCCTCGTCCATAAGTACCGATTACAACTTGTTTATCAACTATTTTCATATCCCAAATTGAGGTAGCGGGCATATTGCCATTTAGAATATGCCATGTTCCACCGGCATCTGAAGATTCAAAAATGCCAATTTCAGTTCCTGCCCAAATAATTGTTGAGTCGTAGGGCATTACCAAAAGATCGTTAACTGCGACATCCGGGAAACCATTTATGCTGGACGTTCCTGCACCAAATCCTGAAATGTCATACCATGATTCACCTAGATTATCTGTGCGCAGGATTTTTGGTCCTTTGGCAAATGAAAACAGGGCAAAAGCCGTTGAGTCAAGTTGTGGGTGAGTGGCTAGCCCCGAGAGGCTGCCCAACTCTCTATCGGTATAATTATTAACTAGCGAAAAACTAATACCCTCGTCTGTGGAAACATGCAGGCTAGCTTTGCTGGGGGTTTCTCGCATGGCGTTTCCTGCCCAAATAATATGTGAATTGGCATGTGAGATCCGTGCTTTAATAGATAGCCCCAGAGACCATTGGTTTGAAATAGCAGCAAGTTGCCAATTATCACCAAAGTTTGTCGAGCGCCAAACGCCGCTTATACCTGTGGCAAATACTACATTGGGGTCAGAGTGGAGATTTTCTATCTCTGAAACGAAAGGAGCCTTGCCATTGCCAATATCATCTATTTCTATCCCTATTTGGTTAAAGGACCCTCCACCATTTGTGGATTTATTTATTTTGCCATACTGTGAGGTAGTGATAATCTGCAATGGGTCCGCATGATTCCAGGCACAGCCAAAACCATCTCCAAACCCGGCTCTTCTATAGCTAGATGTAGCAGAACCCTCGTCTCCACCAAAGTTCATCCAGCTGCCGTTATCTTGCATACCACCAACATATTGGCTTATGTTGGGAGCCTTATCTGCGGCATAGAACTGTGACGTATTATAGGTGAGGCCCGCTATATTAAATGAGTTATCTGCTTCACCGGGAGTCTCACTTAATAGCGAAACATAAATGCCTCCATCGCCTGCTACTAAAAGTTGAAACATTTGACCCTCCTCTGGCCAAATAATTGGCACTATATTATGATGATCAGGGTGTACCCCAATTTGATTAGTTGACCCCATCACCTGGGAAAAACTATTATTGCCACCAAACTCTGTATAGGCATCGGTCACGGATGTAGTTTCTTTTAGTCTTTTTTCTATGATGTCATAGAAAATAATAAACTTAGAATCAGGAAGATTTTCTTCGTCCCAGGTACCACCCTCAGCAAGGACAGGCCATATAAAGTATAATTTTTTAAACTCATGGCCACCTTTAACTGCTATGCCCGGGTCAGGAAGAGCTGCATCATAATCAATGTTATTCATAAAAATATATTCCCGAGAATTATTAATGGCATCTTTGTTATTTGTATTTCTTAGTATCAAATTAAATATGCCATCTTCCTGCTGATCGCGAAATGACACCATGAGCTGTCGGTTGTTTTTAATATCCCATACCTGAAAAGGAACTTCAACATAATCCTGATAAGTATAATCACTAGCCGGTACACCTGATCCTTCACCAACTGGAATTGTAAATCGATGAGCCATTTGTTTTAGATAGCCACCCATACCATCCGACCCAAAACGTATTTCAACCGAAACAAAGTCTTCAACAGTTTCATTTCCAGGGTCAATTCTTCCATCGTAATATGGGGCACTAAATCTGACCAAGTCTAAAAAGGAAGAGGTATTTTGCTCTTCAGCACCTAAAAATTGCTTTTCTTCAACTACTGTTCCCGGCTTCATGGTAAATTTCCACAAATTAACGCCACCAACGTAAACCATATCTTCATTATAGGGATGGGCTATAATGGTATTATCGTACCCGCCCTGTCCTCCTAGAAAATCAGCGTCCACACCCGTAACTTCTTCTGTAACAACTTGCCATGTGGCACCGGCATTATCGGATACATAAAGATCAGCTTCACCACCGGAAAGACTGCCTACTACTGAGGCATAAAGCCTGGACGTATTAACAGCAGACACTGCCATTTCAATCCGACCATCAGGGAATAGCCCTTCACTTGAGTTACTCCATGTTTCACCGGCATCGATAGATTTGTATACTCCCTTAGAATGGATTGCCGCATAAAGTATGTTAAAATCATTTGGCGTGGCTACTATTTGCTGTACCCAGTCTGCGCCAAAACACTTTCTTGTCCAGCTATTTCCGCCATCAATAGACTTAAAAATACCTGAGTCAAAATCAGATTCGCTATTTACTACGTTACTTGTTGCAGCCAATAGAATATCAGGATTGTCAGGATCCACAATAATCCTGTTAACCATATGGAAATCATCGTTTAATGTTGTGGAGGATAATAATGACCAGGATTCACCTTTATCGATAGATTTGTAAATACCACTGCCCTTAATTCCCAGTGCGCCTTCGTAACCCTCACCGGTACCTGCATATAGTATGCTATGATTCGATTCTGACATAACTAGCCAGGAAATTGCCAAGTTGGGCACATCGGGTGTTTTATTTATCCAGGTTTTGCCGGCATCGTTAGTTTTCCAAATGCCGCCGCCAACACCACCTGCGAACCAGGTTTCGTGAGCGGCATCATCAGGGTCAACAATTAAGCCGCGGGTTCTGCCGGGCACATTACCCGGCCCTCGTTCGGTAAACACATAGATTTCTGAGAGGCGGGCAGTGGAACTAGCCTGCAGAGCATTTCTTAGTTCTTTTAGCTTATAACCGCTCGCATAGCCTGAACTAGACTCACTTGCGCGGGTTCTCAAGTCATTATGCAGTTCGATGAATTTATTAGGATTGTCGGCTTTAGCTTCATGGGTAGCTGCTTTAGTTGACAGTGGCTCCTCTATGATGCCACTTGCTTCTCTAAAACTGATGAAGTATAATATTGCTGGCACAAAAACTAATGCCAGCCCATAAACTAAATACTTATTATTTTTTATTTTCATTCAAGGGGATTTTAACCTTGCTATTCAAGTCAATTTTAAACTTATAATTCTGGTGACCATCGTCAACCGTTCCCGGGTATTCTTCAGATAATAATGAGGTGTTATCGAGCCATTGAACACTTCCCCGTAATGCCGTGTTGGCGTAGATAAGTACACCGGTTTTAATGTCCCAAACACCATATCTTATCACTAAAGTTCCACTACTTTTATCTTCTCTCCAGCCTAGTACATAAGTATCAGCACTGTTATTTTTTGTTTGGTAATTTTCGCCAAGCTTAATCTCTATATTTTTGGCCAATTGATCTGCTGAAAATACTTTGCTTACCTGTTGTGTTTTACAACATATCAACACAAAAATCGCCCCAAAAAATAATTTTGATATGTACATGCTACAAAAATACTTGATATACTCTTATCAAGAATAATAGTTAAAATACTATTGTTCATCTTTCACCCATAACACCCAGGGTATATCAAGCCCTGGCGCGAATGATTCTTTCAGATCATTTTTCTTTTCGATAGCCTTGTTGCCATCATCAGCAGTGTACATGAGATATGTATAATATTGATCGCGCTCAGATTGATAGCCGGATAAAGCAGCATACCCTTCATTTTGCAATTGCCTATTGTATTCAGCTGATTCTTCTTTAGTATTAAAGGAAGCAATAACAATGTAAAATCCTGGCGACAATTCGTCTACGGAAGTTCCGGCTATAGCGGTAATTATAGGTTCACTAAGGGCAACATTTGTGCTGACCGCTG
>PVMK01168493.1_pt1 | contig 11417 bp, 12 predicted proteins | sample 1853481 | NCBI WGS metagenome assembly PVMK01 (sample SAMN08533507, study PRJNA380276) | Marine sediment metagenome, whole genome shotgun sequencing project. | reverse complement strand
CACGATCGATCGGCCCAAAGTCCGCAACGCCGTCGACGTACCCACCGCGAAAGCGCTTGCCGCAGCGTTTCGCCGTTTCGACGATGACGAGGGCGCCGATGTGGCGGTGTTGACCGGGGAAGGCGGGTACTTCTGTGCGGGGGCCGACCTCAAAGCTGTCGCTGCAGGTGAACAGCGCGACTTCTCCCCAGACGCAGACGGCCCGATGGGCCCCACGCGCATGCAACTTCGAAAACCCGTCATCGCGGCGATTGAGGGCCATGCCGTCGCGGGTGGTCTAGAGCTTGCGGTTTGGTGCGATCTTCGCGTCATGGCCGAAGACGCGGTCATGGGAGTCTTCTGTCGGCGCTTCGGCGTGCCGCTCATCGATCTCGGGACTATCCGACTCCCTCGCTTGATAGGTCACAGTCGAGCGATGGACCTGATCCTCACCGGCCGCCCGGTATCCGCCGAAGAAGCCGCGGACATGGGTCTCGCCAACCGCGTCGCACCGCCCGGCCAAGCCCTCGACGCCGCCATCCAACTAGCTGAACAAATCTCCCGCCACCCCCAACGCTGCATGCAAAACGACCGGCGCTCCGCCATCGAGCAATGGTCGCTCACCGAAGAAGAAGCGATGCGCAACGAGCTCTCCCTAGGCCTGGACACCATGCAAAGTGGCGAAACCCTTGCAGGAGCCAAGAGCTTCAAGGCCGGCACCGGCCGCCACGGCAACTTCGACGATGAATCTTAAACGATTGCAGGCGCGGAACCGGTCGTAGTATCGTCTGCGCACCCAAGGAGATCTCATCATGGCACTCGCTTCGATCGATGGAATTCAGTTCCTGCTCCGCTGGGTCCACTTCCTCTCGGGAATCACGTGGATCGGAATCCTGTATTACTTCAACTTCATACAGGGTTCCTGGTTCAAGGAAACCGAAGCTGAGCACAAGAAGGCTGCCGTTCAAAAGCTCGTTCCGCGTGCACTGTGGTGGTTTCGTTGGGGCGCGATGTTCACGTTTTTGTCCGGTCTCCTCATGATTCTGCTCGAGGGGCACAAGGCGGGGGGTCTCATCCTCGCCTTCGAGGGAAATTCGTGGGGCGCTTTCATTTTGACCGGCGCCACCCTCGGTACACTGATGTGGGCGAACGTCTGGTTCATCATCTGGCCCGCGCAGAAGGTGGTCATCGCCGTCGCTCAGGGTGCAACGAACCCTGACGCGGCGGCATTGGGGGCGAAGGCTGGGCTCGCTTCGCGGACGAACACGCTCTTTTCGATCCCGATGTTGTACTTCATGGGTGCTGCACGCCACTTGCAGGCCGACGTCGTATTGAACCCGGCCGTGCTCGGCGCGCTAGGCGTCGTCATCGGTGCGCTCTGGATCAACGGGATCGTTGGAAAGACAGGACCGATGACGTCGGTCAAAGGAGTGATCACCAGCGGCCTCGTCTTGACGGTCGTGTTGTACGGGATGATCGAAGTCCTAGGATGAGCAGGACAAAGCTTGGGGGGATCGAGGTCGTCGGCTCCCTCCTCCTGCTACTCGTTGGGTGTGACGGGAGCTCGGCACCGAAAACGGAGAGCGCCGAATTGTATGCGCGCGGTCGCGCCGTCTACGTCATGAACTGCACCGCTTGCCACAACACCGATCCCGCGAAGCCAGGACCCGTGGGGCCCGCAATCCTGGGGTCGTCGCTCGAGCTCGTTCGTGCACGTTTGAGCGAGGCCACGTATCCGGAAGGCTACACCCCGAAGCGGGTAACCAAACAGATGCCCCCGCTGCCTCATCTCGCAAAGCACTCCGAAGCGCTATACGCGTTTCTAAACCCCTAGCGAGCGCTCGCGAGCTCGCCCATCTTCGGTAAGAGCGACGACCACAGGTTGTCATGACGTGGATCGTTGCTGTGGATCGCGCGTAGGACTCCCTGGCGGTCGATCAGATGGAAACCGGGGATGAGCCTACGCGTCTCGGGGCTGATGAAGCGTGCATCGCCGACCAACACGACCTCGTTGCGGTATCGGTCCATGCCAAAATGGCGTGCCCAATCTTGGACGTCGGCGAGGATGGGTGGGCTCCGTCCATCCATCCCGTAGAGGACGAGCTGCACGAAGATGATGTCCGGATGGTCGAGCGACAGCTTTGCATACTGGCGCGAGTAGCTGTCGATCGAACCGAGCCCGTTCTGCGGGGTGATGTCGCGGAAGCGGCCGACCGAGGGCTCGTTTCCCCCCGCGAAGGCGTGGCAGGCCTTGCACGTCAACCCTACGAGCTCGACGAGCACCACCTTGCCGCGAAACTCGCTCAGCGACGTGACGCGACCGCTTTGGTCGATGAGTGCGATCTCGGGATACGGGCGACCCACGACCGGTGGCCAACCTCGAAGAGGGGCTTCGGGGTTGTGCTTCGCAACGGCGGGCCCGGGGCGAGACTCAGGCGGCGGCGTTTGGGGTGGGGTGGCCTTTGCCCGCCCGGTGCGGCTCGGCTGCAACGCACCGGGATCGAGGTTCTTGAGCGCGGCGATAGGATCCTTTTCGACTTCGCGAAGCCACGCGTTCGGATCCGGCGGCGGCGGTTCGACCCGTCGTTCGGCGATCGGCTGCGGCTCAGGCTCAACGGGCGACGGAAAAAGTACGGGCGCTTCTGCGGCTACCTCGGGCCCCGAGCCACGGTCACATCCAGCCCATGTCGCGCCCACCATGAGCGTCAGGACGATCCGAGCTGCCACGCGGCGAATCACACAGGGATGCTATCAGAATCGCCCGGGCAGCGCGGTGTTCTCGTTCTGCGATTTGGGGTCTCGTCCCCCACTCGCTATTTTGTGGACATGGAATTACACCGCTCAAACCTGTCGGTCATGCTGGGGGGCCTGCTGACCGTATCGATGGGATGTGCCTCGACGAGCTCGCCCGCGAGCCAGCCGACCGTGGGCAGCACGCAGGCGGCCCTCATTTCCTACGACGAGGCGATGCAGAAGCCGGTGTCGATGGGAGACGTCACAAAGAAGTGCCGGGAAAAGCAGCTCAGCGATCAACAAGTGGTTGCCGAGATGGACCGCCAGCTCGACACCATGTACCGCAAGTGCGTCGTGAGTGAATACAAGCGCGGTGGGAAGCTCGACACCGTGACCATCGACATCGCGATTCTTGGCGACGGCTCGGTTCAAGGGGCAACGGTCTCGCCAGGAAGCAAGCGATTCCGAAACTGCGTCGTGGGCGTCGTCGAAGACATACAGTTCCCCGAGTTCGAGGCGCCCCGAATGGGCGCACGCTACCAGTTCCACACGAGCTGACAGCGCCGCTACGGCATGGGGTGGGCTTCGAAGAAGCTCCACATGCGGTCGGTAGCGTCTAGGTCCATGGTGGTTTTGCCTGCGCCGAACGCTTCGAAGATGTCGGCGAAGGGGCTCCCGGGCCATGTGTGGCCGCCACCGTCGATCGTGCAGAACTCCACGTCGGCGCTTTCCTCGCAGCCAGTCCAGGCGTCGCAGGTGCTGTCGCCGTTTTGAAACACCTCTTCGGTGTCTTCGGAGCAACCGTTGCGCTGTGTCCAGGCTTCCGCGCTCGCTTGCCCGTTGTCGAACCCACCGTCCTCGGTCCCATAGAACACGATGGCAGGGACGCGGCGGGTGATGGGGCAATCCATCGGCAGGCCTCCCGCAACCGGGCCGATGGCGGCGATCGTGTTCCCTCGCGTGCATGCCAGCGTGTAGGAGAATCCCGCGCCGTTCGAGATCCCTCCGGAGAAGATCCGGTTTTCGTCGAGGCCGAACTCGTCATCTAGCGCTGCGATGATGTCGTCGACGAACGGGATGTCCGGGCTTTGGGGGCTCGTGTCCCACCCCTGCCGGTCATTTCGCACCAGACCCTGGGGGTACACGATCATGTAGCCATGCTCCTGTGCGTGATCGTTCCCTGCGGTGAGGCCTCTCTGCAAGAACCGAGGCGCTCAACTCGCCCGGGGTCGAACCGTGAAAGCTCAACACCAAGGGGGTAGGCTCGTTGAGATCGATGCCTGACGGCACGTACAGGAGATACTCACGTTCCCCGGCCGTGCGATGTTCGTCGATGGGCTCGTCCAAGATCCGCGGTTCGGCGCCGCCGGAGCCACCTGCGCCACCGGTCGCGCCAGAACCGCCGGTTCCGTCCGAGGTGCTCGAAGAGCTTCCGCAACCAGCGGCGAGCAGAGCGGCGAGCGAAACAAAGTAAAGAGATCGAATACTCATAAGGCCGGAACTATACTCGATTCTGGCGCTCGTGCCGGAAGCGCCCGGCGTGCTACGTTTTCCGATCTAAGGGCGAGGTTTGGGCTGTGTGTGACACTGTGGTTGTCGTGCCCGAGGACGGGCCGGTTTGGTTTGCCAAGAACAGCGATCGCGAATCGAGCGAGGCGCAGTTCCTCGAGTGCTATGAGCGTGAGTCCTCTGCAGCTGGAATCCCCAGGGGCCTACCCAAGGTCCAGGCAAACGGGCGTGTGCTCATGAGTCGCCCCGCCTGGATGTGGGGCTGCGAAATGGGGGTGAACCAGTACGGGGTCGCTATCGGTAACGAGGCGGTGTTCACCAAGATCCCCGTTCCGAAAGCCGGCTACACGGGGATGGACTTTCAGCGGTTCGCGTTGGCGACGTCGCGGACCGCGGACGACGCGCTCGAGCAACTCATCGAGCTCACCGAAGGCTTTTCGCAGGGCGGGCCGATGGGCCATCAACGTCGATCGTTTCGCTATCACAGCTCGTTTCTCATCGCCGACCGCTCTACCGCCTGGGTGCTCGAAACCGCTGGCGAGTATTGGGCCGCCAAACGTGTTCGAGGTGTTTGTGCTGTCTCCAATGGGCTGACGATCCAGGATGACTTTGACCGGGTGCACGACCGCGCGTTCAGTTACGCGAAGAGTCGAAGATGGGCTCGCTCGGGCCGCGAGTTCAATTTCGCCGATGCTTTTTCCGACCGCACGATCACGATGTTCGCGGGGGCGAAGATTCGGCGCGCATGCATCGCGCGGTCACTTTCGGGCGCTCGCGAGCTCGAGCTGCGTCACTTCATCCGAGCACTGAGTAGTCATGGCGGCAAAGCACCCGGCCGGGAGTGGCGATTCGAGTCTCCATGCGGTCATGCATCCTGGTTGCCGACGATGTTGGGCTCCCAGACGACCGCATCGCTCATCGTCCGCCTCGACGATGATGGCCCGACGGTGTGGGCCACAGGCACTTCCTCGCCCTGCCTCAGCGTGTTTAAGCCGGCCCCATTGGATCCCGAGCTTTTTACCCCGCGCCCCATCGCTGATGCACGCTTCGACGACCGCGAGATCTGGTGGGCACACGAACGCCTGCACCGCGTGGTGCTCGCTGATTACCCGCGTCGCCGTGTCACCTTCGCTGAAGATCGCGAGCGCTTTCAGACCGCCTGTCTCGAGCCCCACGTCGATCCCGAACGCGTTTGGCGAGAGCGTCGAGCGCACATCGACGACTGGCTCGCCAGGGCACAAGAAATCAAAACCACGCGCTTGCCCCTACTCACGCGTCTGTATTGGTCCAAGCAATCGAAGATCGGGGCCGTCCCCACGGGGTAGGTCTGGAGGCTCTAGGCGCGTGGGGTCGGACCGTATAAGCTCAGTGCCATGGTGGACACGATCTTCAGTAAAATCCTCCGCGGGGACATCCCCTGCCACAAGGTATATGAGGACGACCACGTCCTCGCTTTCCTCGATATCGGACCCCTGGCGTTCGGGCACACTCTCATCATCCCCAAGGAAGAAGCCGCGACCCTCGACCAGCTGTCGGACGACGCTTCCGCCGCCATAGGCCGAGTCCTTCCGAGGCTTTGCCGGGCGATCAAAGCCGTCACCGGGGCGGAGCAGTTCAATGTCCTGCAGAACAACGGCCCAATGGCCCACCAGGCTGTCTTGCACGTACATTTTCACATCATCCCCAAGCCAAGTGTCGATCAGGGGCTCGGCATGGAGTGGCCTGCGGGAAAAATCGACCCAGAGGAAGCCGGCAAGCTCGCTGCCGCGCTGAGCAAGGAGATTGGGGGGTAACATGGCCGGTCCGAGTTTCGACGAATCGATTCCTTTCAAGGGGCTACGCATCGCTGTCATGACCGTGTCCGATACGCGCACCGAAGAGACCGACAAGTCTGGCGCGCTGTTGGTCGAGCGCGCACAGGAAGCGGGTCACCACGTCATGGACAAGGTCATCGTTCCCGACGACCGCAAGCGTATCGAGGTGCAACTCCGTCGGTGGGTAAACGAGCCTAATGTCGAGGTCGTCATCGCGACGGGTGGCACGGGGGTGACTGGGCGTGATGTGACTCCGGAAGCGTTCGAGGCGGTATGGGAAAAGTCGATACCTGGCTTTGGGGAGCTCTTTCGATCGCTGAGCTATGAGCACATCGGCACTGCGACGATCCAGTCGCGCGCGGTTGCGGGGGTTGCGCGGGGCACTTACATGTTTGCACTCCCGGGATCGACGGGCGCCTGCAAAGATGCTTGGGATGGCATCCTTCGCTATCAGCTCGATATCCGTTTTCGACCGTGCAACTTCGCGGAGTTGCTTCCGCGCCTCAAAGAGGAGTAGCCGCTACGGAACGACGACGGCGTCGGCGGGAATCGGCATGATATTCCAGGTCATCTGAGACATCGGGATGTCCCGCGTCTGGATCACTTCACGCTTAGGCCTACCGCGGACCCACACGTAGCGCCGAAGCTCGCCCTGGTTGTCGGCAGCGACATAGAGCTCGTCTGTCCCGTTCCCGTCCAGGTCGGTGAGAAGCGCAGCGTGCTCGAAGCCACCCGAGTCGCGGTCGATATTCTCGATGCCCCACTCTGATTTCGGGTCTTTGCCGGGTCGTAGCAGCCAGAGGCCTTTACTGAACGAAGCGACGACCATTTCGTTTTTGCCGTCGCCGTCGACATCGCCCACCGTCATAAAGCGCGACAGGCGATCCGGAATCGTGGCGATGACGACCTTGGCGTCGGGTGGCGTGTCAGCGTCGTAACGGCGAATTTCAACCGGCTCGATGATCTCTAGACTGGAGCCGCGGCCTTTGGTGAGCGCTTCGACGGCGACGTAGAGCTCATCGGTGCCATCGCCATCGACGTCGCCCACGTAGATCTCTTTCGCGTGTCGGTTGCCGAGGTCCGCCACCACCGTGGGACCTTGCTTCCTTTTCGGAACGTAACGGACGACCTTACCGTGTTGCGCCTCGGCGTCGAGCTTGTTGGGGTCGCTCGGCGTGGCATAAACCTCGAGCACTCGGTCGCCATCGAGGTCGCCGATCTCGATTTCGTGCACGAACGTGTCCTTCTTCTTGTCGATGCGCTCGACCTTCCATTTGTTGTTCGGACCCTGACGAAGGATCGCCACGACGCCTTGGTCGTGCGTCGCCACCGCGATGTCCGGTGCTCCATCCCCGTAGAGGTCGGCCACTTCTGCATCACGCATCCGATCGAACTTTCCGCCGAACTCCGCGTGCCACAAGGTACGGGGCTCGAGCCTGCCCTTCTCCGGGCGCCAGAGCTTCACGTAGGCCCCCGAGCCGCCGAGCGTGAGAACCCCAGGCGCCTGACCGCGAGGCTTCAGGAGCATCGCCTTGTGAAACACGTTGCTCTGTGGGTCTTCGATCACCTTGCTCGTCCACTCGCCACCTTCTCGCGTGAGGATCTCCAAGCGCGCAGGGCCCGGCTTCGCGGTTGCTTTTCCGTCCACGACCTCGAACTGTGAGTAGGCCAGTAACAATCCGTTCGGGAGCGCGTCTGGAAGCGCTTGCGACGTCGGAGGTTTCGCGGCGGGTTTTTCATCCGGGGTCGCTTCGGGTGCTTGCGCCGCGGCGGGAGGCGCTTCGGCGGGAGCAGTCTTGTCGCCCTCACAAGCAAAGATGAACAACAGGGCCCAAAGCCCGGATCGCGTGGCGGCGTAGTTTCGCATGGTGCGTCGCTACCAACCGCGGCCCGCAGGCGCAACTAAGCGCCGTGCGTGGATGTAGGAGTCGCCAATTTGACCCTTTAGCGTGCACCAGTTACGGCAGCCGGCAGGGGTTACGTGCGCTCGCATCCTAAAAAGGTCGCTTTCTTTTTGCTGAAGGTCGTCTTCTCGGTCGGCATGCTGGCCTTCATCTTCCGCAAGGTGATCCGGCGCGATGGGGCGGAGGATCTCCTCAGTCGCCTGACTGATCTCCATTGGGGTTGGGTCGTGGCGGCCATCGGCATGCAGCTCATCGCCATCGGGTTCAGCACCGTGCGATGGCAGCGTCTCTTGGTGGGGCAGGGGATCTTCGCGCCTTGGCGCTTCCTGGGCGGCTCGATCATGATCGCCCGATTTTGGGGGGCCTTCACGCCGGGCGGGTTCACCGGGTTCGGCGGCTGGCGTATCTACGACGTCGCCAAACACACCGGCAAGACCGCACGCGCAACCGCCACCATTGGCGTCGAGATGATCCTCGGGCAGCTCGCGTTCGGGGTCGTCGTGATGCTCGGAAGCATCTTCGGCATGCGCTTCATCGGCACCGACGGGGTGTTGCTCGTCAATGCGGTGTTTCTGGGGATCATCGTCGTCGGCCTCGTTTTCTTGGCGCAGCCGCAGCTTTTTCTGTTCTTCGCGCGCTTCATGCCTGATGGAATTCGCGGGCGTATTCAGACTCTGATCGACGCGGTAGGTGCGTACCGCGGCAAGGCGGGATTGCTCATCCAAGCGGCTGCCCTCGGCGTCGGCACGCATGCCTTCAACAATCTCATCTACGTCTGCGCGGCTCGTGCGCTCGGGGTCGAGCTGACCCTTGGTGAAGTGTTCTTCGCGTCGTCGCTTCAGATCCTCGCGACCTTGATCCCGGCGTCGATCAACGGCATCGGGCTCCGCGAGGCAGCCGCGGTTGCGCTCTACACGTCTCCTGCGGTCGGCTTGCCGCTTGCGGTCGCCGTTCTGATTCCAACTCTCGGCTTTGCTTGTGAGATGTTCGTGTCGGCGTTCGGCGGCGTCATCTTTCTGATGCGCAAGTCGGGGTACGATCCCCAAGATCCGGGTCGAAGACGCCGATCGCGAAAAGATTGCGGCCGAAGCGATCGAGAAAGCGCCGCGCGAGGCATGGCCGAATCCCTGGAGGGGGCTTTCGGTCGGGTTCAGCGCAGGCGTTCTTGCGGGGATGCTGATTGGGCTCGCCGAGGCCTTCGCGATTTCGTTCTCATCGGCGGGCGCTACGGGTGTCCGGGTATTTCTGTACGGCCCCTTTGCCTATGGCGTGTTCTGTGCGGCGTTTGGCGCAGGCCTCGGGTTCGCCACCGCGCTCAGCGGCCGCTGGATGAAGCGCTATGCCCTTCCCGAAAAGGACGCGTTTGGGTACTTCGTGGCCGCGATCTTCGGACTCTTCGTGTTTGCGCTTGGAGCGTTTCGCATTCGACGCGATTTCTTTCATGAAGAGCTCGTGTGGAAGAGCGCGATCGGTTTGGCGGTCTTGCTCGGCTGCGCGTTCGTGGTGTCGGGGGTAAGCGCCATCCTCGCGCGAGGCATTCGATCGCTCGTGCAAAAGGGGGCGTTCGGTCGGCTGGTTCGGCGCCTACGGCTGTCGGGCTGCTGGCGCTCGTCGGACTAGGGCTCGGCGCCAACGTCGCGATGGGGGATCGCGTCTCGCGCGCGGGGAAACTGACGCCGGCGAAGCGCAACACGCCGGCAATGCCAACAACATCTTGTTCATCGTGATCGACACTCTGCGCGCCGATCACTTACCGGCGTACGGCTACGATGCCGGCTCGACACCGAACCTCGATCGCCTTGCCGAAGACTCGGTGCGCTTCGATCAAGCGTTCACTAACTCGAGTTGGACGCGTCCGAGCTTCGCCTCGATCCTGACGGGGCGACTTCCCTCGAGCCATGGCGTCATGGCCAAGAGCGACGCGCTCCCCGATTCTCTCACCACTCTCCCCGAAGCGCTCAAGCCCCACGGTTACTCCACCGCCGGCTACGCGACGAACTTCAATGTTGCGCCGTACTTCAATTTCCAACAAGGCTTCGATGACTACTACTACCTCGAGCCCGAGTTCGTGCTCGGCGCCGATGATGCGAGCGCGAAGCTCTTGTTGATGCAGTTCGTTCGCCAACGTATCGAGCGCTTCCGCTCGGCGAAGGGTGAGGTGCTTCCGGGCACCGCCTATCAAGACGCCGAAACGGTCAATCGTGCGCTGCTCGGTTGGATCGACGACGAGGCCGTTGCCCCCTGGTTCCTGTTCGTGGGGTACATGGACCCCCACGACCCGTACTTCACTCATCCCTACGACGGAAGCGGCTACGCCCGCGCCGCACACCAAGAGCCTGATCCATCCGAAGCACCGGCTTTGAGCGCGCTCTACGACGGGGAAATCAGCTATTGGGACGCCGAGTTTGGCAAGCTCCTCGATGCGCTACGGCAGCGTGGCGTCTATGACGACCTCACTATCGTCGTCACCAGCGATCATGGCGAGGAGTTCGACGACCACGGTGGGTTCTGGCACGGCACCACGCTCTACGACGAGCAAGTGCATGTCCCGTTGTTCGTTAAGCTTCCACAGAGTAGGCGTGGCGGAACGGTGGTGCGGCACTGGGTGCAGAGCATCGACTTGATGCCGACCGTTTTGAGCTTGGTCGACGCGCCGGTACCCGAGGGCGTGCAGGGAGGCGACGCCTTCACCGGCACCGACATCATCTATGCCGAAGAGAGTCACGAGGGCAACGTGCTCGAATCGGTACGCGAGCTGCGAGGCACCGACGAGTACAAGCTCATCAGCGCCAACCCAGGCAACCCGCGAGGCCTCGAACCGATCGAGCTCTACCGCGTCGACCTCGACCCCGGAGAAACCAACAACCTTGCCGACAACCAAACCGACGACGTCGTCGCGACGACGAAGACCTTGGTCAAGCAGCGAGCGATAGCCAACGAAGATGCCGTCGCCGCTGACTCCGTAGAGCTCGACGAAGACGTCGCCGCCCACCTAGAAGCCATCGGCTACATAGAACGCTAGAAAAGGGGGACTGTCCCCTTTTTCTAGGCGGCGGCGGGGCGGCGGGCTGGAGCTTGGCTATCTTCTCGGATCGTTCGGTGAACTAGGTACGCAAGGGCGCCGACCGATCCAGTCGTCAGGGTTGCGATGAAGTAGGGCCAGAACGGCAGGCCTCGCTCCTTCGCATCGCCGAACATCCAGATGGCGAAGAGGATGAGCGCAATGCATAGGTCGATGAAGACCTGCATTGCCCAGCCGCCGGTCAGGGCGAGCTCGATGAACCCGGTGTAGCCGTGGTCGAGGATGACCATCGTCGAATAGACCGAAAAGACTGCGAACACGATGATCAGAGAAAAGAGTCGTAATTTCATGGGGAATCTCCTTGTGAACCCCAGTCTGGGGCCCTTTCTAACGAACAGCCATTACCTCAGAGGTCATGGGCAGCACGAAAGCAGCAGGTAGACTCTCTGGCATGTC
>PVMK01152717.1_pt1 | contig 11417 bp, 9 predicted proteins | sample 1853481 | NCBI WGS metagenome assembly PVMK01 (sample SAMN08533507, study PRJNA380276) | Marine sediment metagenome, whole genome shotgun sequencing project. | reverse complement strand
TTAGCTCATTTCCCCGTTAAACACGGGATAAATAGGCATTTTAGGCATTTTAGATCATTTTAGGCATTTTAGGCATTTTCTTCACTTTAGGCATTTTAGATCATTTTAGGCATTTTCTTCACTTTAGCTCACCTCCCCTGAGCCCTCCAATCGTATTACGAGTCTTCTTGACAATAAAATTTTATTAGATTAATAAAACTTGACGGTTTCATGAGACGTCCACTTTGATCCGTCAACGTCTCTTAAAGAGTTCTTTAAGAGCTTATAAATATCTAAGGTCTTAAAACAGGCTCGGATATTCGGATATATTGAAAGTTTGTATCAAAAAAATTTACTTTTTGTGAAAGGAGATTGAAAAATGGCAGCAAAATTAATTAAGGGAACAGAAATCCGCGAAGAGATTCTTGAAGAAATTGAAAAAGAGGTGGCTGATATTAAAGAAAAACATGGCGTTGTCCCCGGCCTTGTAACCATTCTGGTCGGTGAAAATCCAGCCTCTATTTCTTACGTGACCCTCAAAATTAAAACAGCCCACCGGTTGGGTTTTCATGAAATTCAGGACACCCTGTCCGAAGATCTTTCAGAAGAGGCGCTTTTAGATTTGATCGACAAATACAATAACGACGACTCCATACACGGTATACTTGTGCAACTGCCGCTGCCAAAGCAAATCGATGAGAAGAAAATTTTAAATGCCATTGATCCTGACAAAGATGTGGATGGATTTCATCCGGTTAATGTGGGTCGGCTTATGATTGGCGGTGATGAAGTCAAGTTTCCTCCCTGTACCCCTGCCGGTATTCAGGAGATGATTATTCGTGCCGGTGTTGAAACAAAAGGGGCGGAGGTTGTTGTTGTCGGGCGTTCAAATATCGTCGGCAAACCCATTGCCAATATGATGCTGCAGAAAGGTGTCGGTGCCAATTCAACCGTAACCGTGGTTCATACAGGCACCAAAGACCTGGCTTCTCATTGTCGGCGCGCGGACATTCTGATTGTCGCCGCCGGCGTTCCGGGACTGGTAAAACCGGAGTGGATCAAACCGGGCGCATGCGTGATCGACGTCGGCGTCAACAGGATCGGAGAAAAAATCAGTGAAAAGACCGGAAAGAAAATCGCTATCTTAAGTGGAGATGTCGATTTTAATGCTGCCAAAGAGATTGCGGGTTCGATCACCCCGGTTCCGGGCGGTGTTGGCCCCATGACCATAACCATGCTTATGAAAAACACACTCAAATCGTTAAAATTCAAACTGGGAATTATCTAACCCAACAGAACAGAGCGACAGGGGAAGCCTCGCTTCCCCTGTTGTTTCGTTTCTACCGAATAAACCTTTTTACAAAATCGAGCGTTTAGAAAGAACCGGTGCCAACAACTTTCAAATGACATAAAAGAAAATGAAATCCACTATCAATAAAATATCCATGGAACGCGTGAGGCTGGCTTTTAGCAGTATTGTTAAAGCCATTCGGAATAAGAAAATCTCTTTTTTTATTTTTAGCTATACCGGCTCTACAGTGAAACAATTAACGGTTTCCAGGCGTTTTTTAGTCATTTTCAGTGCCTGTTTGACTATGTTTCTAATGTTATCCGCTTTTTCAATTTATGATTATTATCATCTCAAAACGACATTTGACCAACAGGCTCTCGAAGGCAAAATTGCCAAACAATCCGATGAGATTGTCAGCCAGCGAAAGCAGATACAAAAGTTTGCCGAGGAGATCAACGGCTTAAAGACCAGTCTGGTTACGCTGAATAATTTTGAGCAGAAGATACGGATTATCGCCAATATAGATAAACCTTCAGACCATAAAAGCCTTTTTGGTGTTGGAGGTTCCATTCCTGAAGATATCAATTTACAACTTCCCATTGCCGAAGAACATAACAGCCTGATGCGTGAAATGCATGACCAGACCCGGCAGCTGACTCTGGCATCGATCGATCAAGAAAAAGCATTCGAATCCCTTTATAAAGATCTTGAAACCCAGCGTAATCTTTTATCTTCTACACCTTCAATACGCCCATCAAAAGGGTGGATATCTTCGGGATTCGGGCATCGAAAGTCTCCGTTTACGGGCCTGCGGGAATTTCACAAAGGGTTGGATATTGCCAACCGGAAGGGGTCGCCGATTATTGCTACCGCAGATGGAATTGTCACATTTGTAGGAAAAAAGGGATTTCTGGGTAGGGTGATCAAAGTGGATCATGGCCATGGAATCGTAACCCGATACGGACATCTTAAAAAGATATTAAAAAAACGTGGTGAAGTGGTCAAAAGAGGAGAAACTATTGCATTGATGGGGAATACGGGGCGCAGTACAGGACCCCACCTGCATTATGAAGTCTTTTTAAACGGTATTCCTGTAAATCCAAATAAATACATCCTCAATTAAATCAATTGTTGTTTTCCGATATTTCCCGATAGCACCCTTTGTTTGCCCCCCCTTAAAGAAAATCGGACAGAAAATCTTTGCGATTTTTGCAAAAGAAATTAATTGATGATATACTTTGTATGTATTAACATAGCCTGGTAAAAATTAAGGAAGGTTCTCTTATATGGTTTCAAATTTATTAACAAAAGTTTTTGGAAGTAAAAACGAACGGGAATTAAAAAAAATTCAGCCGGCGGTGGTAAAGATAAATGCTTTGGAACCCCGGATACAGGCCATGAGCGATGATGAGCTCAAGGCCCAGGCCCAACTATTCAAAGACCGGCTGAATAATGGTGAATCCCTTGATGATCTTCTGCCGGAAGCCTTTGCAACCGTGAGAGAGGCATCCGTCCGCACTCTCGAAATGCGTCATTTTGACGTTCAGCTCATCGGTGGAATTGTGCTTCATCAGGGAAAGATCGCTGAAATGAAGACGGGTGAAGGCAAGACTCTGGCCGCCACCCTCCCGGCTTACCTGAACGCGCTTTCAGGTAAAGGCGTCCATATCATTACCGTGAATGATTATCTTGCAAGGCGGGATACGGAATGGATGGGGCATATCTATAATTTTTTAGGACTTTCCGTGGGCTGTATTTTGCATGGGCTGGATGACAATGAGCGAAAGGCCGCATACAGTGCAGATATCACTTACGGCACCAACAACGAGTTCGGCTTTGACTACCTTAGAGACAATATGAAGTTTGATAGAGAAGCCATCGTTCAGAAAAACCTCAATTTTGCCATTGTGGACGAGGTGGACAGTATTTTGATAGACGAGGCTCGAACCCCATTGATCATATCCGGGCCGGCGGAGAAATCCACCGATCTGTACCATCTGGTCAACGGCATCATTCCACGCCTTGTTTCTGAACGTGACTATACCCTGGATGAAAAGGCCCGGTCGGTTGCTATGACCGAGGAAGGAATCGCCAAAGCGGAAAAAATACTCAAGGTCGACAACCTGTACGATCCGAAATATATCGAACTTCTTCACCATGTTAACCAGGGGCTCAAGGCTTACAACCTCTTCAAAAGAGACGTCGACTATATTGTAAAAAACGGAGAAGTTATCATCGTAGATGAATTTACGGGCCGTCTAATGCCCGGTCGTCGATACAGTGAGGGGTTACACCAGGCCCTTGAAGCCAAAGAAAACGTTAAGATTGAAAACGAAAATCAGACCCTGGCTACTATTACGTTTCAGAACTATTTTAGAATGCACAACAAACTTGCCGGCATGACGGGGACTGCCGATACGGAAGCTGCTGAATTTAAAAAAATATATGACCTTGACGTTATGGCGATTCCCACAAACCAAAAAATGATCCGAAAAGACACCCCGGATGTCATCTATAAAACCCGCAAAGAAAAATATGACGCTGCACTCGAAGGAATCATCGAGCTTCATAAAAAAGGACAGCCTGTTCTTGTGGGCACAATTTCCATTGATGTTTCAGAAAGTTTTTCCAAAAAATTAAAAAAAAGAGGCATTAAACATACAGTGTTGAATGCAAAAAATCATGAAAAAGAGGCCGAGATTATTGCCATGGCAGGCCAAAAATCAGCGGTTACGATTTCAACAAACATGGCCGGTCGTGGAACCGACATCGTACTGGGTGAAGGGGTTACCGAACTGGGAGGGCTTCATATCCTCGGAACTGAAAGACATGAAAGTCGACGTATTGACAATCAGCTCAGGGGACGTTCGGGGCGGCAGGGAGATCCTGGTTCCTCGCGCTTCTACCTCGCTTTGGAGGATGATCTGTTGCGTATATTCGGTGGAGAACGCATCACCGGGATTATGGAGAAGCTGGGTATGGAAGAAGGTGAGCCCATCGAGAACAGGCTGATCAGTAAAGCGATTGAAAATGCCCAGGCAAAAGTGGAGGGACACAATTTCGATATCCGTAAGCAACTGTTAGAATATGACGATGTCATGAATCAACAGCGAGAGGTCATATACAGACAGCGACGGGAAGCCCTGAACGGCAAAAGCCTAAAGCCCGTCATCGAAGAGATAATCGGCGACAAGGCCGAGGAGATCGCCAATGTCTATTCAGATGAAAGAGCGCTTCCTGAAGAATGGGACTGGAAGGGATTGAACAAGGCGGTGTTTAAACAGTTTAATTTCCGGATGAATGGAATCGATGGGGATACCATGGACGGACTCACCCGGGACGGGCTAAGCCAGCTGATTGCCGATGCCTGTCTCAGGGAATATGAAGAAAGAGAGGCCGTCGTTGGAACTGAAGATTTCAGGCATCTTGAGCGGATCGTTATGCTGCAAACCGTCGACAGCCTGTGGAAAGATCACCTGCTGAGCATGGATCATTTGAAAGAGGGGATCGGCCTAAGGGGGTATGCCCAGCAGGACCCGCTCATCATTTACAAAAAAGAAGGGTTCGAAATGTTTCAGGATATGATATCCAGGATCAAAGAAGAGACCGTGGGTATTCTGTTCAGGATTCAGATATCTGAACCCAAAAAGATTGACGACCTGCAGCAGCCAAAGGAACAGAAAATGATATTTTCCGGTGGGGATCAACCTGCAAGGAAAAAACCGGTCAAGAGAGCTCAAAATAAAGTCGGACGAAACGCCCCGTGTCCGTGCGGAAGTGGGAAAAAATTCAAGAAATGTTGCGGAAAATAGTTGGCGGCGATAAGGTTTTGTTGCCTGTCCCCTTTACAAGGCCGGGTGTTGATGATTATAGTTTAGTAAAGAATCCCCCGTTAAGCGGGGCAGGCAGGGCCCATCGGAGATCCCGCTTCGCGGGGGAGGACCTGGCTTTGGTTTCACTCCATAGGGGAGTGATTAATATCTCATTGCACGTGGTTGGAAGGCTGGAATATTGGAATACTGGATATTGGGCCAAAAGTCGGAACGTTGCCCGATTTGGGAATATCAAAATGCCCATGTATCTTATGAAGTTGGTGGCTGTTCGTAACCCATCATTCCATCATTCCCGTTGAACAATTTACTGCCATAGCCAATTGTTTCTGACTCCCGGAATGCGGGACAGGCAAGGCCCATCGAAGATCCCGCATTGCGGGGGAGGACCAGATTTTTCAAGATTTAATTGGAAACCGACTTAGGGAAATAGTTCCATGAGTGAGCACAGCCCTGAAATAGAAGAGGAGGTCATTTCCGAAACCAGGGACGATATCGATGAATCGCCCATGTACAGGGTCCTCCTTCACAACGACGATTACACCACCATGGAGTTTGTCGTTGAAGTCTTGATCCTTGTTTTCAGAAAATCACCGGAGGATTCGGTAGAAATTATGCTGAACGTCCACCATAAAGGTGTCGGGATTTGTGGTGTATATACCTATGAAATATCGGAAACCAAGGTGAATAATGTTCATGCTCTGGCCAGACAACATGGTTTCCCGCTAAAGTGTACGATGGAGAAAGAATAGACCATGATCAGCAAAGAACTAAGCGAAACTTTGGGTTTTGCCGTAAGAGAAGCCAAAAGAAGACGCCACGAGTATGTTTGTGTAGAGCACTTGCTTTTTGCCATATTATACGACAGCGAGGGCATAGAAATTATTGAAAAATGTGGTGGTAATGTTGAGAAACTAAAAAATGCTCTTGAGTTATTTTTTAGCCAGAGAATGGAAACTATTCCCGAAGACGATGAATATGTCCTCCAGCAGACCGTCGGTTTTCAAAGAGTGATCCAGAGAGCCATTAATCACGTCCGTTCCGCCGAAAAGCAGGAAGTGGACATCAGTGACATCCTCGCATCCATTTTTCAAGAAAAGGATTCCCATGCTGAATATTTTCTGAACGAAGAAGGTATAACCCGTCTGGATATTTTAAGCCACATTTCCCACGATGTTTCCAAATCGCCTTTCAGAGACCGACCGGATGAGTTTGAGAAAACAGGCAAAAGGGAGAAGAAGAAAAAGACCGATCCTCTGGAGGCGTTTACCATCGACCTTGTCAAAAGAGCCGCTGAAGGAAAGCTGGACCCGCTAATCGGCAGAGAGCTCGAAATGGAGCGAACCATTCAGGTCCTGTGCCGGCGGCGAAAAAACAATCCGATTTTCATTGGAGATCCCGGTGTCGGGAAAACCGCAATGGCCGAAGGACTGGCAATCAAGATAAACAGCGGATCTATCCCCGATTTGCTTAAAGATATTCGCATATACTCCCTTGATCTGGGGGGTCTTCTGGCCGGCACGAAATTCCGCGGTGATTTTGAGCAACGCTTAAAAGGGGTTCTGTCGGCTCTGAAAAAGAAAAAAAATGCCATTTTGTTCATCGATGAGATCCATACAACGGTGGGTGCCGGTGCCACCAGCAGAGGATCCATGGATGCTTCCAACATCTTGAAACCGTCTTTGGCAACCGGTGATCTGCGCTGTATGGGCTCAACGACCTATGAGGACTACAAAAATTACTTTGAAAAAGACCGCGCCCTGTCCCGACGGTTTGAAAAAATCGAAATTTTGGAGCCTCCGGTAAAAGAGACCATTCAAATTCTAAAAGGACTTCGTTCTCGTTATGAAGAACATCACAACATTATTTATACGGATAAGGCATTAAAATCCGCAGCGGAGCTGTCTGCCAAATATATCAATGATCGTTATCTGCCCGACAAGGCCATCGATGTTATTGACGAAGCAGGGGCGTTTGTAAGGCTTTCTAGTTCTTCCCGCAGAAAGAAGATCAACCCCAGAGATATTGAAAAAATCGTCGCCAAGATGGCCAGAATTCCGACCATCAGCGTGTCGACGGACGATAAGTTGAAACTCGAGACCCTTGAAGAAAAGCTCAAACAGGTTGTTTTTGGACAGAACGATGCAGTGAAATCACTCGCTACTTCCATAAAGCGCTCCCGCGCCGGTCTTGAAACGCCGGGCAGACCCATCGGATCTTTTTTGTTTGCCGGTCCTACGGGTGTTGGAAAGACGGAGGTGACCCTGCAAGTCGCGAGGATTCTCGGTGTCCATTTTTCACGATATGATATGAGTGAATACATGGAAAAGCATGCTGTAGCGCGCCTCATCGGTGCACCTCCGGGTTATATCGGTTTTGATCAGGGGGGACTATTGACGGACGAAATCCGCAAAAATCCTTACAGTGTGCTTTTGTTCGACGAAATAGAAAAAGCACATCCGGATATGTTCAATATTCTGCTTCAGGTGCTCGATCATGCCACCCTTACGGACAACAATGGCAAAAAGGCTGATTTCAGAAACGTCATCATTATGATGACATCAAATGCCGGTACAAGGGAGATGAGCACTCAATCCATCGGTTTTGGCGATAAGGAGCACGATACACAGGATAAAGGGGAAAAAGCCATCGAGAAGTTTTTTAGCCCGGAATTTAGAAACCGCCTGGATGACATTATTCATTTTAATGCGCTGACGGAAGATATCATGAAAAAGGTGGTGGATAAGTTCATGAACGAGCTTAAAGAACAACTCGCTGTTAAAAAGGTCTCTATCCGTCTTTCCGCCGGGGCGCGAACATGGCTGGCCAAAAACGGACATGATTCACGTTTCGGTGCAAGACATCTGAGTCGATTGATACAAACGGAAATCAAAGACAACCTTTCCGATGAGATTTTGTTTGGACGACTTGTAAAAGGCGGCGAAGTCTTTGTTGATTTAGAGAATGACAAATTGACCTTTAGCTACGGCAGCTAAAGGCTATAGATTCAAGCGCAGTCAGAATATTATACCCTGATCGTCCCTCGTCCTTCCCACCTTCCCACCTTCTGTCCTTCGGTCCTCTGGCATCTGTCCTATGCCCTTAAATCATCAATCCCAATGGCTGGCACAAAGTGCCCAGTGCTATTTTCAATATTCAATATTCAATCCCTATGCCCTTAAATCATCAATTTTCAATCATCAATTTTCAATATTCAATCCCTCTGCCCTTAAATCAACAATCAACAATCAACAGTCAACAATCCAAAGGCAATCAACAATCCAAAGTCAATCATCAATCCAAAGTCAATCATCAATCATAAATCCACACATTGTTTTTCTTTTCGCGTATTAGGAAAAAAACGCTTGACTGTATGATTGAAAGTGGCTACTATAACGTAAAAAGTAGCTACAAAAAGGGAGAGTTATTATGATCAGTGCGGGAATCAAGGAGGTCAAGAACAACCTGAGTCGGCTTTTAGCCAGGGTGAAAGCGGGGGAAGAGATTCTGATCACCAAAAGGGGAAAGCCCGTTGCCCGCATCGTGAAGGAAAACCAGGGGAATAATTCCATCCGCGCAGCACTGGAGCCTTTGGTCCAGAGAGGACTGGTCACGTTGCCGAGCCGGAGCATCCTGAAAGATCGTATCTCGGCGGTAGAAGCCTTGGGGAAGCCCGTTTCGGAAATGGTAATCGAGAACCGGCGGTGATCGACCGATGATTCTGTACCTCGACACGAGCGCACTGGTGAAGCGATACTTCTATGAGCCTTATTCCGATGATGTCCTATCCAGATGGAAATCGGCCACGCAAATCGTTACATCTTTCGTTGCTTACGCAGAAACAATAGCTTCCATATATCGAAAGAAACGGGAGTCAGATCTTTCGGATACGTTGATCCGAAAAATAACAGACTCATTTCACCAGGACTGGGAGAGCTTTATCCGTGTGGAGGTCAACGACATGCTCAATGGAACCATCGATCGGATTGTTGAAAAATATCCACTTAGAGGCTTTGACGCAATCCATCTCGCATCGGCGATTGTAATCCATGAAAGGCTTCCTGAAGATTTCGTATTTGCCTGTTTCGATGACAGGCTCGCCCGTGCTGCACAGTCGGAAGGACTTGAAACATTTCCGCCGAAAGATGAAACGAGTCAATAACCACCCCTAAAAAGGGTGGCTTGATGGTGACCTTAAAAGGGTCTCTTGGTTTAAAAAGCATGGGTTTTTCCTGATCGCCGCTTGCCCTGTGGAATTCGAAGACCATTCCTCTGGGGTCTCCCGATCAGGAAAAAAATCTCTCCTCTGTGCCCTCTGTGTCTCAAGCGAAGCCCCGCCAGAGCGGGACAAGCGCGCGGTGAATGCATACTCACATATCTGCATAGCAAAGCTGGGACCATCAGAAAAAAACTATAACCCTTAATAACTGAGAAGGGACCTTCAGCTTAGCTGAAGATTTTACAGGTTAATAAAATATCCGTTTACACCGTTTTTCCCACCCTTTTGCACAGAAAAATGTGCACACTGCACAGAAAAATGTGCATAAAGCTCCCTTATAATTTTAAATCACAACGATATCAGGACGTTGATTTCTGGTGCGCTTATTGCATTTAAATTAGGATTTGATCTAAGGTATCCGCGGTCATGGGCTGGGGATCAGGAGTCAGGAAAAATCGAAAATGTTGAGCTGATTTGGATTTTTAATGTTGATCATGATTTTACCTTTAATCACCTGTTTAATTGGGCTTTTTATACCAATTTGCATTGAAACAGATTTAAATTATTGGAAAAAGCATGAAAAAGATAATGATCGTGGAAGACGAGGCTGTCATTGCCTTAAGGCTTGAGCAGCGGCTTATCGAAATGGGATACGACGTGATCGGTACAATTTGTTCCGGTGAAGCGGTCGTCGAAAATGCCAGGAGTTTTCAGCCAAATCTAATTTTGATGGATATCATGCTTAACGGAGACTTGGACGGTATCGATGCTGCTATGATTGTGAAAGAAGAACTGGATATTCCGATAATTTTCCTTACCGCTTATTCCGATGATAAACTCATAGAAAGAGCCAAGAAGGTGGACGCTTTTGGTTACCTGGTCAAGCCTGTTCGAGACCGTGAACTAAAGGCTGCAATTGAAATTGCGCTTTACAAGAAAAAATTTGAGAAAGAACTCAGGGAGAGAGAAGAAAATTTTAAGTCGTTGGTCGAAAACGCAAATGACGGAATATTAATAGCTACCAGAGATGGCAAGTATGTCTATGCAAACAGACGCGCGGCAGAGATGACGGGTTACAGTGTATCCGATCTGCTCAAAACAACCATTAAAGACCTGGCACATCCGGATGAATTTAAGAAGATTAAAAAAAGAGTTAGAACCATAATTTCGGGGAAACCTTTTAATCGGCAGTATGAAACAAAGATCATTCGTAAAAACGGGAAGGAAATGCCGGTAGAGGTGACGAGCACGAAGTTAATATGGTATGGGCAACCTTCGGATTTAGTCATTCTTAGAGATATTACCGAACACAAATTGGCGAAAGAAGTGCTAAAAAAGTCTCATGATGACCTTGAACACCGGGTTGAAGAACGTACCATTGAACTGGAAACCGCACTTAAAGGAATAAAGTTCAGTGAAAAAGAACTTGATCAGCACAAATTGGCTTTAAAAGAAGTAAACAGGCAGCTATTGGAAACCAACCAGACGTTGTCCGTTTTGGCAAGAAATATAGATAAAGATAAAGAGATCTTGGAGCAGAGAATATATAAAATAACCAGCAGCAAAATAATGCCCATTGTAAAGGAGCTTCAAGATGATGAAGATTGCAGTAAACGACAGGCAGATCTTGAGTTGTTGTCTAACTATCTGAGTAACATTGCCACGAGTTCATCCCTGTATGATGAAATCGATACTTCTTTGACCGTCCAGGAAATGCGTGTGGCGGTGATGATAAAAAACGGTCTGACCAGTCAACAAATAGCGAACCTGCTGTTCATTTCCTTGCACACCATAAAAACCCACCGAAAAAATATCCGGAAAAAATTAAAAATTGACAGCATGGACATCAATCTTGTCTCTTATTTGAAATCCACAATGGTGCCTGATTGATAGGGGTAAGGATTAAGGGGTAAGTGGCAAATCTCATAACATCGTCGACACTTTTTAGTGGCACTAGCTGTGTCACAACATCGTCGACACTTAACAAAACTTTTTTATAGAAATTTATTTTTAACTGGCTCCCTGAGATTATAAGATTTTGTCTGGAGCAACTCTTTGGGAGCATCCTTTGTTGGCTGATACCAAATTTTTACATTAC
>PVMK01165795.1_pt1 | contig 11418 bp, 9 predicted proteins | sample 1853481 | NCBI WGS metagenome assembly PVMK01 (sample SAMN08533507, study PRJNA380276) | Marine sediment metagenome, whole genome shotgun sequencing project. | reverse complement strand
GTAGCATCGACAGTACAATCAGCGCGCGGGACGAGCTCCTCAAGGGCGAGCGCCGCCAGCTCGGCATTCCGGACATCGCCGTGATCGGCGGGTTTACTCACGTTCCGTCACCAACTCCAGGTTTCGCGCCGAGGCCTCGGCGCCGTCGCGCGTCAGCTCGATATTGGCGTAAGAAAAGCCGGCCTGATGCAGAGCGGCCCGCACGTTTTGTTCGAGCCGCTGTGCGAGCACCGCTCGGTCCGTGTGTAGGCGATCGAGCTCGCGGAAGGTTCGACGGATACGTGCGTAGTTCGAGGTTCCGTCGAAAAGGGTGAGCGTGGCTTGCGCGCCCACGTTCCAGGTGAACGTCTGGCGTCCTGGGAAATCGAAGCCCTGGACCGGCGTAGGCGGTTCTGCGCCCGCCCCTCCGGCGTACGGAACGTGCGTAAACCCGCCGATGACCGCGATGTCCGGAATGCCGAGCTGGCGACGCTCGCCCTTGAGCAGCTCGTCCCGGGCGCGGATCGTGCTGTCGATGCTACGGATCTCCGGCGAATTCAGGAGCGCCTCCTTGGCCATGAACTCACGGAAGACTTTGAAGGACCACGCGTCTTGCAGGTACTTGGTGAGCCTTGGGTCGCTTCCCGGTGTAACTGCTCGAACGTCTTCCGGCGGAGGCACTCGGAACGGGGCCTCCAACGGCCGATTCAGAATGCGATTGAGGTCGATCTCGGCCCGGTTGCGAGTCGCGCTCGCGCCAATGACGCTGGAGCGGCTTTCGGCGATTTGTGTCTGCCACCGGAAGACTTCCTCGCGGCCGGCCACACCGATGGTGTTCCGCATTTCGGCTAGCGAGAGATTCTTTCGCGTGAGCTTGAGGTTGTCGCGATTGACGCGCTCTGTGTTCTTGGCGCGGAGCACGTTGAGATAAGCCTCACCAGACTCGAGCATCGTATCGAGGCGCGCGGCGATGTAGTCGTGCTCTGTGCTCCAGTAGGTGTCTCGACGAAATCGCAGGTCGGCGTGCCCCTGAGGAGAGTAGAGCAGCTGCGAGCCGCTGATGCCCCAAGTGAACTGGCGCTGTGCCTGGCCGAAAGAGTTCGAGACGGCGGGATCGTTGATGAGGAAGTTCCCATCGGCGCCGGCTTGCGGAAGCCAGGTGCCGCGCGACACCTTGATCCCTTCGTAGCTCGCGTCGATCTCGAGCCCTTGCGCCATCAAGTCGAGGTTCGCGCGCACCGCGTCGTGCATTGCGCTTTGCAGCGTGATGAGAGGACCGCGTGTTCCGGTCTGGTCGTTGATCATTCGCGCTTCCGCCATCACCGCAAAGCGTGGCCAGGTTCCGATCGCTTTGGCAGTCGCCATGTTGATGACGAGCACCGGCCGCTGCTCGAACGAGATTGGGAACGACCCGGCTGGCTCGCCCATGTGGATACGCTGGACGAAGATGGCGGCACGCCGCATTCGGCGGATCTCGTCTTCTTCGGTTTCCATCGTCGCGAGGGCGCCCCGCTCGACCCATTTCACTCCCCCGCCCGCGTACGAAGGAAGGTCTTGCGCGTTGATGCCGTCGACCAAGACCTGCATCTCGTCGTCACTCCATTTGAAGACGGGGCCGATGTAGATCGCCTCGGTGTCTTCGGGAATCGCATCGAGAGTTTCCTGGGCGCTTCCCCTGGCGATGACGAGACGTGTCTCGATGCCTAGGTGCTGGCTTGCCACTTGAATGGGCTGCTCGGGCGCATCAAGGTGCTCGACCACTTCCTCGCCTACGATCAATGTCATGCGATCGAAGCGCACGATCTCGCGTAGCTGATTGATCTCCCGTTCGAAGTTCAACAGCCCGCCGATGTAGGCGAGGTTGCGGCGGCCGCTGCGGTTGCCGTCGTGGGGCAGGCCTTGCAGCTCCGGCGCAGCGTACGGAATCAGGACCGGCTTGTTGAGCTTCGGAAGCCGACCGACCGCGACACCTGTCATGGCCCCGGACACGATGATCATGTCGACCGACCGATCCGCGAGCGCCTCCTTCAAGGCGGCCTCCACACTTTCGAGGGTCCAGTTGGTTTGCGTTCTGGGCTCCACGAAGACGACCGACGCGTCTTCCTTCATGAGCTCGATGATTTCGGTTTTGAGCACGCGTTGCCGTTCGGCGAACAGCTGCGATTCACCATCGGCAACCAGCATGATCCGGAACGTCGGCCGCGAAGACTTCTGCGCATTCGCGTCTGAGCCGAAAGCGAACGATAAGGTCACGGTGAGGACTAGCAGCACGCGCAGCCCGATTGTTCTCATTGCTACCTCGGCCCGGGGGGTTCCGGAGAGAGGAGCCTAAAGCCCCTGGGTGATGATGTCTACGGGGCCGGAGGCGCCGCGACTTCCGCACCTTCCGCAGCCAGCACGTACTCGTTCAGGCGGCGAGAGAAGTCTTGTTTCGCTTCGGGGGTGTCGAGGTTGCGGAAGTGTCCTGCCTCGCGATTCACGAAGAGCAATGCGAGAACGTAGTCGTACGCGGCATCCGCGGCCGCAAGGTCGGCCACGAGGCTCTGCGTCTGGGCGTCGACCAGCGTAATGATGTCGACTTTGCCACGGCGGTAGAGGTCGGTTACGAGCACCAGGTTGTTGGCGGCCGCTTTGGCGGCTTTGCGAGTAAGCCCGACCGAGGCCAGTGCAGCCGCCGCGCTGTAGAGCTCGGTGCGCACGCCCGTGTCGATGTTCTGCTCGACGCGAGCGAACGACGCGGTGAGCCGTTCGATCAAGATGGCGCTCCGGCGCGCGTCCGCGATCCCAGAGCCACCACGGGACAGCGGAATCGCGAGGAACAGACCGACGTCCCAGCCGAACTTGTCGGGTTCTGGAATGTTATCCGGATTCGGCCGAGGCGCCTCGGAACCTTCACCGGCTCTCCAGAAGTCGTGCTGGATGCCGCCTTCGACGGAGAACTCCGGCAACCAGATCTCGCGTACGCGGCCTTCCTTGATACGTTGCTGCGCAGCCCTCTGCGCCTCGACCTGCCGTGCCTCCGGCGAGTTGCGTAGCCCCTCGCGAACCATGAACCCCCGCAGTTGCTCGAAGGACCAAGGATCGGCCATGTACTTGCCGATCGGATCTTCGGGAGGCATCGTGCGGCCTGCGTCGTCCACGGGGAGGTCGATCGGCGCGATGGGCCGCTCCGACGGACGATTGAGCACCCGGTTGAGCTCGATCTTGGTCTGACCCACGAACGCTCGCGCATCGACGACCGCGCGCTGATTCTCCGCGAGCGTCACCTGCCAGCGATAGAGCTCGCTTGCGTTGGCGACGCCGATTTCGAGGCGAACGCGTGCCAGCTCCAGGTACTCGCGAGTCAGCTGGATGTTCTTGCGCTGGATTCGCGCCTCGGCTTCGGCTCGGAGCACACCGACGTAAGACACGCCCGAGCTGAGCATGATGTCGAGCACGTCGGTGAAATAGCCGTACTCACGCCCCTCTTGCCGTAGCTTCCGGCCCTTGAAACGGGTCCAGGCTTGCTCGGAGTAGAGGCTCTGGCTTGCGCGTGCGAACGTGCTCGCCTGCCATTCCGCGACTTGCCCTCCGGCGAAGATGCGATCCGGGTCCTGGTACACGACACCGGTCTGAAGCTGGCCCTGAGGAAGCAACGGGCCGCGATCGACCTTCACGCCTTCTTCACCCGCGTCGACGAACTTCTCGGAGACCAACAGATCCAGGTTGTGTTCGACTGCGTCCTTCATCGCGAAGCCCATGTGGATGCGGTTCTCCTCGGCGGCCTCTTCCTCGTTCACCACGTCTGCTTCGAGGAGCACTTCGAAAGTGGGCCGCACGCCAACGGCTCGCGCCGCTTGCATGTTGATTTGCAGCGCCTGCCGTTCTTCGAACTCGACGTGGATCTGAGAGGAAGGACGGCCCTCGAGAATCAAGTCGAGATTGAGCGCTGCGCGCTGCGCTCGGCGGGCCAGGTTGTTCGGCGAGCGGATCGACATCATGGCGCCTTGGTCGAGCCAATTAGGACTGACCGCGATGTTTGGAAGACGGCGTTTGGTGATTCCGTCGAGCAACCGCTTGCGATCCTCGATGCTGAGCTGCCGCATCGCCGAGATGATCAAGCCATCAGCGGCGTTCGGAATGGCTGCCAGCAACGCTTCGACCGTGGGCTCCGCATACGCAATGTTGAGCTCCTTGGCACCCGTGACGGTGGGAGGCATGTCCCGCTGGGTCTCCTCGGCCAGAAATACGATGTGCCTTGAGCCGGCGACCTTTGTCAGCCATTCAGCCTCGTCCGTGATGTCGAAGTCCTCGCTGATGTAACTGAGGTTTCGTTTGCCGCTGACGTCGCCCCGCCGAGGCAGTCCTTGCTTCTGCGCCTCGATCACGAACGGAAGAATGGTCGGTTTCGGCAAGGTTTTGCGGGCGGCCACGGCGCGAACCGCCAGGTGACCAAAGCCAAACACGACGGAGATCTCGGGATCCGAGTAGGCTTCCTGCAGCTGACGTTCGACTCCCTCCGCTGTCCAGTCGCCCTCGAAGCTCAGCGGCACCAGCACGACATCGAAGCGGTCCGAAAGCTGCGTCCGAATCTGACGCCCCAAGTCCTCTGTGACGGCGTCGAAGACTGGTGATGGACCGTCGAAAACCGCGGTCACTTTGACTTGCGGCTTATCGCTTTGGGCGCCGAGAAGCGATGGGGTGATCAGCAGGGCAAGTATGGAGAGCCAAAGCAGCCGCATAGGGAGCGCAGCATAGTCGAATTTTGACCTTGGCAACGGGGTACGGCCTTCTATGCTGCCGCGTCCCCACAAGATCGCGACATTAGCCTTGAAGACGGAGCCCTCCATGCCCCCAAGAACGCTTGCCCGTGGCCTCTTACTGGTGCCATTCGTGCTCGCGGTCGCCATGCTTGCCTCCTGTAAGGAAGAGGTGGTCGTCGAGGTCGAGCCGCCGCCGCGGCCGATCAAGATCTACCGACTCTCCGGACAGCTCGGGAGCACGCGACCGGACTACCCAGGGCGCATCAAGTCCAAGAAGGTCGTCGAGCTTGCGTTCGACGTCGACGGTCTGATCATCGACTGGAACGTCGAAGAAGGCCAGCAAGTCAGGAAGGGCCAAATCCTCTCGCGAATCGATCCGCGTGACTATCAGGCTCAGGCCGAGGCGGCGCGCGCGCGCCTTCGACTCGCGGACGCGGAGTACCGGCGCGAGAGCAAGCTGTTTGCATCCGGCTCAGGCACGCAGCGGGACCTCGACGTGGCGACCCGGTCACGCGACGTGAGCCGCGCGGAGCTGCGGATCAAGCAGAAGGCCTTGGAGGACACGAAGCTACGGGCGACTTTCGACGGCGTCATTGCGCGCAAGCTCGTGACTGATTTCCGGAACGTTGCCGCGCGTGAGCCCGTGCTGCTTTTACAGGATGAGTCCATGATGCAGGTGGTCGTCGACGTACCCGAACGGGACTTAGCTGGGGAAAGGCCTGGCAGGGCCGGTGATCTCGACCTCGCGCAATGGAATGCAAAGGCGAAACCGATGGCTGAGCTCTCCTCGCTTCCAGGGCGGCAGTTCCCGGTCAAGCTCTCGGAGCTTGCTACGGCCGCAGATCCGAACACCCGCACATTCCGGGCGACGTTCACCATGGAGAAACCCAAGGGGGCTCGGCGTGCTCTCCGGGCATGACCGCGAAGCTGGTTCTCACCGGCCTCCTCACCACGGCGCCGGATGATTTCCTGGTGCCTGCCGCGGCCGTAGTCGCTGATTCACAGGACGAGCCGTTCGTCTGGCTGGTCGACGAGGAGTCGATGAGCGTGTCGAAGCGGTCCGTGACGGTCGGTAAGATCACCGGAGGAGACCGCATCGTCGTCAGGGAAGGCCTCGAAGGCGGGGAGGCCATCGCCATGACCGGGGTGCACTTGCTGACCGAGGGGCGCGCCGTGACCGAGATGGAGAAATCGGACGAGACCCGGCAATGAATCTCACCGACTTTGCGCTTCGAAACAGAACGCTGATCATCGTCCTCACTGTGGTGACGGTCTACGCCGGGATGAAATCGTTCAACGCGTTGCCCCGGCTCGAAGATCCCGAGTTCACCATCAAGGAAGCGCTCGTCATCACGCAGTATCCCGGCGCGACCGCGTATGAAGTCGAAGAAGAGGTGAGCGACGAGCTCGAGCTCGCCATCCAGAAGCTCGGCAAGATCAAGAGGATCGAATCGCGCAACCTCCCTGGAATGTCGACGATCACGGTGGAGATGCGGTCGACCGTGGACAGCGCGGAGCTACCGCAGATTTGGGACGAGCTCCGGCGCAAAGTCGGCGACGCACAGGCGAACCTACCTCCCGGCGCAGGCCCCTCGTTGGTCAACGACGATTATTCCGATGTCTACGGCGTGTTCTTGGCGCTCCATGGTGACGAGTACAGCTACCGCGAGCTCTACGACTTCGCCAAGCTCCTTCGCCGTGAACTGGTGCTCGTGAAAGACGTCGCGAAGATCGAGCTCTTCGGGGTGTTGCCTGAAGTCGTCTACATCGAGTTCGATCGTGAACGCGTATCTCAAATCGGAATTTCGAGCGACGATATCGGCAAGCAGTTGGTCGCCGAGGGCGTGGTCGTCGATGCGGGTCGTGTCAACGTAGGCACCGAGTACATCAAGCTTCAGCCTGATTCCCTGATCCATACGTCGGAGGAGCTCGGGGACATCCTTATCAGCAAGGGCGGCCAGTCGCAGGTCCGCTTGCGTGACATCGCCGAAATCAAGCGCGGCTATCAGGATCCCGCAACGAACAAGCTCCACTTCGACGGTCACCGCGCCATTGGCATCGGGGTGTCGACCGAGAAGGGCGGAAACGTCGTTAGCATGGGCGAGGGGATCAAGGCCCGGCTGGCGGAGCTCGAGGCGGAGACGCCTCTCGGCATGGAGCTTGGCGTCATCTACATGCAGTCCGACATGGTCACGACGGCGATCGATGCGTTCATCATCAATCTGATCGAAGCCATTCTCATCGTGATCGTGGTTCTATTGCTGTTCATGGGGCTTCGAAGCGGTTTGATCATTGGCTTCGTACTCGTGCTGACGATTTGCGGAACGTTCATTTTCATGGGGCCCCGCGGGGGTCGCTCTCGAGCGCATCTCGCTCGGCGCGCTGATCATCGCGCTTGGCATGCTGGTGGATAACGCGATCGTGATCATCGATGGCATGTTAGTGCGAATCAACGGCGGAATGGATGCCGAGGAGGCAGCCCGTGAGGTCACCGGCCAGACATCGACGCCGCTGCTCGGCGCGACGGTGGTCGCCATCATCGCCTTTGCGGCGATCGGCCTGTCGCCGGACAGCACGGGAGAGTTCTGTCGATCGCTCTTCACCGTCATCGGGCATTTCGCTTTCGCTCAGTTGGGTGACGGCGATGACGATCACGCCGTTGCTTGGGATTTGGTTCCTCAAGCCCCCGAAGCCGAGCGCGGCGAAAGAAGACAAGGACGCCTACGACACTGCGTTCTACAGAGGGTACAAGGGGCTCCTCGCCGTTTGCATTCGATTCCGTTGGGTCACGGTCGCGGTCGTATTGTTCGTCTTTGCGGTTTCGCTTTACGGGTTCCAGTTTACCGGCAAGACGTTTTTTCCCGCTTCAACTACGCCCAAGTTCCGCGTGGACGTGTTCTGGCCGCTCGGCACGAACATTGACGAGACGGAAAGGCGGGTCGCGGTCTTGGAGCAAGGTCTCGCCGAGCTCGAAGGCGTCACGCATGTCGCGTCCGCCATCGGCCAGGGGCCGCTCCGTTTCATCTTGACGTTTACGCCGGAGAAGAGTCACAGCGGGTTCGCGCAGTTTCTCGTAGATATCGAGGACTACAACACCCTCGGCCGCGATATCGCGAGGGCCGAAGAGTACTTGCGTGAGATGGCTCCTGATGCGATTTCGTTTGGCCGGACCTTCGACCTAGGACCCAGCAAGCCCGGTAAGATCGAGGCCCGGCTCGTCGGCCCGGACCCCAACGTGCTCCGCGACCTCGAGCAACAGGCGTTGGAGATTTGCAAAGCGACCTACGACTCCAAGGGTTGCCGCAGCCGATGGTTCGAACGGGTCAAGGTGGTTCGTCCGCGTCTTTCCGAAGAGCAGGCCGATGCTCACGGTATCACCACTCGGATGGTCGCAGAGGCGATGCAAGCGGGCTTCGAGGGCAAGCCGGCGGGCGTGTACCGAGAGGAAGATGAGGTGATCCCCGTGCTGTTCCGGGCGCCGCCGCCCGAGCGGCTGACTGTCGACAGCTTGCGACAGATCCCGATCTGGAGCCCGGTCGCCCAGGGTTACATTCCGCTTGCCAACGTCGTGACGGGTCTCGACACGACCTGGGCGGACGAGGTCGTCGAGCGGCGCCAGCGCAAACGCACGCTCACCGTCGTCACCGACCCAGACCAAGGGTCGGCCCCTGCGCTTCTCGATCGCCTACGGCCTCAGATCGAGGGGATTGCTTTCCCACCCGGTTACCACGTCGAATGGGGAGGCGAGTACGAGAGCACCGTCGACGCGCAGACGGCGTTGGCGGCGCCGATCCCGATCTTCGTGGGCATCATGGTGCTGATCGTCATTGCGCTGTTCAACGCGATTCGCCAGCCATTGGTCATTTGGCTCACCGTGCCGCTGGCCCTCATCGGCGTGACCGCCGGGCTGCTGCTCACCGACCAACCTTTTGGTTTCATGGCATTGCTGGGCTTCCTCAGCTTGTCGGGGATGCTGATCAAGAACGCCATCGTCCTCGTCGACGAGATCGACTTGCAGCGCGGCAAAGGAAAGTCGACGTATGACGCGATTCTCGACAGTGGTTCGAGTCGGTTGCGCCCCGTGTCGATGGCCGCGGCGACGACCATCCTCGGGATGATCCCGCTGTTCACGGACGCGTTTTACATCGCCATGGCGGTCACAATCGTCGGTGGTCTTGGCGGTTGCGACCGTGCTCACGATGGTGGTCGTGCCCGGTGCTCTACGCGATCTTGTTCAAGGCACAGAAGGACGCGCCGGCTTCTGCGTAAAGCGCTAGTCGTCTTGGTTGCGGCTGTGGACGATGTGCAGGCCGACGAGCCTGGCGATCATGACCGCCAGGTAGAGTTGGCCGAACACGCCTTCGAGGACTGCAAGTGGTCTTGCGAGGCCCGATACCGGCACGATGTCGCCGTAGCCCAGGGTCGTGATGTTCACGAGGCTGAAGTACATCATCGAGCTAGCTAGCTCCGCCCGGTTGCTATTGGCATTGTCGGGGACGCCCGAAAACGAGCCCGGCTGGCGGAGCTCCATGATCTGGAAGATCATCGTGAAGGCGACTGCCACGAGCAGGTAGGTCACCATGGCGCCGAGGATCGTATCGACGGTCACATCGGTGCGCTGAAACAGGTCGCCGATGAGGATCGACACGGCAAAGACGAGCCAGATCACCGTGATGAACAGGGCGCCGACGTCGAGCGCTCCCACGCCAGCAAAGTGCTCTCCCCAGCGAACGGCGAGGGTCACGACGGTCAGCGCTAGAAACGGCCATCGATGTCTACCCGCCCCGACGGAATGCACGCCGGCCAACAGAATCGCGTCGAACGCGAGCTCGAACAGGAATCCCGCGCTGTCAGTCGGAATCGAAGGGCTCACGACGATCAGGATGAGGAGAGCGACGAGGAGGGCCGCGTTTCTTGGGATGTGTCGAATCCGATGAAGCATGGGCGAGTCGCGCAAGGCTACATGAGTTTGGGCGCCCCGCTAGCGGCGCAAGCGGTGGAAGCTCCAGTGCTGGCCCTTCTCCCGGTGTGTGGCGGAGGTTTCGCTGCGGAACATGCGACGCGCCTCCGAAAGCTTCACCAGAGGAGCCCCCTGAGCGCGTTCGTCGAGCTCGGGCTCGAGGTAGACCGACGCCAATAGCTCTCCGACGACCATCGGGCTTTCGTACAGTCCGCGCGTGGTCGATGCGCCGGCTTCGATCGAAACGCATTCGCACTCGCGCGCGACTTGCAGATGCTCGATCGCGCGTCGGATGTTGGGGGATGCATCCGAGATGACCGGGGCAGGGGGCTGCTGCCAGTTTGCGCGTCGCAGTGCGATCGGTCGTGAAGATGACCGGTCTCGCCCATCCGTGAAAGACAGGGATGGCTGAAATCGAGGTCGCGACCGCTCGTCAGGATCAGTAGCCAGGGGTGGGATCGCAGAGGCCCCACCGGCGCTCCCGCCAGTCCACCAAGGCGTCCCCCCAGCGAGGGTCGGCGCGGAGGTCGTAGGTGAGCGTGGGTTCTTCGCGCAAGATCTTCCCTGTGATGATGATCCCGTCCGCCCGCGCGCGCCCCATGTGAAGCGCCAGGAAATCCAGGTCGCTCTTCGGGCTGTGCTCGTTGATCCGAATCGACGTGACCGGTTCGTCCTCGTCGGCCCGCCAGACTGCTGCGCTGTGCGAAACCGCGGGCCTCGTACGTCGAGCGCGCTCCCGAACAAGGCTCGCGCGGCGCGATCGACGCTCTGCGAGCGTCGGTCAGCTCGACGAGGGAGGCGGCCATGCCCTCGATGGAAAGGTGGATCGGCGATCAAGTCAACCGGCTTTGCGCCCAAAACTCGCCCCGCCGATCCCGCGCCTGTTAATCTCGCCGCATGTGGCGTTGGCTTTTGATCATGGTCGCCTTGGGGATCGGCTGCGCTGGCCGGCAGACCCCCTGACGGGCAGCAAGAGGTGGTCGTCAGCCCCGATTCCGATCCCGCAGCCCGTGTATCCGCGCGAGGAGCTGAGCACGATCTGCAGGAGCTTTGGACGCGTGGAAGAAGCAGTGGCGGTTCGTCCGCCCCAGCCGCCGGACGGCGCCACGGCAGGAGTCATCGAAAGTTGGGCGGAGGGCGCATTCCGCGACTGGCTCGTCCAACGCCGAGCGGCGACAGACCGCGCGCTCGCGGCCACCCACGCCTGCGCACCCATCCACTGTTCGAACGCGGCATCGGCACCGCCCTCTTTGGCTACATGTACGAGGACCTGGCCAGCAGCATTCGCGGCGCCCCAGTCCGGACAACATCGCCGAGGACAAAGAGCTGCTCGAAATCTACACCGGCGCCCTCACCGAACACCTCACCCCATTCGCAGAGCTCTCCGCGCGCGCCTACTACGCCTGCCTCGCCCTCTTCATCAAACTAGACGACGCCCCAATGGGGCGAGTGGGCCTACTACTGCGACCAACGCGGCAGCGAAGTAGTCGACACCTTCGAGCTAGAACCCCCCGAGCCCACCGACCCCGCCAAACCCCTCACTCAGCTCTTAACCCCTCCGTAAAGGGGACAGTCCCCTTTTCAGAAGGGTTGATTTCCGGGGCGGTTTGTTTGGCCGGAATGAGGCTCATCGCGCGTTCGGCAAGCGTCGTGATCGTCAGCGATGGGTTGACGCCTGGGTTGGCGGAGATCGCCGAGCCGTCGATGACGTAGAGGCCGGGATAGTTGAACACCTCG